>Ga0136596_1000900_pt1 | contig 14129 bp, 20 predicted proteins | sample AntRauTorcE11897_FD_101387 | JGI IMG/M metagenome (GOLD analysis project Ga0136596, IMG submission 101387) | Saline lake microbial communities from Rauer Islands, Antarctica - Metagenome Torckler E11 #897 | ecosystem: Environmental > Aquatic > Non-marine Saline and Alkaline > Saline | place... | reverse complement strand
CTTTATTTCCCAGTTCCCTTCGTCGTTATAGAATATTTCACCTATAGTTCCGTTTTGGGTTTCGAAGGACATTCCGCTGAAAGAGTTATACTCCTCCTCTTGTGGTCCGTTTTCTATATGGACTAGATCATCCGAATATCCACATATTAGAATAAATGGTTTCATTTATTTAATATGGCTTTGATCTCATTTAACCGGTTATGGCAGTTCTGGATAAGTTGCATATCTCGCCCTTTTTTACCTTTGGACCACTCTTTACCGCGAATTTCTTTTAGTTCTCTAATTTCTTGTTCGTGTGACATCATAAGTTTTTTATTTTGTTGGGTTATAAAAATTTACCGGCTATTGCACTTTGTATTTTTCTCCAATAGCTCGTGTTGTTCTCCCACTGTTCTCTTGTTGTGTATAGCGGGAGTCCGTCTCTTGATAGTGTAGTTATTATTTTTTTGTTATTTAGAAACGTAGTGTCCAATAATACCTCACATACATTTACGAGTGGTATATTCTTTTGCCTTGATATTCCTATCATTGATCTCCACACGTACTCATTTGAACGTGTTAGTGCTTCATAGACCTCTTCCTGAATTTTAGTCATATTCTATATTTATGAGTTTGTTAATATTTGGGTCTAAGGCCATAGGTATTAACCATCTAAGATTATATATTATACGGTATTCACCTCTGATTGCCCAGGAGGTCTTTATAATATCAACCTGTTCATTGGTCTGTGTTTCGGCGTCATAGACCTTATCAGAAAAACATTTAAATACTCTTAATTCAAAGTCTTCTCCGGTTAAGTGACAATAAGCTGTCCAATCTTCTGGCTTAGTGCTTACTCCAGTTTCTTCCCGAAATTCACGAGACATTGCGTGATTGTATCCTTTATCAAAGGTCTCTACCTTCCCGCCTATCCCATTTATTTTGTCTTTCTGCCATGTAGGCCTTAGTTTGTAAATGAGAGCAACTGACCTTCCATTCTCAGAAAACATAAACCCGAGTACCATTTGTTTTTTATTCATGTTCCCTCTTTTTATTTAAAGTGAAATTACAGAAAGCTCTCCAATTATTTTGTACAAAACTTTCCAGACTTGTTAAACCTCTCTTTGCTTTTGAGAAGTCAAAGTTAGAGTTTCTTTGTAAACAAAAATCTTTTAGATGCTTTTCGTACTCCTCTTTATTATATTTTCCGTCCGATGATACTATAAATTGCTGACTTCTAAGCCACTTAAGTACTCCATAGTGATTATGAAGCTTTTGTGGATCCTTCTTTGATAATCTATTCTTCTTCGTCTTCGGCATTCTTGCTGTTTGCTTCTTCTATTTTTTCTTCGTTTAGGAAATAAATTGCATCCCCATAAGAGTCTGCAGCCATTAAATAGTTTTTGAATTCCTCTATTGAGTATTTTTTAGCCATATCGATTTTGTTATTATCCATTTATTTTCTGAATTATGGGGATCATCACCATAAGGACTAAGATTTTCTCCATAGATAAACCCGAAAGAAGATTTAGATGTTTCCCACAGCTCATGCATTTCTTCCTCTATGTTTTTAGAGTCTATGTCATGATCCGTACACCAAGTCTTTGTTACTCCCGCGTGTACAAACAGGATATCATCTTGGACGTGGCACACTTTAAGTAATCCTTCTTCCCAGGCTTCTCTTAAGGTCTTAGTCATATTACTTGCCCATCGGTAGTCATACCTACTGTATTGCACGGTTATTTTGGGCATATAGTGGTAGTCATGATTTCCTATAAGCAATATGACCTTATCTGGATTTTCTCTTTTATAATCCAAAATGTTTATAAAGTTGGCTAATTCTCCAGAGCCGGTTTCCCCGGATTCGTAAGAATCAAAGTAGTCTCCCATAAAAACAAAAAGATCGCTATCCGATTCCCGGGTAACGATCTCTTGCCATATGGTTCTACCGTGTATGTCTCCAATTACTGTTGTTTTCATAGCTTTAGGTCCTTTATTTTTGAAAGTAGCGTCTCCAAACTACCATCATTATTTAATATGTGATCCCATCCCCTGTAGTTATCTAAAGAGGTTTCAGAGTCATGTAAATCTGATGCTGGTCGGAGGTCGTCTATTAACTGTCCCCTTGGATTTTCGCTTTTCCATGTAGTCTTTACACTTTTTTCTGATACTATGTCTGTAACTTCAAATATCTCTTCATGGGGCACATGTATAGATGTAACTTTTGTACCTACTTTCGGTTGAAAGGGGCGATTGACTCTAATTAGAATTCCACCTCGTTTTTTGATGGCATTAGCCTCATTTGGAAATCTAACATCTGTTATCATCCAATTGGGATAAATAACTTCATCATAACTTCCTACATTGTGAGGGGACCCTTCAAATGGCTTTGACTCATAGCCCGTCGGTTTGTAATCTGAGAAAACAGCATTTACCCAAATGTTTGGGTGTATTATTTGTCTCCCACATTCTGTCCCTAGTAAAACTAAGAGGGACCGTGGAGATAGTTCATCTCTTCCGAAGTAGTGCCAGAGCTTATTTTTCTTACAAAAGTCCTTGGCTTCCTCTTCGGTTAAAAATACTTGTTGAGGCTTAAAGCCGTTTGCGAATCCTAACCGTTTACACCTGTATACTACCCATTCAGGTCCGATAGGAGTTTCCTTAAAAGATCTATCTTCGAGATCTTCTCTGGTACAATTAATAAGTAAGCAAACAATATCTTTTAATTTGTCTGCAAACTTTTTAGTCTCCCACCCCGTCAATTTAGTATAATGTTCATTATATTTGCCAGAGGCTATGTCGGAGAGCTCTCTCCAGCCCCTGTCTAATAATAACTGTCCTTTATTTGTTTTTAAATATCGGATAATATTTGCTGTAGCATCCTTTCCCGAACCTATTTTTCCACTTATTCCAATTATCATTAAGAGATCTCCTCTTTGTCAATTTCTCCCTTTCCTTTCTGATAGTCTTCCATCAGTTTAAAAGGATCGCTTTTTAATTTCTTCCATTTATCTGCGTACCGAATAGTACACCCCTCTCTTGGGTGTCCTTCATATACTTCACTAGGACCCTCTGAAAACTCATGCTTTAAGTGTTCATATACTTCGTCCTCATTGTCCGAAATTTCGTTTAAGCGGCCTCTCCATAGCTCGGGCACATGTGGTATACCCCACTCACTGCAACGCTGTTTAACGGCATCCCAGGAGTATTCAGCAACTTTTCCATCTTCATTTGTCATCGTTACTCGATACACAAAGATAGAGTGTTGTTTTGGTGCGTTTCCGTAGGTCCAGTCAATTTTATTTCCCCACTTCTTAGCAAACTCCTTGCTTACCGCTTTGGCTTTCATGGATCCCATGATGCTGGATCCGGTGGGCTCATATCCTACAATCTCGTAGTATACTGTTTCTCCTTTAAAGAGCATATCTTTAAATCGGTCACCTGCTTGTTCTCTAAGTCCTGGGTCATGAAATGGATTACCCTCGTGTTTCTTCTTAGGAAACAGGTCTACTCGGCGAGACCCATTTACATAGATCCAACGTGGTTTGATAGGAATGCCAAATTTTAGACAGATTTTCTCCCATAAGGTATTCTCTCCACTGTCCTCATCAATTTTGATGTGGGCTGTTCTGGCTGAAGTACCGTGAAGTTTTTCAGTTACTGTAACTGTCTGTGACATATCCATTGCTGGGAGGGCGCGCACAAAGAAATCTGTGCTGTAATGCTTTTTAAACATTCGAGACGTTGTTTTTGCTTTCTTCTTAGCACCCGCTTTTTGTTTAGCTTGTTGCTTCTGAGTCTCCGGGGATACATATTTTTGACATATAACTACACCGTCTACCTCTACTAACTCATCTCCATGTTTCCAAGAGTGTTTTTTTGGGTTGCTCTGCATCCTGAGAATAGATTCAATAGGTAGCCACATTCCATCAGAAATCTCTCCTCGAAAATTCTGGGCACGGACTCTACGGTTTTCTTCAAAGTATCCCGTCTTGTTTGTGTCTTCATTTCTTTCAGGTTTTCTGTACAAGTTATTTTTACTTGTAAATTCGTGAGAAAGTTGTCCATCGCTTGGAAAATAAACTCCTAACTCTCCGTCCTCGTGATCTAAACCAACTACTACTTGGCTTCCCCAACATGTTGCTAGTTGGACCCGGTCTGCGTTAGAGTGTGGTCTAACATTTTTTAGTTTTGTTATTACTGCTTTATACATTTCTTAAAAATTTTCCTAAAGTTTTAAATAGTTCTACTTTTTCTAACTTAAAGCTCACATATATACACAATGTTATTAAAACTATCGATATTACAAAGAACCATGACAGGACGAAGCCTGCTACAACTCCTATAACTGTTAAAGAGGCCCAGACTTTGTAAAAGTCGGCGTTATTTAACTCGTTTCTGTAAAACTCTTTTAAAGTTTCCCCGTCTGACATTGCTATAAGAAGGGGAATAATGGTCCATACTATAAATTGGGCTAGTATGATTGCTATTATTGATCCTATAAAATACATAATGTTTATAAATATAAATAAGGTTTCCACCCCTCTGGCATATTTCTGACGCCATTTTGAAGAATGAGGAGGTAATGAGGTCTTCCTACTTTAGGTATTGGTAAATGATCCACTTCTGGATCTACTCCTAATAAGTAATCGCCTTTTTCCTCGTTAACTTTTTGTTTTGATGTTACTACATTATCCCATGTATGTTTACCGCCCTTGCTTCTTGGTATGATGTGATCTATAGATAGATCGTTATAATTGGTCAGATGTTCTCCGGTATATGCGCAAGTATAAGAGTCCCTTAAAAAGATATTTCTTTTTGTTAGAGTCACCTTTGGATAATCTTGGTGAATAAACCGGTGAATTCTTATGACTGATGGTACATCCCAGATTTTATCAACAGTTCTAAGAACCGCCTCATTTTTAGGATAATTAACAACTGTTGATGCTCTTTCCTCCCACACCATTACGAATGCATCTTTTGCTGGCGCGATACGTATAGGTTGGTAAGAGGAGTTTAGTACTAATGTTTTTTTATTCATAATGTTTCTTTCTAATAAAAAAGGCCGCTTTTTGGAGCGGCCTTTGTTACAATGAAATATTTAGTGATTTAGTCATGTACTCCAAATCGTTCGCTCCTGGCGGCTTTGGACGCTTTTGTATATTTTTCGTAACCGGCTTCTAAAAAATCCTTTGTAGATTCTAGCATAACTCCGGTTAGGAACGAATCTTCGTCATCTACCTCGGGTACTAAATTTACTCTACGTGACATAATATCTCCGTCTTCATCTAAATAGTATTCAGAGTAACTCTGATCTTTCGGGTCTCCGTCTAGTACTATTAGAGGTATCCCGGTTTCCATTACTAACAAGTCTGCTTTGGTTTCATCAAACGGATTTAATACATCAAACTTTACTTCTACCCATCGTCTTTGTTTAGTAAGGTAGAAATCCGGCATATACATAATTCCTGTTGATAGTTTAAACCCTGCAGGCTCATATAGACTCTCGATCCCGGCTTCATCGAAGTATTTGGCCCAACGGGCTTCCATACGACTTCGGAATCGGTATCCATTGTAACTTGTTTCGATCGCTTTTATCATAATTTGGGTTTAGTTAAAATTGTCACCCAAATTACGTAATACTTAGGTACTTGTCAAATGTTTAATTACTTTTGTCATAAATAATTCATGTTCCGGATCTACACACTCTAGAACCAAATGACTACCATCGGATAATATTTTTATTACCTCGAAAAGATTACCGTCTCCGTCTCTCATTACTTTTGTGTCATGCTCTTTTGCATGCTGTATAACCATAAGATTTCTACGTTGGGTGTTAGCCAAGTCATCTAGGTCTGATCCACTGTCTTTCTTTTTGAAAATGTTTTTAAATAGATCCGACTTTTCTGCTGCTGTGGTATCGAGTTTAAAGGAGGCTTTAAATTCTTCTTTAGTTTCTTCTACGTTGTCGAAACCCTCTTCTCCAAAGGTCATTAATCTTACCATATACTTGTTCTCTTCCTCGTCTATCTCAACGACTGCTGGTCCTGATAAGGTTTCTGACAGATCAAAGCTTTCTATCCAGTCACATTTATATTTGTCTTGGCGTAGTTTACTTATAAATTCAGAAAGTTCTTCTGCGTCTGTTATTTTTAATTTCATATAATTATTGTTTTTGAAAATGTTGGTCTTAACCAAACCCCAGGTGTTTCATGGGCTTTTATGCCCGCTCTTTCTAGGGTTTTCTTCATGTATTGCGCACCCGTCGGGTTTAGGGAATGGATTAGGAATATAGTATTCGCTATGTCGATACTTTCTTTATTTTCAGTTATCCACCGAGCTACTTCAGACCCTGTATTCTTGTGGTCTGTTCCTACGTACACCTCCCCTCCCAAGTCATGGTCTAACAAGATAAGATCATATCTTTTTCTTTGCAAATCTAGTTTAGCTTGCTCTGCTGTTTCGGCATGTGTTATTCTAGCCAAGTCTTTGAACCTGAGTTTAAATTCTACCATACGTTGACGGTCGTCTTCAAGTATGAAAACCTCTTTATGATCTTCCATGCGTCTCCTTACTGTTTATTTTAAATTCGAATGCTTCATATCCACTATTCAGCATTCTTTTCCATACTCTGGCCAAATACCCGGTGTAATCTTCTTTTCGTTCAAGTGGTGAAGCAAAGTAACCGTATTTAAACTTACCGGTCTCGGGGTCGATGACTGCTACAAATGTATCAAAGTCTGTAGAAGTCATATAAGGATGGTTTTGGAAATTACGTATCCTTACTCTAGAATAGTCTATCTCTACAAGCTCAAAATAACGGTAATTAGTAAGCTTGCCTCTCGTCCTCCCAATTAAATTTGAAAAAGACTTAATGACTCCATTAGCTCCTTTACGTGTGTAGGGGGAAAGCTGATACAAGTTTAACCCAGTTGTTTGGTGACTCTATGTCAGCGTTAATACCTCTTGCAACAATAAAGAGTTTGTCTTCCACTGGTTTTGAAAAATCAAAGAGGCTTGGAAAACCGCTCTTGGGTTTTACAACCTTTTTGTTGCCCGATCGTGTGCCTTGTTTCAGGGCTACTCCAGATTTCATGTCATAGTTGAAATAACTAGTTGAGTTGGTAGATGTATCAGATGATAGTATCCACCTTGATCTATACTGGCTAGTACTGTCACCCATGATTAAATCCTATTGTTGACCCCTTTATAGGGGTTTGTTTGGGTATCGCTTTTTTAGTTAATCTCATAATGTCCTTTAATTTTCTCTGTGCTTTAGTCTTGTCTGTGTGAACTACCATATAGTTTGATAACCTACTCTGGTCTACAAAAATATCTATCTCGGTCGGCCAGTTTCTATATTGAGAAATCGCTCTTGCTTCCGAAGCGTGCTTTACAAACACTGCAACAACATCTTTGGTTTCTTTACGTTTATGGTAGTCTATTAAATTGTTGAGTTTCTCAAGATTTAATGAGAAGGGCCTACCCTGGTCATAGTCTCTTAAGTTCTGCGCTCCTAGGGGCTCGCCTGGTAATATGTTTGTTACTAATCCTGGAAAATTTTTCATAAATCTTAATGTAAATTTTAAGATTGCTTATAATAGGCGCTTACCTGGCATGCTATCCGGTAAACGCTGTTATTAAAAAAGAAACTAGACGGCTTATTAAGATTGAAGTCTTTCTTATATATAGTGAGTCTTGAAAGTTGATATCTATCTAGATCCTTAATAGATCTACATCTTATCTTATATTCTTGACCACCATTTATATCTCTTATTAAAGCTGTATTCTCGTTTTTATTATAAATTTTAAAATCGAGTAAGGTCCAATTGTCTAACAGTGTTTGGTAATGGTTAGAGCATGAGAAGCAGGAACACCAAAAGTAGTGTCTGAATCATAGTTTTTTGCTTCACCAGTGTTTTCATTAATCTGGATTTTTTGTAATGTTTTTGTTAGTCCTACCAAGTCTTTTTTATCCATGCTGTATCCTTTTCTTATATATTTTTGTAAGCGAGATAAGGATGAAAAAGGCGCAGGTACAGTAGCTAGTCTAAGTTTACGAGCACATAAATCTATGAAGAAGCAATCATCTACATAAGAATTAGTGATGTCTACTGCTGCTTGTACAACTGTAAAGTCAAAAGATTTTATACAATTTTTAGGTGTTTTATAATACTTTTTACAAAAGTCAAATATACGATTGTTATAAAAGATTTTAGTTACATTTTTATTTTCAAAAACAATTTTTGCATCATCTTTACCTAAAAGGTATCTTTCTGCTGCTTTTCTATTTGTTTTTGATGTAAAGTATAAGTCAATATCATTAATAGGTTCTTTAGCATAAAAAGCCCTTATAGCTCCTCCAGCTACCCAGCATTTAAAGTCTGATAACTCAAATAAAATTAAGTTGCTATAAAAAGAGCGGCATTCGTCTGTTCTTTTGTTGTTAACTGTTCTTATCATTGTGCCATTTTATGAATTTTTAAATTAATAAAAAAAGGGACACCTTTTTACAGGTGTCCCTCCTAATGACTGAGGTTATTAGACTCAATCAGGCAGTAGTTCTGCTTGATCTTCTAATTGTTTTTTGTACTCTTCAAGTTTTGCATTGATATCATCAATAGCTTCTTTTCGGTACTCTGCCCATCTCTTGTCGCCTTTTGCAGCGTAGTCACTAGAGTGGTACAGGTTACGATTGTCGATGTCCCGGCTCTTAATTGAGTGTGGGAAGAGACGTAGTACACGAATCATGTCGTCTCCAGGAGCGGCACCAATATCGGCCGGATCCACAAAGCAGTTTAAAGTCACGTTGTCAGGACTTTCCCAACCATTGATGTAATCCTGGTTACCAGTGTGTAGTCCTTTGACGCATCGTTGATTGTCATTGGTGTTTACACTTGCCCAGCTTTCAAGGCGGCATTCTTTTCCTACGCGGATATCATTGCCTTTAGGGGCATCTTTCTCGTCACCACAGTAGAAACTTTCTCCAATCTTGTATATAGCTGGCCAGAATACCCAGTCCTCTGCATATTGAGGATCTTCAATAGAAACTTCACCAGACTCTTCATCGATGGTTTTCTTTACATTGTCTCTAAGAACCTGTTTTTTGTTTCCGTCATCATCAAGTACCCACTTGTATCGTTGAGACTGCTCTTTAATATCCACTACTTTCTTAGTGCATAGCAGTCCTTCCATGGTGATAGGTGTCTGAGGTACTGTAGCCATTTCTGTAGCTACTTCCCGGCTGAAGCCGTCTTCCTCCATAAACTGTTTTAGCAGTGACTGTGACACGAATGTACGGAATACATAAGAGAATAGCTTCTCTAAGAATGCCGTAGCGTCTGAAAGGCGCTTAGCCTTCGCTACCTTAGGGTTGCGAAGTGCTCGGGTATAAAACTTGATTAGTGGGTCTACCGGCAAGTCTTTGTCAGCCGCTAGTTTAATCTTGTCTACAAGGTTTTTAGGCATTGGTACCTTTGACGTATTGTCACCTTGTTTTAGGTGGTATGTCCGTGTTTTCGGATTGAACGTCATAAAGTCGGTAATTTGCTCAATCTCTGCTTTTGGATCTTTGTCCGTTAGAGATTTGAACTTATCTACTACTTTAGCAGCTACTTCAAATGTAGATACCTGTGTGAACTCTTCATTCACTTTTACCATTTCATCCCATAGCTCTTTGCTGTATGGTACGCTGAAATTGTCACCTTGTACTGAGCCTACGATTAGGCCGTTTGTTGCGTTAAATGTAATCATTTATTGTCTTTGTTTTCAAAAATTTTAATGGAATCTTCCGTTAAATTAAAGTCTGTTAAATCATGACTGTCAAGTACCTCGTTGATCAGACGGGCGGCTGTTTCTGGAATATTTACGTCATTACGTACCAAGAAGCTAACAGAGTTGAATAATCCACCAACTCCATCTGAGTACGACTCGAGCTCTTCCACCAATTCCAGGATGGTTTCGTCTATGACGTGCGCTTTAGTAATTTTATCGTGGCCAAATATTTCTGAGCTCTTGGCCTTGAGCACTTCCTCTTCCTCATTATCTCTCGCAAACATTTGGAACTCGATTCCTTTGTCTGCTAGCTCCATATATTCCTGGAAATATTCATTTCCAAATACACGGGAACCGTGCTTCTCGTAGTTTTGGTAGAGGTAGTCAGCTAGGTATTGATAGGCTTGGGATAGTTGTTCATTGAACTCTTCAAAGTTATTCAAAAATTTCAACTTTTTCAACCTATTTTGAATATATCTGGCGGTAAAGAACCCTCTAAAATATGTCCCTATATTATACTCGCCGTCTTTATGATTAAATAAATATTTGTTCACGTGGATGTAATTTGGATTTTCTTTAACATGTTTTAGATTTCTCTTTGAGAATCGAACAAGGGGCGTTAATTCCCAATCTTTATCGACAATCTTGTCTAAGATAAAGAAATCAGGACGTTGCTCCTCGCACACCGATTGGGCTTTGGTATGATGGAAAGCGGCAACTGCCAAGAGGACGTCGTCGTCTTTCTGAGTACCGTACACAACTTGGTGTGGGATTTTGTCAAGAAGAGCGAGTTTTGGCTCTTTCTTCTCTCTCTTGTATTCTCTCATGCCATAGGAACCTTCCTTATAAGCAAATGTATAGCAAACTACTTTTCCTTGTAGCTCTCTCTTTTCTTTGGGAGTTAGTTCCGGGGTTTTCTTTTTCTCCTCTACTTTCTTCTCAAAGGTTTCAGGAACCACTATATCTTCGTAAGACTTAAGATACGGTTGCAGATAGTCAAAGATCTTATCTGCATGTTCTTTTATCTGAGTAGCTTTTTTGGTGAGTGCTGCTCCAGTGATTTTTGAATTTGTCTCAGAGATGGCTTTTGTTATAGCTTCAATATCTAATCTTTTAAATAATACAAAGCCTCCGTTGTGAGCTTCATTTAAATAAAGATCCTTTGTTTTAGAGGGACGTGAGTCCTCGCCTATTAGATACAAGGCGTCCTCACGGAAGTGACTCCACGTATTTAAGTCAGAGCGCTCTATTGAGTAAGAATAATCCTTGGTAGCTCTGTCCCAGCTTCCACGTTGTTTTCTACAATAACGTGGGTTTAGCCCTTTAAACATGCTTATCGGATTAGACTTGTACTTAATAGTCTTATCTCCAGGAAACTCAGCTGATAATTTTGATCTATCGATTAGTTTAGATAGAGTAGATAAGGCCGTGGGAGATCCGTAATGATTTCCACTTGCTCTGGATATAACGTCGTGGGCCTTGTTGACCCATTTCATAAAGTCCTTTTCTTTCAGCTCTTTTGAAATGAGTTTAGATGCCTCGTCCTGGGCGTCTTCAATTACTCCCTGAATATACTTTCTAGTATGTTCATCCCAAATTACCGACTCTCTGGAAGGCGTAACAGATACACCTTCTTGTACAATAGTTTCTTCCCCTGTCTCTTCGTCTCTGATGACGCTTCGAATAGGACACTTAAATCCAACACTTCCATTTAATTGCTCCATTTCCAGCTCTTGGAAGTCGATGGTTCCATATGTTACTCCAATCTTGGAGCCCTTCTCTTTTACAATTAGGACATGAGGCCGGTTAAACTGTCGTGTGTTTGAAATTAAAATACTCTCACTATTGTGTAGTACGTCGGCCAGAAATGGTATGCTCTCTTCGTGACCGTTCTCATACTTATAGCTGAACTTTATTCTGTCAAAATATAGTAGCTGATGTTTAACAGCTTGTATGTATCTTTGACGATTGTGTCTCTTAACCGGGGTAATTATCTTTGTATAATTCTTTTCGTCTGTTTCTTCATAATGTGCCCAGTAAGGCTCTTCTTCACTCCCGATATTTACCTTCTTGTTCATGGTTTTATTTTCCATGTCCATTGGAGGTACAAGGGAATCGATTTTATATGCATAACAGTTGAAGCGGAACTTCTTTCCGTTATGGACTGTCTCCATTGTGTAGTGGTCAGTCAGTGTTGATAAAGGGGCTTTTGCACCTAAACCAAATGCGCCAAAGGCACTTGCACTATTCCGTTTGGTACTGAATCCGAGGCGGAAATATCCTGCCAATCTTGGCATTCCTAAACCTACACCGGGATCAAATACTATAAAATTATCACAGAACCCACTGCCCTCGCCCTCTTCATAGCGAAGCTCGACCTCAAAGTTCTTTTGATCAAGATGTTCTAGATCGTAATACTCCGGGGTCCACTTAGAATCTGCGTATTGTTTACCTTCTCGCTCAATAAAATAATAACTTACTTTGGCTTTACCGGTTATTATGTCAAGAGCAACTTCTTTTTCTTTAACCGCGTCCATAGCATTTGATGCTAGCTCACGGACAGTACTTTCAATTGGTTTCATGTACTGCGTTACTTGCAGAATGTCCAGCATCATTTTTTCACTGCTGGAATCGATCTTTCTATCCAGGCCTGCAGTCCCTGATTTTATATTCGATCGTTCAATCTCTTGTAATGACATTTAGTCTGTTGTCTTTTTAATTTAAATTAAATGGTACCATTTTTCTTATACCTAAATTTTTCAATATTAAAGCTTTTCAAGTGTAAGTTACTGGAACCAATCTGTCTTTTAATGTGATTTATTTCCTCACCCGCCCAGTCTTTTGGACTAATAGAGGCTACTCTATAAAATGTTCGGCTTTGTGTTCTTTGAAAGCTTTGAAAATTTCTAACTCTAAAACCTCTAACAGATATAAATTGTTTTTTTTCATCTGTGAGGGATATACTAGCTGACACAGTTATCCTAGCTATTGTCTTTCTGCCCCGGGGATCATTGTGATCAGCTTCCGAATAAAAGGCATTGATAGAGAGTATGGCTCCTTTAGGGGTTAGAATGTGTTCTCCCATTAGATTGAACCTAGTATTTTTGAATAAGAACAAGTTTGGGAGATATAAATAAAAGTTTTCGGGACCTGGCTTTATCGTTGTTATTGTATTTGTAAGATACTGGTCTCTCTTGCTCCTCCTAAACATTTTTAGATACATACAGGTTTCCAAGAAGGCCTTTAGCTTTTGTTCTGGTAGGCATCCTCGATGTAATAAAGATAAATCTTGGGCCTCTTTATAAAGTTCATTAAAATTCCTCATATGTTAGAGTGAAGTTTTTATTTTTTATAATTGCATTGGTTTATCCGTGATTTGTTTGTAACTCTACGTCAGGGAATTTCTCTAAAAACCATGTCTCAATCTGCATAGCATAGGATCTGCTGCATATTAAGCTTCTAAAACCGTTGTCTATTCTTAAATTATAAAATTCCTCTCCATCATTTTTTGTTCGGGACTCTATAAATAGTTTTTTAGGGGGAGTTGACATGTATAACCGGTTGTTACACAAACCGTCACAGTCGTCTCCGCAATCTAGTTTTAGGATATGTATTTTTATCTCTTTATGTCTTATCCAATAGTAAATAACATCTAAATTACCTAAGTCATCTCCGTAGAAAAAGAACAGGCTTTTGTGGCCCTCACTTAAAGACCACTCCGATGGAAATGAGGGGAACTTTATCTCTGTTCGGAAAAAATTAGAAAATGCTAAAAATCTTAAAGGTGCATGTTCTAAGTCCATGTCTTTCAAAAACTTACGATATGATATATCTTTAGGATCGGGAGGATCTAAATAGTGTGGCATCAGATGCTAGTTCTAAAAGTTTAGGGTTTCTTTTTATTGTGATTCTTAGATCAAAAAAATCATCCTCTGAAAGGGAAAAGCCAGTGGCATTAAAGGGGAGAAGATAAGAAGAAGACGGTTTAATAGATAATACAATCGACCATCTCCCATTTATTAGTTCTTCGGGGTATACTTTTATTCGTGGGGGTTTTCCCTCCCTATGATCTAAGAAAAGAAATGATATCCCTAACGATGTTAATTCAAGTCGTAGCTTTTTATTAAAGCGGTTACCTAAAAAGAATTTAATATGCCTATTTAGTGTTTTTTGGTCAGGGACTTCTGAATGGTAAAACACAAAATTGTTTGTAGGTCTTAGATCTCTGTACTTTTTTGTATTAAGATTATTTAGATATTCCGTAGCTATTTTAAAACGTGGCTTAATCCCACTGAACTCTAAAAATTGTCGTAAACTACACTCTCCTTTAGATGACCATAGGTTAAGTCCACTTCCTGTGCATTCTAACATTTATT
>Ga0136596_1000887_pt1 | contig 14252 bp, 16 predicted proteins | sample AntRauTorcE11897_FD_101387 | JGI IMG/M metagenome (GOLD analysis project Ga0136596, IMG submission 101387) | Saline lake microbial communities from Rauer Islands, Antarctica - Metagenome Torckler E11 #897 | ecosystem: Environmental > Aquatic > Non-marine Saline and Alkaline > Saline | place... | reverse complement strand
GTTACTATCATGGGTGCTATAAAACAAAAACTAATTGAGCTAGAAGACGAAGGTATTATTAGATGGTCTGATGACTTATCAGCTTATGTATTTACTAAAAGTGAAGGTACTAAACCTTTTGATCTTGGTCAGTATATGAGAAACAAGAATTTAAAACTCCCATACGAAAAACCGCCAAAGTAAATAAAGGCACCTTTATGACATATAATATAAATGATGTTTTAAAAGATCTATCAATTATTTCTGAAGACCTTAATACTCTGTATTTACATGATGAGATTAGTATAGATAATAGAACTTTTAAAACTGTATCTCAATCTCTTATTAAAGCTGAAAAAAGTATTAAGGAAATTATTGATGAATCTACCCGTCGAAAAAGTGGAGTTAGTCCACTATCTAAATTAACTTATGAAGACCAGTATCTTAATCTATGTAAAGATGTACTTGACAATGGTGTGTGGATTTATAATAAAAGAACAGGTAAAAAAGTTTTAACTAAAATAAATGCAGACTTTGAGTATGACTGCAGTAAAGGTATTCTGCCTGTTCTTACTACTAAAAAAGTGGCTTATAAAACTGCTATAGCTGAAATGCTTGGATACCTACGTGGATATAATAGTGCTGAGCAGTTTAGGGATATCGGTTCAAAGACATGGGATGCTAATTCTAATGCAGAATCTTGGCAAAATAGTGAAGCATGTAAAGGCCCTGATGATATGGGGTATTGTTACGGAGAACTTGGACGTAGATTTATTACTCCTAGCGGTAAACCCTATGACCAACTGGAAAAAATATACAGTCATTTAAAAAATGGTATTGATGACCGAGGTGAGATACTTACGTTTATACATCCAGGTACAGATCACCTGTCTTGTTTACGTGCTTGTATGCACACTCACACTTTTTCTGTTGTAGGGGACACCCTTCATTTAACAAGTTATCAACGTAGTGCAGATATTCCGCTAGGTCTTCCGTTCAATATGGTACAAGTTGCTTGGTTACTAATGATAATGGCAAAAATTACTGGCTTAAAACCTGGCACTGCCTATCATAAGATGGTTAATGTTCATATTTATGAAGATCAGATTCCAGGCATTACAAAACAAATAAGTAGAACACCGCTTCCTTCTCCACAAGTCTATATTAATTTTAAGATTAAAACTTTATGTGACTTGATGGAAGAAAATGATACATGTACTCTTATGGATTATTTCCATCAGGGATATATTGAATTCCCTTTTTCTGTATAATCCTGCTGACCCCCTTGCTGTCATAGGCGAGGTTCTTACGAGTCAGTCCCTGCTTAGGTCACATGGGACAGCTAAGCACTCAGCAGAAATGTTGGGTGCTTTCTAAATTCTAATACCTGGTTTTGCCAGGTGCTTATCTACCGGAGTTATAATGTCTATTGTTAAATACCATAGTGAGCATTATTAGTGTATAGTCAGGCTATAAGGTGTTGAAGCACCCTATGCCCTAAACTTTTACTACTTATGAGGAGTAGCTAATGTCTGATATTGATTATACATTAAAACTTAATAAAAATAATATATCTAATAAAAAACTTGTTTGTGGTGTTGGTATTAATGACGCTGACTATCAAGTACAACAAAAGTTTAAAGACAAAATAATAACTTGTCCATTCTACAGAAAATGGCAAAGTATGCTTAATCGGTGTTATTCAGCTAGTGTACATAAAAAACGTCCAACTTACATAGGATGCTCTGTATCTAGTGAGTGGCTATTGTTTAGTAACTTTAAAAAATGGATGGAAAAACAAAACTGGGAAAATAATGATTTAGATAAAGACCTATTGTTATTAAATAATAAAGTGTACTCAGCTGATACTTGTTTATTTATACCTCCTAAAATAAATACCTTATTACTTAGCAATAATGCTTGTCGTGGTAAATTTCCACAAGGTGTTAGTCTTAATAAACAAGTTGGACGTGCTGATAAGTATAAAGCACAGATAAGTATTAACAATAAAAAAATACATATAGGTTTATTTTTCACAATTGAAGAAGCACGTACTGCATACTTAAAAGTAAAGATAGCCTATATTGAAAGCGTAGCTTTAGAGCAAGATACAATTCTTAGAACGGCACTTACTGAATGGTGCCAACGTAATAAAGAGAAGTTATAATGTCTATGGTACGTTATACTCCAGAGCAGCATGAGGTGTTTGATCACATTACAGAAGTTGACGGAATACTTCTTGTAGCTGCAGGAGCTGGTACAGGTAAAACCTTTTTATCTGAAAAAATAACTCTTGCACTTAAACCAAAGAAAGCTTTATATACTGCCTTTAACAAAGCTATCGTTACCGAGGGCATTGAAAGGTTTAAAGGGTCAAATGTTGAATGCAAAACTTTACATGCTTTAGCTTATAAATATGTTAAACCTAATAGTAAAATAGAAGACTTAACATATACCTGTATTACTGAAAACATAACATATACTAAAAAATCCTATGTGATTACTGCTATTGATATGTTTTATGTTTCTGCCTCAGTAGATATGTTTACTTTCTTTGAAGACCATTTTAAGGATGCAGAGAAACCGCAACAACTTATTGATTTATCAGTAAAGTATGTTGGAATGATGGTTAATAAGGAGATTAATCCAACTTTTAATTTCCTTTTAAAGTATTTTCACCTTATGTTGGTAGAAGGTACTGTTAACTGTAAATATGACTTAGTTATTCTTGATGAGATTAACGATACTACCGCTGTAGCTTTGGAGATATTCAAACTTATTGAAGCGCCTAAGAAATTAGGTCTTGGTGAAACTCATCAAGCTATATATCAATTTTTAAATCTAGTTAATGGTTTTGAAGAATTAGGTGATGTTCCAGTTTTTAACTTAACTCAGTCTTTTCGTTGTAGTTCTGAAATTGCAGACCGTATACAACGATTTATGCAAAAGGAAGTAACACCTGAGTTTAAATTTATAGGTACAGATGAGCCTGTTCAAAACGGGGAATACTTATATTGTACAATGACCAATTCATCAATTATATCTGAAATAGTAATTAGGATGGAGTCAGGCAAAGGTTTTCAGCTATTAAGAAATATATCTGACATATTTGCCTGTCCTCTCGCTTTAATGACTGCAAGTACGGGTAAAACACCATATCAGAAAAAATATAAATTTTTACTAGATGAGTACTATAGGTATAATGATTTACCTAGAGGACAATATAAAAATTACTTTTCTTATTTACTAGAGAATGTAGATGACCAAGAAATTCATAATGCAGTAAGATTACTACTATCTTTTAAGAATAAAAATATAAACTTATTTGATGTTTATAAAAGAGCTAAAACAGCTAAGGTTGATAAAAATTACACCATAGCTACTGTGTTTACCTCTAAAGGTCTTGAGTATGAAACTGTTTTTATAGCTGATGACTTAAATCACTGTATTGAAACAATACGAGGTAATGGAGGTATTGAAACTGAAAAGGATTTGGTTCACTACAGGTGCTATTATGTCGGGTGCTCCCGAGCAGGGAAAAACTTATTAAACGCAAAGGTATTACCAAAATAAGCAGGAAGTTCACACTGCTATAAAATTGTGAGCACTTTTAAACATTAAGGAGACATAAAGATGTCTATTACAAAAATTCTTACTGATAAAGAAATGTCATCAGAAGAGAAACTGGTTCGTGTCGCTGAAACTGTTGCTGTTGCCCGTAAAGCTTACGGTAATGAAGAAGCTGAAGTTGGTGTACCAAGTGTAGGTACTACTGAAGGCTATATGCCTTTTATTCATTTGGAAGATGATTCTAAAGTTGAGGTACTTCGTCATCAGCTTTCTATCATTAAAGCAAAAGCAGTCGAAGCAACGGAACAGCATACCGCTGTAAATGTTAATAAAGAAATCGAAAAGTTGCTTGCAACTAATGGGTTTTTTACAAACATTTCTTCTGGTACCAAGTTCGAGTATATCTAAGCTTTGCCAGTAAGTCCTATTAAGTCCCTTCACTAATAGTGGGGGGATTTTTTATTATGATAAGGAGAGTATTATAATGGCTAAGTTTTTTCCGTTTATCGTAGAAACATCTACCCCTATTCATATTTATCAGGCTATTCTTTCTCGCTCTAAGGGAATTAATAATGTTCTGGTAACTTCAATTTTCTGGTTAATACTTTCTAAAGGTATTACCCCTGTTAGAGAGTTAGCTAAAACTTTTCCAGAATCAATGGGATTACCTGAGATTTATGAGGAGTTGTTAAGTAACTATCCAGGTTTCCATATACCTATAAGGGATTTTAAATTATTTCAAGTTATAGGTCCATATTTAGAGCAACTAAACATTAATCATGAATTTGTATCAGATAAGTTAAAAGACTATGACATAAACGATGTTATGTCTTTTCTTCTGGTTACATCTATATCAGGTAATCATGAAGAGTATACAAATTTACCTTTTCATAAACTTCATGGTGAAGAGTATTTTGAGAAAATCCAAGATTTTTGTCTATTCAGTAGTAAAAATAGATATAACACTAGAATTGTAAATTCCCTTGAAGATTTACACGGTTATTTTCATCTTTATGGCCCATTATTATACGAAAGATTTCAAGCTTACCCTGTTAATCCTAAAATGTCCCCCTTACAAATATCTGATTACTCTATTCCTGACTTTAAAAATAGTGATTCACAAAGTTCCCCTGATTCTTCAGAAGATAAGGAGGAGCATAATGAGACATCATAAATTTGAAGAAATAAAAACATTGGTTTTTAATAACCAGCCTGTTCTTTTAATAGGGGAAAAAGGAACAGGTAAAACAACTTTGGCTATTCAAGTTTCTGAATCATTAGATTTGGATTTTCATAGTATTTCTATGACTCGTCAAACAACTCTGTCGCATCTACTGGGCTTTCTTAGTGTTAATGGTACCTATGTACCATCCCAGTTAAGAAACGTCGCTGAGAGCGGAGGGGTGTACCTTCTGGATGAACTTAATGCTGGTGACGCTAACGTACTCTTATGTCTTAACACTATTGAAAATGGGTATATATCATTTCCTGATGGTATTGTACAATTACATAAAGATTTCCGTCTTATGGCAACTTCCAATCCTCAGGATAAGCATAGTTCATATACAGGTCGTAGTAAGTTAGACGCTGCTACTCTTGATAGATTCGATGAAATTGATATTGATCGGGATGATGACCTGGAAAAATCCCTAGTAGATAATGATGTATTTGTACATATTAACGCATTACGTAAAATAATGGCAGAGATGAACTCTTCAAAAGTTATTTCCATGCGTGATACCTTGCGGTACCAAAAGCGTAAAGATTTAGGATTGCTTGATAAATTTATTTTTAAACTTACTGGTAAGAGTTCTTTAGTTTATGATAAATATGTAGAAGCTGTTGCAACTTTACCAAAATTTAGTAATGCAGAAGATTGTACCTCATTAAGTGAGATTTTCCATTTAATTAAAACACAACAAACTGTTGATGAACCCTGATTTACACCTGAATAATAACCCCATTACTAATCTCTTTTAAGGAGAGTACCAATGAGTATTAATGATTTTAATTTAGACTTACCATTTCCTGATGTGTTTCCTCAAGTTTGGAATGATAGTTTTGGTCCACGAGATTACATGATGTTTCGTAATCTGGATCACTTTAAACATGAAGTTTCAGTCCTTACTCAAAAGGATGATACTAAATGTGATATGTCTTATGATACAGCATTGATGATGTTGCTTAAGGAGAAAAGTGATTTTCCAGAAAGTGAACAAGCGTCAATTCGTAATCTCGTTCGTTCCAATTTGTTTAAACGTGGACTTATTACTGAAGAAGTATATGAGAATTTTCGTTATACAACTGACGGTATTAAAATTGATGTTGACGTAGGTAAGTATACTGCAGGGGAACCTGACTGTGTTATTTCACCTTCTCGTCAATACGTTGATTTCTTTTACGAATTATACATCAGTGTTAGTTATCCCCATACGGTAACTAATGCTGATGTTCGTAAAAATGTAGCTAAACTACTGGCTACTATAGAAGAACTGGAACGTCAGCATATCTTTATAAAGATTACACTGGTGCTTCCTATTCATCGTATTTCTAAGAGAAGTTGTGATAATTATTTTGCGTCTATTCCTTTGTTTTCTCACAAGGAATTTAAATCTGTTGAAACGATGTCTAGTGTAGTTAATGACCGTTTACTTCGTAAGTTTTTCTTTGCTATTGTTGAAAATCTATACGGTAATGATTTATATGGCAGTCATGGTCAAGCTGTATCTCTGGAACATGCTATGAATATCGGCGATAAGTTCAATGAGATAGATTTTTTTGAAAATATTGTAAAAACTGTTGGTGCATAATGAAAACTAAAACTTTGCTACATAATTATATTACGAGCAAAACTACTAATCTGGGACCCTACCCAGAAGTTGTTGAAACTGGTATTCATACCATTTCAGGCGAAGTTCCGTTTAAGCTTAAACTTGCTATTACGCTGTCTGAGTTGATTTCTTTTACCTCACACCTACGTAAGCCTATAGAGCTTTATGATGGAACCTTGGTACCCACAAACGCTATTGTATTTGCTTTGAGTGCTTCTGGTACAAGTAAGGACAAATCGTTAAACACGCTCAGGAAATCCTTATCTACTGGGTATGAGCAGCTGGAAGATACCCGTAAGGAGTATGCCAGGGGAAAAGCTGAAAAGGTTGCTATCCTGGAAGGCGAAAGTGCTCATGAATGGCAAAAATACTATGTGTCACCAAAACCTCTTCAGGCTGGACTTGGCACTGTTGAAGGTTTGATGCACCATTTTGCTGATATTAGTCAAAATTCTATGGGTGCTGGATCTATTATGACATCTGAGATTGGCTCTGAACTTCAAACTAATGGGGCTATTACAGATATTATCAAAGTAATTGCTGTAGCATATGATCTGGGAAATATCCCACCAAAGATTGTTAAATCTGCCGAGAACCAAACCAGTTCTGTTAAAGGACTACCTGTTAACGCTTTGTTCTTTGGCTCTCAGGAAGCCATTTTATACAACAACGATATTAAAAATAAATTTCGTTTAGTGTTTAATACACAGCTTGCACGTCGTAGTATTTTTACGTTCACACCTGAAGTGCCTCAGAGATTAGAAATTAAATCTATTGATGACTTGTATGTTCAAAAGGAAGCAGAACGTCAACGTGTTTTAAAAGCTCAAACTAAACTTAATGCTCTAACAGCTGATTTAGTTAATGAAACTTCTCAGACCCCTCTAAAAATAACCGAAGAGGCTAATAAGCTATTTGATGTTTACCTGGAGTACAATTCTATTGTATCTGATGAGCAATCTAGTAAGTATCCAATATCAAAATTGAGCCGTAAACATAAGCAGTGGTTAGCACTTAAACTTGCCGGTAACTACGCTATTCTTTATAACGAATCAGAAATTACTGAAGAGTGTTATGCGTATGCTATTAATACGATAGAGTTTCTGTCACCAGATATGCAGGAATTTGAGAAAGAGCTTATCAAAGAGCCTTATGAACAGCTTTCTGATATGTGCCAGTTTAAAGCTAAAAATGGTGAGTTTTTCTTATCATTGCATGATCTTCGTAAACTGTCTTATATTAGTGGTGCTGGATCTTCCAAAAGTAAAGTAGAGGAAATAGCTACTCTGGCAAATAGTTATGATGAAAATGGATCATATTCAGTAGTTGAAGGGGGTATTCAGTACAGGGAATTAGTTAAAACAGATATTGTTGGTGTTTCTTATAAAATATTTGAGACTACTGACTCTAACGGTAAAACTCTTAAAGAGTATATGTCTCGTAACTCCAAAGATGGTTATGAATTTTATGAAACCAACTTTGAAGAGCTTGAGTTGCTACTTAAGGAAAATGCTGTTTACTGTTCGTTTGCTTTCAAAGATGGTATCCGTAAAAAAGAAAATCTTTATGGGGGTACCAAATTTATTATTCTTGATATTGATAAATCAATGCTAACTGATGTTGAAGCTCATCACCTATTAAATGAGTATAATCATTATATCGTTCGTACTAGTGACCCAGATAATAAATTTAAATTCCGAGTTATTATGGAACTGGATTCCTTAGTTGAAATTGATGAGCGTATGTGGAAAGCATTTATTGAAGAACTAGCTGACCAACTTGGTCTGGTTATTGATGTACTTCCACAGAGTCAGATATTCTTATCGTTTGCTAACAGAGAAGTATTAAAACAGCTTGAGGGGGAAACTCTCAAAACTAAATATATTCTTGAGAACGCTGCTCTTCGTATGAAAGACAAACCTAAACCGGCTAGTTCACTTCCAAATAAGGAAAAAGATGCTAAATTGAATGATCCAAGGGAAACATTTAATTTTGCATTTGAAGCTGAAAAAGGGGAACGATCAGTAAAACTCTACAGAGCTTTGGCGTATGCAATAGATTTAGGGGCAAACGAAGAGTACTTAACCAATTTGGCTAATGAAATAAATACCTATTTTATTGAACCAATGGATCAGGATCGTTTAGAACGTACCTTGCTGATACCTGCTTTACGCCGCATTTAGAAGGAGAATACAATGGAATACACTGTAACTTGGTCTATAGAGTTAGATGCAGAAACTCCTTTAGAGGCTGCTGATTTAGCTCGTAGTATACAATTAGATAGCTGTAATGAAGCTACTGCATTTACTGTTGTAGGTTCAGATAGAAGTGTTCATGAAATTAATATACTGGATACTTAGTGGAGATTGTAATGTCTAACAATGCCTATATTGGAGTAGATCCAGGTGCTTCTGGAGCTATGTGTATAATAGTAGTTCCAGAAAAAGGCGAAGAAGAAATTCATTTTCTTGATCACAAGAGTAATGAAATTATTGAACGCTATAAGTGGCTATTTGATGCTGGGGAAGAATTAAACATTAAGAAAGCAATGCTTGAAAAAGTACATTCTTTAATGGGAATGTCTGCTAAATCAAATTTTACTTTTGGTGGTCAATTTTTTATGTGTGTAACTTTGTTAACGCTACAACGCTTTGGTTGGGATTACGTACAACCTAAAACTTGGCAAAAAACTGTTGGTATACCTGAGAAAAAGAAAGGGATAAAACGTAGTTCTGCTCAGTTAAAAAAACTTGTAGCAGAACGTTGTTTGCAAATTTATCCTAATGCTAAAATATATGGACCTAAAGGTGGATTGCTTGATGGTCGTAGTGATGCGTTAATGATTTCACACTACTGTAGATTAATTTATAACTAAGGAAATAAAATGCACAAAATAGATATATTAGTAACACCACCAATGGGGTGTAAATTGCCTGAATATGAAACACAGGGTTCTGCAGGTATTGACTTAGTAGCAACAACTAATGTTACATTACGCCCTGGTGAACGTAGTATCATACCTACCGGGTTGAAAGTTGCTATCCCTGAAGGATTCGAAATACAAGTTCGTCCAAGAAGTGGTTTGGCTTATAAGCATGGCATTACTGTACTCAATGCACCTGGCACTATTGACGCTGATTACCGTGGTGAAATTGGTGTTATTCTTTATAATACAAGTAACGACACTTATCAAGTTACTGCTGGTGACAGAGTGGCTCAAGCTGTACTGTGTCCAGTGTTCCAAATCAATTGGGTACTTGTAGATGAGCTGCCTGATACCCCTCGTGGTGAAGGTGGTTTCGGCAGTACTGGTAAATAACTATCACGCCCCGTTAGCATAGTGGTTCAATGCACCCCGCTCATAACGGGTAGATTTGAGTTCGATTCTCTTACGGGGCACCAAATTTTTGTGGGATGGAGATTATTAATGACTCAAAATTTAACTCTAGGCACTACCACATATAACGAATTTAAAGAACTTAGTTCTGAGTACTTTAAACTTACTCTTGATCGTCTTCAAATGTCTGAAAAACAAGTTGAAAACGGATGTAAAACTATTGGTCTATTATGGTTATCAAGAACAGATGACTGGACTGAGGAAGAAATTCAAGAATCAATTATTATTTTAAGACTAGCTGCTAATCGTGAATTTGAGGTTCAACTAGCTCATGCCTGGAAACATAAATTTGATGATGCTCAAGTCTTATAAACTTCTAAGGTAATGAAATATGTCTGTAGTTAAAGTAGCTTATAAAGTCGTTTCAACTAAATGGCATATTGAAAAAATGCTTAATGAGTTGTCACACAAAGAAGTTTTAAGTCTCGATACAGAAACTAAAGGTTTGTATTCAAAAGAAGAACGCAAAGAAGCTAAAGAGTATCTTAAACAAGAAAATATCACAATTAACGAAAAACGTATTGCTCTTCAAGTAGCCTCTAATAGCGGTTTAAGTTTCCCATCACTAATATCTGTTACACATTTTATATTCGGTTTATCTGAAAATGAAAGTGTAATAGTTATATGCACTAGCCCATCTCTTGAAATTTATATATGGAACTGGGTTGCTAGATATAATGGTTTATTATTAATTCATAATACTCTTTATGATTTAAAAATTATGTATAACCGTATTCGTAAATTTCCTAAAAATTATGAAGATACTCAGCTACTGGCTAAATGTTTAACTAATCATGTTAATGTTTGGAAATGTAAAGTAGGCTTAAAAGATTTAATGGGTTCGTATTATAGTCCTTCTTGGCAAATATCGGCAGAAGAATATGAACCTGATAATTTAAAAGACCCTAAATTTTTAATGTATTCAGCTATTGATGGCGCAGCTGTTATAAAGCTGTGGAATGATATGCAAGAACATATGGAGCCCAATAATGTTTAACATAATGACTAGGGAAAAAGTGCTGATAAACACTGATCCGCAACGTAGATGGTCAACGCGGTAAATCAGCAAATAATAGGAGAAAACCTAGTGAGTAACATAAGTATACGCCCGTGGAATCGCTTACCTATGCCCCATCCAAAGGATTTTGACCCTTCAATAGATCTTGATGAGCCAGAACCAGATTTCTTTTATAATAATTTCGTTAAGCATTTTATTCCTGATACGATTCAGATGATGGATACTGGCCTTAATATTGACCAGGATGCTGTTGAGGAACTCAGATCTACGGTGGACCAGGTTCTTAAGAGTGTTGAAGAAAACCTAAAAACTAATCCTTTAGTACAAGCTTTTCAAACCAGTAGATTGCCTACTGCTCAAAAAGAATATGCAGATAAATGTACTCAATCAGTTCGTACACTTGATCATTACATTAAACCTTTTAAAGATACTGATGTTATTCATCGTACATGGGTAGTTAATACTTACCTAAATAAAATAGGTAAATCAGCAGATGTTAAAGATAAGTGGACACTGAAACACTTAAAAACTTTAAATATTTTTCTTAAAGATAACTTTATATCTGCTTTATGCGAAAAAAGAAGACTTACTGATAATACAAATGTAAAAGAGGGTATGGTTGAACTAGCTAAATACAAATTAGACTTATGGAATCGTCCAAGGTGGGAAGCTAGTAAAAAACCAGTTACGTTAGACCCCTTTAACCCAGGAAGTAATAAACAAGTTAAAGAATTCTTTGAGTTTATGGGTGTTCCTCCTAAAGCCTTTAGTAAGGATACTGGCGAAGCTTCATGGGGACGAGATCAGCTGGAGGAACTATTTAAAGAAACAACTGATAAAGATTTATTAGGTGTTTTGCAGCCTATGCTCGACTATTCATCTAGCAGTATTATTAAAACTAATTTTATTAAAGCCTTTGATAAGTTTACTATAGATGGTGTATTACACGGTAATGTTAAATTATTTGGATGTAAGTCGTTTAGACCTTCCAGTAATTCACCGAATCTTTTGAATTCCCCTAGTACTGGATCTATCTACGCTAAACCCCTTAAAAAGTGTTTCATTGCTCCTGATGGATATGTTATTTATGCAGTTGATTATAATGCCGTAGAAGATCGAGTAATTGCTAATCTGTCGGGAGATAAAAATAAAATTGGTGTATTCACTGGTGGGTTAGATGGGCATAGCTTAGCCGCTGTATTTTATAGGCCAGAGGAAGCTAAACTTATTATTGGGGATTTTACTGATAAAATTGAAGCATCGGTAAAGCTGAAAAAACTTGTTGATGAGGGTAATAAAGTTGCTATGGAATTTAGACAAAATTCTAAAGCTATTAGTTTTGGATTAGCTTATGGAAAGTATCCTGATGAAAGCTCCGGTGGAGCGATAACACAAGAGATATTTGATAACTACCACAATGAATTATACCCAGGAATAACTGCTTATAGGGAGAAGTACGTTCTGCCTACTGCTAAAAAGCAAGGGTATATCCACTTAGGTCTTGGATGTAGATTACATACCAGTTCTCCTTCAGATCATATTCGTACCCTACATAATGCAACTTGTCAGTTTTGGAGTATTTTAACGCTTATAGCTGTCAATGAACTAAATTATCAAGTAGAAAAAAATAATTTATCTGACGATATTAAGGTACATTCAACAATATATGATTCTATTTATATATATGTAAGAAAAAATGCAGAAATTATCAAATGGCTAAATGACACGTTAGTGCCAATTATGAATGTTGATTATATGACAGAAGCTAAAGTTCCAAATGAATGTGTTGGTGAGCTTGGCACCTCTTGGGCTAGTTTAGATAGGTTAGAAAATAACGCTTCTATAGAAAATATAAAGTTATTATTGGCTAACCTGTAATGGTACTGTAACATGTACTATTCAGAACAGTTACAGAGACAGTATCAACATGTATAACTTGTTTATTGATAAAATTGAAGATTTAGGAATAACCGATGGTGTTAGATTTTGGAGAGTTAGGTGTAATGTGTGCTCAAAAGCATATAAAGCCAGAGCTTCTAATGTTAAATTTCGTAAACGCTCTGTTTGTGTGTCCTGTAATCCTATAGTAAGACATGGTAGTAAGCACAAAAGTAGAGAACACCCACTATACCCAACTTGGAGTTTAATGATACGAAGAGTTGATAATACCCCCAATAAAAAATTTGGTAATGACCATCACTATGACGGAATAACAGTCTGTGAAGAGTGGAAAGAATTTTTAAATTTTAAAGAGTGGTCTCTATCTAATGGTTATTCATTAGGGTTAACTATTGACAGGAAAGATAATGATAAAGGATATACCCCGAGCAACTGCAGGTGGGTTGATAACAGTACACAAGCAGCCAATAAAAAGGTTAAAAGTAATAACACTACTGGGTACTCAGGTGTATGCCTATCTGGCAGGTCTAAAATGCCTTATTTGGCTAGACTTAATTGGCAAAATGCAGTTGTGTTTCAAGAACGTTTTAAAACACTAAAAGGTGCGGTAGAAGCAAGAAATAATGAAATTATACTAAAAGACTTACCCCATCCAATACAACACTATAAGGAGTGATCATGGATTTTTTAAAAGAGTATTTAATTTATAGTTCCGCAGAGGTGCCTGATAGTGCAGTATTTAAAATAAGTCCAAGTGCTTTTTCTAAATTTATTGAGAAGCCGCATGAATGGTACCGATCTGAAGTACTTAAGGAAAAAGGTTTTACCCATAATACTTCAACAGTGATAGGTACTATAGTTCACGCATGTGCAGCAGCGATTTCTAAAGGTGAAATGGTAGACAGAGATGCTATTGATGAATATATTGATTCATTAGAAATTAAAGATGACTATAATCCAGATGAAGTCCATCAGTTCTATCCTGACATGGCTGAGTGTCTGGTAAATGACTATGTACTTAATCGGGACTTCCTGGAAGTTGAAAAAACTTTCTGTGCTGAAATAGCGGATAAACATTATGCTGCGGGTACACTTGATCGTCTTGAGGGTACTAAAGATGATTGCATGGTAGTAGATTATAAAACTTATAATTCTAAGATTAAGCCTAAAGTTATACCTGCGTACTATAAGTATCAACTACTGACGTACGCACTAATTCTTAAAAAGAATGGCTACAATCCAACACGTATTCGTTTGGTGTATGTTAATCGTTACATTGACGGTGGTGTTAGTGATAAAACCGGGAAACCCCTAAAATCATACTTTCCTGAAGTTACTGAATTAACTGAAACTATTACTGAAGAAGATTTAGATTTCATTGAGAGTCTTCTGAAACTTTGTGTAGATAGCGTTCAAGCTGCTTTAAAATACCCTGAGTTAACTCATGTCATATTTCATGATCCAAGGTTGCGTTCTTTGTAGAACTGCTTTAGACTTATTCCTTTGTCATACAACGTGGAGAATGGTATGAAGCTTATACAGGAACTTGGACCCGTTG
>Ga0136596_1000886_pt1 | contig 14274 bp, 7 predicted proteins | sample AntRauTorcE11897_FD_101387 | JGI IMG/M metagenome (GOLD analysis project Ga0136596, IMG submission 101387) | Saline lake microbial communities from Rauer Islands, Antarctica - Metagenome Torckler E11 #897 | ecosystem: Environmental > Aquatic > Non-marine Saline and Alkaline > Saline | place... | reverse complement strand
CGGAATTGAAGCAGTTTATCCTTGACGTCGTTACTGGCGTTCAAAAGCAGGCCTTCGGTAATTTCGACGCTGAGGTGATTTTCCTCTAACCCAAGAGCTCGCAGGTAAGCCAGCCAGTCCGAAATATTCAGTGCATCGCTCTGGAACTGCATCGGCGACATGTTTACCGATATCTGTAATCCGGTATTGAACAAATCACACCACCGTTTTGCCTGGGCAGCGGATTCCCGAAACACCCAATCGCCAATACTGACAATCAGACCGCTTTCTTCGGCCAGGGGAATAAAATCGGCGGGGCTGATCATTCCCCGCACCGGATGATTCCATCGTATCAGTGCTTCCGCCTTGCTGATGTGGCCGGTGGCGAGATCAATGATCGGCTGGAAATGAAGCTCGAACTGCTGGCTCTCAACGGCCGTGCGCATATCATTTAACAATTTGAGGCGATTCTGGGCCTCATCATGCAGGGATTGGGTGAAATAACTGAGGCGGTTTCGGCCAGCCGTTTTTGACGCATACATGGCCTGATCGGCGTTGCTTATCAGTTGATCAACCTCGGTAGCATCGTCCGGGCAGAAGGTGATGCCGATGCTGGCTGGGGCATAGATGGTTTGGTCGTTGATGGCATAAGGTTCTGCCAGCACACTGATGATTTGCTCGGCCACCTTTTCGCCATCAATAGTGCCGGTCAGTTCGGGAAGTATAACGGTGAACTCGTCACCACCCATCCTGGCTACGGTATCGGAATTTCGGACACAACGGGTGATTCGTTCTGCGGCCTGTATGAGCAGTTGGTCACCAATAGTGTGACCGAGGGTATCGTTGACATCTTTGAAGTGATCGAGGTCAATGAACACCAACGCCAGCAATGAATTCTGGCGTTGGGATTTGCGGACTTCCTGATCCAGACGATCCTGGAACATATAACGGTTCGGTAAATTGGTCAGGAAGTCGTAATTTGCCTGGCGCCAGATCAGTTCGTCTGAACGAACTTTGTGGGTGATATCCGAACCCATGGCCACATAACGCTGGATGCCACCCTCATCATTGTGAATCACATTGATGGTGAGCCATTCGGGAAAGGTTTCGCCATTTTTGCGACGGTTCCAGATTTCGCCCTGCCAGAAACCGCGTTGAGTTATTTCTTGCCACATTGATCGATAAAAACCGGCATCATGGCGGGCAGAGCGGAGAATGGAAGGGCTTTCGCCCCGGACTTCTTCCAGGGTGTAACCGGTTATTCTGGTGAATGCCGGATTGAGTGCAACGATCCGGTTATTGGCATCGGATACCATTACGGCTTCCGCACTGTTGGTGTAGATGGACGACGCAAGATGAAGTTCTTCTTCTGCACGGATTCGCTCGATGGCGATACCAATCAGGTTGGCTGCGCTCTCGATCAACGCGATCTCCTGCTCGTCGGGGGAGCTGGGTTCCCGGCGATAAATGGCAAAGGTGCCCAGGGTTTTGCCTGACACTGAGCGAATGGGCTCCGACCAGCACGACCCAAGCCCGGCGTCGGCTGCCAGTTCTTTATAGTTTTCCCAGTAGGGGTGAGGCGCGATTTCTTCGACGACAACGCGTTCTCCTGAAAAAGCGGCGGTTCCGCAAGATCCCACACCTATTCCAATCTCGACGCCATTAATCGCCTCATTGAAAAAATCAGGCAGGCTGGGCGCTGCGCCTTGCAGAAGATGTTCCCCGTCGTCGTCCATCAGCAGAATTGAGCACATGGACCTGGGGTAAATTGATTCCGCCGACTGGATGACCTGTAACATGATCTCATTCAGCGAGGCGCCTCTGGCGACTTTTTCCAGAGTCAGCTGCCGCATTTGCTCGCGTCGCTCTGCCAGCTTACGCAGTGAAATGTCCTCAATCAGCGATACCGCATACGCGAGGGTGCCATCAGAATTTCGAACCGCCCGCACCGCCAGGTGCGTATCGATCAAATCATGGGTTTTACGGGCGAACCGCTTTTCAATCACATACTCATCAATGGCACCGTCGATTAATTGCTGGAAGAGAATGCCGTTGACTTCCAGGTCATCGGGATGGGTCAGTTCTTCCCAGGTTTTAGTCGTCAGTTCTTCGGCGGTATAGCCGAGCATGTCACAGAACGCCTGATTCACTTCCATCCAGCTTCGGTCGGGACGGGTTGCCGCCATGCCAAACATTGAGCGCTCGAAGTAAGCACGGAAATGCTGTTCATTGGCCCGGAGAGCTTCAACCGCGTTGCGCCGTGCCCGTTCGCGATCGAAGTTGTCGAGGGCGAAGGTGATGTCACGGGTCATTTTTTCGAAGAGGCCGGTTGTTTCGTCGTCGAAAAAATCCGTGGCCTCGTGATAAACCGTCAAAACCGCATAAGGTTGCTCGTTACGCTGGATCGGGAAGCAGCCGCTGCTACCCCAACCAAAGCGGCTTGCCGGCTCATGCCAGGGCGCTGTCATCGGGTTGGTTGCCCAGTCACTTGTGATGACGGAGTGATTGTTACGATAGGCTGTCGCCGTCGGCCCACGGCCCTCCGGGGTGTCCTTCTGGGTGGAGATCTCGATATTTTTTAGATAATCCGTTCCGGTACCAAAGCTCTCTACCGGAACGACGTGTTCTGACTTCAGGTCAGCAACGCCAATCCAGGCCATGCTGACACCCCCAAAATCGACCGCAATCTGACAGATGAGAGGAAACAGCGCGTCCTCGTCACTGATGCGAACAATGGCCTGGTTGATTTCACAGAGTGCCCGGTACATCTGGGTCAGCCTGTGAATGCGCGCATTAGCAGGCACACCTTCGGTCGCAGTCGGTGTGTCCGGATGCGTTCTTTTCCGATGGGGCTTACTATCAGAAGGTGTAGTCAAGGTGACTGCTCGCTGTGGCAAGATTTTTGTCATTGTTTATCGTTAGAGTGTTCATCCTTTTAGCTTGAAGTTCAAGCAAGTGTCGTGGTGCGCGTACCCCAGTTTTGTTGGCTTAGTGTTAAGACGTCTTTCTGCCCGCTTATTCTTAACTATACTGCACCGGACAGTGTCTCAACCCTGGGCCGTTTGTATTAGAAAGGGGGAGGGATAAGGAGAAAGCGGAAGCGCTGGGGCCAGCGCGAAACAACAAATCTGCACGTTTGTGATGGTTGATGCGCCGATTCTGCGAACATAAAACACAGGAATGTTTTTTCCGTCAGGTTGCCAAAACAACCGGGATGGCGATGCTCGTTTTGATCGTCGGCTTGTTGCTGTTGGCTGGGCCTTTGATGGCGGTCGAGGTCCATCGGGATCAGCAGGAACTGGAAATCACCGAAGGCTACCAGTACCTGATAGAAGGGAACGAGCCGCTGTCGGTGGATCAGGTTCGTGATGCTTCCCTGGCAAACCAGTGGCAGGATTTGGCCGGACAACCGAATTTTGGTTATCTCCGGGATGCCATCTGGTACCGTTTGACGCTTCAGGTTCAGGAACCCGGTGAAATACGGCGGTATTTCGAGGTGACTTACCCGCTACTGGATCGCGTCGAACTGTATCATTTTGCCGACAATCGCCTGGTTTTTCAGGCGGAAACCGGAGACCAACTGCCACACACAAAGCGCCCAATTGACGCTCGTACCTTTGTGTTCCCCTTGCGGTTGGATCAGGAGCAGGATCACACCCTGTATCTGAGGGTGCAAACGTCCGGGGCCCATCAACTGCCTGCCCGACTCTGGGCGCCGGACGAGTTCTATTCCGCCAACGAAAAAGACATGATGTGGCGCGCCATGTTCTACGGCATGCTGCTGATCATGGCGGTATCGACGTTGTACCTGGCTGTCACCATTGGGGAGCGGAGTTTTCTGTATTTCTTCGCGGTGCAGCTGTCGCTTTTGGTGATAATGACAAGTCTTCATGGTGTTGGTTTTCAGTACCTGTTCCCGCGCCGGCCCTGGATCCACGAATTGCTGATCCTCACGGCGGTGCCTCTGGGGACCATGTTTTTCTCCCTGTTCAGTATCGAATTCCTCAATCTCAGGACTCGTCTTTTTTGGGCCTATCGGCTGTTAAGAACGATGGCTGGATTGACCTTTCTGGCGTTCCTGGCCGGTTTTTTTCTGAGCTATGACCTATCCACGCGCATCTCGGTGATTTTGGCCGCTCTGGTGTGTCTGGCGATCCTGACGACAGGCCTGGCGCTTGTGCGGCAAGGGGACCGCAGCGCCAGGCATTTTGTATTTGCCTGGCTGGCGTTACTGCTGGGCGTGGTCAGCTATGTTCTAGGGCTGAGTGCCGTGCTTGCCGGCGGCTGGCAGGTTCCCTATGCAATGGAGACGGGCAGCGTTCTGGCGTCTTTGTTGTTGTATTTTGCCCTTGGAGACCGGTTTCACACGGAGCGCAATGCCAGACTTGACGAACAACACGCCCGGATCGAAGCCATGCAGGCCCGGGAATTGGCCGAGAGCAGGGTGATCGAAGCAGCTCGCCATCATGCCCTGACCGGGCTGCCCAATCGGGTGGCGCTTGAGGAGTGCCTGCATCTGCAGATTAAAGCAGAGAGTGGCTCAGGCAGATCCCTGGCACTGGTCTTGTTGCACCTGCGGGGGTTTGATGACATCAACAAGACTCTGGGCCATGAAAACACCGATGCCATTCTGACTCAAATTGCCCGCCGCATGGATACACTGGTAAAGGGGCAGGCGGGCCATGTTCTTATCGAAAATCGGGCATCCCGGCCCTTTGCCGTGGCTCATGTTGAGGGTGTGACTTTCGCCTGTGTATTCCGGCCACCCCGTCAGGAGGATATGGCGGCCCTGATGAATGCCCTGGCTGAGGGGGTGCGGCAACCCGTTGAGTTCCGTGGGCTGAATGTGGATCTGGGTCTGGTAGGGGGTTGTTCGTTTTATCCCGGTGACAGCCCCGACGTGCCGACGCTGTTGCGCCACGCCTTTATCGCGTTTGATCGGGCCGATGCGGAGGCGGACCATATGGCGGTCTTTACGCCAGATCTGAACCCTTATAGCGAACGCCGCCTGACCCTGATGACAAACCTGCGGAAGGCCCTGGCGTTCTGCAGCGAACTAGAAAAAGCAGGCTTTTTAATCGGGGTATCTGTGAATATCTCGGCGGTCAATCTGCGCGAAACCAGTTTTGCCGACATGGTGCGCCATGCGCTCGCACGGCATCAGGTGGATGCTCACCGGTTGGTTCTGGAGGTGACAGAGACCGCCACTATGGTTGATCCCAAAGCCGCCCTGAAGTGCCTGCGCTCCCTCAATGATGCGGGTGTCCGTTTGTCGATCGACGATTTTGGCACCGGCTATTCGTCGCTGTCTTACATTCGTAAGTTGCCGGTGCATGAAATCAAGATTGATCGCTCTTTTGTGATGGAAATGGACAGCAATCAGGGCGATGCCACCATTGTTCGCGCCACCATCAATATGTGCCATGACCTGGGTTATGAGGTGGTCGCTGAAGGAGTTGAAAACCAGGGTACCTGTGACTTGTTATTGTCGATGGGGTGCGACATTGCCCAGGGTTACCATTTGTCCCGCCCGATTCCCCAGGCTGACGTGATTGACTGGCTAAGGGCCTACTGTCAGGAAATTCACGAACAGCCTTTTCCGCGTCGCGCTGAGCGCCGTTAAGGAAACCCCTCTGGCAATCAAAGTGAAGATGACCCGGCATAACACAACAGGCTATTCATTATGGGAGTAATGGTCCAGGCACTGGTGCCGGTATTCGTTCTGATTCTGATCGGTTATCTGTTCAGGCGCTTTCAGTTCCCGGGGGACGGCTTCTGGCTTCAGGCCGAGCGGTTTTCCTATTATGTGCTGTTTCCCGCCATGCTGATCTTTAAGCTGGGGCAGGCGAGGGTGCCGGTTTCGGCTTATAGCGACGTGATTCTGCTGGTGCTTGCCATGCTCACGGCCATGACGCTGGCTTTGGTTGCTGCGCAGTGGTTTTTTCGATGGCCTGGTCCGGTGTTTTCATCGGTCTACCAGGGAGGTATTCGCTTTAATTCGTTCGTCGCCATTGCGACCGCCGGTATGCTGCTCGGGGACGATGGTCTTTCCACCATGGCTATCGTGATTGCGGTAAAAATTCCTCTGATCAACCTGCTTTGCATTCTGATGTTTTCCGTGGTGGTCGGGCAGGGGGGCGCCGTGGGCTGGCGGCCGGTGGCGCGGGCCATCATCACCAATCCATTGATCATTGGATCAATTATTGGTGCCTTGTGGGGGTATTTCAGAATTGGTTTCCACCCGTTGCTGGCAGGCGTACTTGAGCCGCTGAGTGATCTTGCTTTGCCGCTCGGGCTGATGACGGTGGGTGCCGGCCTGCAGCTGAAAGCGCTGCGGGGCACGTCGCTGCCGTTCCTGGTGTCTTCGGGGCTGAAGCTGATCGGGTTCCCGTTGATGACGGCGGCCCTGGCTTTGGCGCTGGGCCTGAGCGGAACACTCGTTCAGGCCAGCATCCTTCTGGCGACGCTGCCTACCGCAACGTCTTCCTACATTCTGGCGCGCCAGCTGGGTGGCGATGCGCCGCTGATGGCTGCAATCGTCAGCGGCCAGACTCTGCTGGCGGTCATCACCATTCCGCTGATTCTTGGCGTGCTCTGGTAGCGAAACGTGTTCGGGTAGCCGGGTGGGATGCTACAGGCAATCCAGCACCGCCTCTGCGATCGATCTCTGGAAGGCAAGGTAGCCATCGGAATCAGCCGTAATGTCGGACGCCAGAGGGTCCCAGTCGCTGAAGGTGACCGCGATGTCTCCAATAATGGGTTCCCAGCTGTCCCGATTGAAGGGGCGCTCGGTCATCAGGCAGGGCCGGGTGGCCTTGCGGAGTTTGTCTTGCACTTCCGCGATATGCCGGGCACCGGGAGACAGCGCCGGGTTCAGCGTAAGCACCCCGGCCAGCGGCAGGTCGTAGTGCGCCGCAAAATGGGTGAAAGCATTGTGGTAGGTAAACAGAGACAGCGCCCTGGCTGGCTCCAGTTGCTGATTAATCGCCTTCTCGGTATCTGCCAGGGACTGTTCAAACGTCGCCAGCCTGGCGTCCAGAGTGGCTGTGTCAGCGCCGGGCAGGGCCGTCAATACAGTGTGAATCTCGCGGGCCATGTCCAGTGAGGTCGCAGGATCCAGCCAGATATGTGGGTCGCCTCCGTCTGCGCCAGCATCATCGCCATTATGATCATGGTGGTTGTGCTCGTGGTAGTGTCCCTCTTCGCTATGTTCCTCATTATCTTCGCCGGGCATTAAGGCATGAGAGCGGGACCGGAATTCTTCGCCGTTCAGCAGCCGGGTCAGAAAGGTTTCCATCGCCGGGCCAACCCAAAACACCGCGTCGGCGTCACCTAAAGCCCGGCGTTGGGAGGGTTTCATCGAATAATTGTGAGGATTGGCGCCGGGGCCGACCAGAGTGGTCACAGTGGTATCGTCAGTCGCAACCGCCCGCACCAGTAACTCCAGAGGCTTGAGGGAAACCACGACCTTGGGGGCGGCCATTACAGTGGCAGGCAGTAAAGTCAGCGCCAGTGCCATGGCTTTGAAAATAGACTGGGGGAAAACCCGATGACTCATGGTGTGAGTTCCTTTTAAAGTGATACGTTATAATATAACACTATTCGGATCGGTAAAAGCGAGCTGATTCCCCTCATGCGAATTCGCTCTGTGGTCGTTATAATGCAACGCTCTCAACGCATGGCCTGTTTCAGGCGGAAACTATCAGGATGCTTTCATGACTGTACGTACCCGAATCGCACCGTCACCCACCGGTGACCCTCACGTTGGCACGGCTTTCGTGGCCCTGTTCAACCTGTGCTTTGCCCGACAGCACGGTGGCCAGTTTATTCTGCGAATCGAAGATACCGATCAGGCTCGCAGCACCGACGAGTCGGAAAAAGACATTCTGGGCGCACTGCGCTGGCTCGGCCTGGAATGGGACGAAGGTCCCGATGTCGGTGGCCCGCACGGCCCCTATCGCCAGTCAGAGCGTAAGGATTCCTACCGCCAGTATGCGGAAGATCTGGTGACGAATGGTCACGCTTTCTATTGCTTCCGCACGCCCGACGAGCTGGACGCCATTCGCGAGGAACGCAAGGCGCAAGGGCTCAATCCGGGCGTCAAAGGTGACCTGGAGCTGCCGCCGGAAGAGGTCAACCGCCGCCTTGAAGCGGGCGAACCCCACGTCATTCGCATGAAAGTACCCGAGCATGGCGTCTGCGAAATTGACGATATGCTACGCGGCACCATCGACATTGACTGGGCGCAAGTGGATTGTCAGATCCTGCTGAAATCCGATGGCATGCCCACCTACCACCTGGCCAACGTGGTCGACGATCACGAAATGAAGATTACCCACGTTCTGCGTGGTGAAGAGTGGATCAACTCAGCGCCCAAACACCAGCTGCTGTACAAATATTTTGGCTGGGAGATGCCGGTGCTCTGCCACCTGCCGCTTCTGCGCAATCCGGACAAGAGCAAACTGTCCAAGCGCAAGAACCCGACCAGCATCAATTTCTACCAGCGCATGGGCTTTCTGCCGGAAGCGGTGACCAACTATCTGGGCCGTATGGGCTGGTCCATGCCGGATGAGCGGGAGAAATTCACGCTGGATGACATGATTGCGAATTTCGATATCCAGCGGGTGTCGCTCGGTGGTCCGGTGTTCGATGTCGAGAAACTGCGCTGGCTGAACGGCCAGTGGATTCGGGACGAACTGAGCGAAGAGCAGTTCATCGAGCGCATGCGTCACTGGTGGTTCAACGAGCAGGCCCTGAAAGAGCTGGTGCCCCACATCAAAGGCCGTACCGAGGTGTTCAGCGATGTGGCTCCCATAGCGGCTTTCATGTTCTCTGGCATGCTGGATCTGAAGCCGGAGGATTTCGCCCACAACAAGCTGGATGAAGGACAGGTCAGGCGCGTATTGCAGTTCACTTTGTGGAAGCTGGAAGCCCAGCGGCACTGGCGCAAGGAGAACATCTTTGCAGACATCAAATCCCTGGCCAAAGCCATGGAGCTTAAAATGGGCGACTTCATGTTCGCCATTTTTGTTGCCATTGCCGGAACACCCAATTCCTGGTCGGTGATGGATTCCATGGCCATAATCGGGCCGGACATGACCCGATCGCGCCTGCGCCATGCACTCGAGGTAATGGGCGGGTTCTCAAAAAAGGAAACGAAGCGGGTGGAAAAAGAGTTCGCGGCACTGCTCACCGAATAGTCACTTTGATGAATAAATATTCGGCTGTTACAGGCAACGGCCCTAATCCAAAAAAAACGCGGTAAAAAGGTTGACCTCCAGCGAGTCGATCCTTAGTATACGCATCCGTTGTGGGGCCATAGCTCAGCTGGGAGAGCGCAACACTGGCAGTGTTGAGGTCGACGGTTCGATCCCGTCTGGCTCCACCAAGTTTTAGTCCCCTTCGTCTAGTGGCCTAGGACTCCGCCCTTTCACGGCGGCAACAGGGGTTCGAACCCCCTAGGGGACGCCACTATTTAGCCCTTGTGGCTAAGGCTCGTCGGTTTAGTCCACCGTCAGCCATCAAAAAAACCGCCTTCGGGCGGTTTTTTTGTTCGGGGTCTGTTCTTAGGGGTCTGTCCCCGCACGGGGACTGACCCCAGCCAAAGCTAAAGGTCTATCCCGCGTGCACTGACCCCAGCCAAAGTCAGACTTCTCAGAGAAATGGGGTCAGTCCACGTAGGGACAGACCCCGGAGTTTGGCTTTGGCTTTTGGTTGGAGTCTATCCCAGGGGTCTGTCCCCGCATGGGGACCGACCCCAGCCAAAGTCAGACTTCTCAGAAGGAAATGGGGTCAGTCCCCGTTCGGGGACAGAGCCCTAACAGCAACCGCACCCTTTCCCACGCCCTCGTAGGCTTTCACCAGAATCTCATCATCCGGAAAGTCCGCTTTCAGCTGGTCGGCAATGTGTGCAGCTATCAGTTCAACGGTAGTGTCTGAATTGAGCATATAAACCCGCTTTTCGGGCAGGGTCAGAGAAAACTCGCCCTGATTGGCCTCGTACTCAAAGCTGATGTAAGCGGTGCCGTTTCGGGCAACCCAGCGCCCGGTGACGTCCTCTTCAGACCCTACGTAAATGTCTTCCCACAGCTTCGCCCAACGACGCTCCAGATCCCGGTCACGTTGGCCGTCGCGGTCAACGCGGATGGGAGAGCGGTGACCATGGGCAATGCGCTGGCAGTTGCCAAGATGTTTCTTGAGGCCGTGAACGTAGTGATAGTAAGCGCCTTCAATCACTTCTTCCCGCAGGGAAATTTTGATATCGGTGACGTTCGCAGGCAGCACGGCGCGCAATTCCTGCTGCAGCAGGCTGGCCACGGCAGAGGGAACTACCCGGTCGGAAGAGAGCCATACCACGGCTTCGTCGGGTGAGCGGTGGGTGATGGTGGTGCCGTCGGTCAGAGCCCAGGTGAAGGCTTGCGGGTCATCTTCGCTCCAGGTCAGGCCTGAATAACCTCGGGGAATGACCAGCCGGTGATCAACTCGCTCATCAATCACCCGCTTGATCGTGCGCTTCACATTGCTGAAATCGAACACCATGCCCTGTTCGTCCAGCTCGCCGCCCAACACCACGTCGGCAATCCAGCTTTCACCCACAAGACCACGGGACGGGTCCAGATAAGCAAAATCGATCACCGTAAGATTGTCTACGAAAAGGTGGTTCATCGAGCGGGTCCACTAGGGTGGGTTGAATGATGGGCGGATTCTAGCAAAAATCAGGGGTAGCTAGCAGCCTTGCGTACCCGGCGCGAACCCAGACGCGAACCCAGCCCCCTCTAAAAAAGGCGTCAGAATGCACCAGAAAGATTCCCGTGACCATGAGGCCTTCCCCGTACTGGTGCTGGCAGCGGGCGCCTCCCGGCGGATGGGGCGCCACAAAGCCTTGTTGACGTTGGGTAGTGGCACTTTGCTTGACCGGGCCATCGCTCAGGGCAGACAGGTCAGTTCTAACGTGACGGTTGTAACGGGTGGGGGCTACCCACTGATCCGTTACCGCTGCCGCGCTCAACCCACTGCCTGGCACCAGGCGCCGGCGTGGGAAACCGGCATGGCGGCGTCTCTGCAATCCGGTATCAGTACCCTGGGCCCGCGAGCCAAAGGCGTGTTTATCGTTCTGCTCGATCAGCCCCTGATCGAACTGGAAGACATGGCTCACCTTGCCGCCGTGGCCCGGAATCAACCGCTGTTGCCAGTTGCCGCAGAGTTTCACGGCAAGCCCGGCGCTCCGGCCTATATTCCCCGCCATCTATGGCCGGAAATAATGATGCTGGAAGGTGACCGTGGTGCCGCACCGGTACTGGCGCGACACAGGGCGTTGACGCTTCCAATCAACGGAGCCTACGCCGATGTCGATACCCCAGAGGACTGGCGGCGGCTTTTTGGCGCTAGGTGACGACGTAACCCATGATCCCTTTACCGATGAGCAGGCACCCGGACACCAGTAGCAGCACGCGGCAGATCTTGATAAACGTCGCCCCGTCAAAATGCTTCTGGATAATATAACCGAGTTGGACTCCGATCCAGGCGGCGGGCAGAAGCCAAAGCGATACAAAGAACAGGTGTTTTTCCCAGAAGCCGTTCATCTGATAGGGAATGACCTTGGTCAGGTTCATCAGGCCAAACAGCATCGCGGCAGTTCCCAGCCATTTCAGTTTTTCCAGTTCCCGGCCGAGGAAGTAGACGCTGATAGGTGGGCCACCGGCATGAATCAGTGTGCTGGTGATGCCGGATACCGAGCCCCAGAACCAGCTCGCTTGCTGGAATCGCTTCAGCCAACCCGACAGGTTCTGCCAACTGGCGAACAGCACCGAGACCAGTCCGGTAATCAGTGCCAGAGCATTGGCCGATAGTTTACCCAGTAAAATCCCGCCAATGATGATGCCGGCCAACACCGACGGGGCAAGCCGCCTGAGTTCGACCCAGGACACCTGCTTTCGATACAGGTGAATGGCGCGCACGTCCATAAACAGCAGAACCGGCAGCATGATCACGGTGGCCGCGGGGAGCGGGATCACCAGTGCCAGCAGTGGGATCGCCAGAACACCGGCGCCACCGGCAAAACCGGATTTGGAAATACCGGTCAGGATTACACCCAAGACGGCAAGTGCCCAGAACAGGGGCGTGTCGAATGGCGAAGCCATTGAGAGTCCTTTAGCAACTTTCGAAGTGGTGCTTACCCTGTCTTAGCGTTCGGAGTTTACTCGTTATCGGTGGGACTTGCGATCTGACAACCATTGTCTGAGCTCCGGTATCGGCAGTGGATGGCATAGCCAGAAGCCCTGAAGCCTGTCGCATTTGAGCGTTTTCAGCAGTTCGGCGCTTTCCTCGGCTTCGACGCCCTCGGCAACCACCGTGTAGCCCAGCCCGTGAACCATGTTGATCGCCGTTTCCACAATGACTCTTGAGCTGCCACTGGTGCAGATGTCCATGATGATAGAGCGGTCGAGCTTGATCTCTGTCGCCGGTAGCTGCTTGAGGTAAGACAATGAAGAATAGCCACTGCCAAAGTCATCAATGGATATGTGCAGGCCGCTGGCGGCAAGCTGCTGAAGTGCCAGCAGGCCGGCGGCCGGATCTTCCATGGCGGCGGTTTCAGTCAGTTCCAGAATAAGCCGGCTGGCTGGAAGCCCGTGGTGTTGCAACGCCTCGTTGATCTGATGCTTGAGGTCCGGGGATGACAGGTCGCGGGCGGAGATGTTGACGGACAGCGTCAGGTCCGGATATTCGGCTGTCAACTCTGCCAGATCCCGTATGCCCCGGTTGAGGGCCCAGCGGGTCAGCTGCATGATGACCCCGGTCTCCTCTGCCAGCGGCACGAAATCGCTGGGGTATACCCACCCGCGGTCGGGATGATGCCAGCGAATCAGGGCCTCAACGCCCACCACCTTTCCGGTGCGCAGGCAGAGTTTGGGCTGGTAGTGAAGCTCTGTCTGATTTTGGCTCAGGGCCTCCCGAAGGTCAGACATCAGAGTCAGGCGGCTTTCGTTATAGATATCGTACTGTGATGAATACAGACCGGTTTCGTATTTGCCGTGAGGCGTAATTTCCATCCCGACGTGGGCGTTGCGAATCAACAGGGCTGCATTATCACCATGGCTGGGGTAGATGGCTGCTCCGAATTTCGGGTGCAGTTCGATGGCCAGGTTTTCCATCATCACGGGTTCTGCCAGCTGCCGCAGCGAGTGGTTCAGGCTTTCGTAGTCGTCGTCCACTAGGGCGCAATTAAGCAGTAACCCGAAGCAGTCACCGGATAGCTGGTAAACCCGCTCCTCCCGCCCCAGGTCATCGCGGATGGTCTGCACGCTCGGCAATGACAACGCAAGCCCGGTCATTTGTTGTGCGATGGTCTGAACCAGCTTTTCACTGCGATTCAGTCCCAGAGTGCGATTGATTTCGTCCAGTCGGGTAATGCGCGTAACGCCCACGAAATATTCCCCGTCCGGATCTTCCTTCAGCTGCTGGTTGACCATCCGTTCGAACCGGTTCCGGTTGGGCAGGCCGGTCACGGGATCATGGGTCATGGCCTCGGTCAGTTTGTTCTGGGCCTCATTCCGGGCCTTCTCTTTTCGCAGGCTATCGGCCTGGGCGGCAATTTTGTCTTCCCGTTCCCGATACAAACGGTCTGCCAGCGCCAGGGTAAGAATAAAGGCCTCCAGACCGGAGCCGATCTGCATGGCGTGTTCGGTCAGGAAATTTTCTGGGAAGAAGCCAAGGGCGCGGCCAGCAGTGGCCAGAACACCTACAGTTAGCGGGGTCCATGCCAGCGTAAAGAATGCCCCTGCTCTGACACCGGCCGCCCAGGTAATGGGCCCGGCCACCAACAGCAGTGAGAAGAAAAATAACGCTGAGATGGAGGAAAGCATGACCGCTGCGTTATAGCTGAGCGTGAGGGCGCAGATAAAGTTGATGATTTCGAAACCGATCATGGCCCGGATGGCAATATCCAGTCTGGGGCTGTGTGACGGTATCTTCAGAAACTGTCGACAGAAAAGCACGGAAAACAGCGCCAGCACTGGCATGGAAACCAGCAATGCCCGGGCGTGTAGCCCCGGTGAGTCCGGATAGAGAAGCTGAAAACTGTAGCCTTGGATCGATGCAAAGAACAGGAGATAGCCACTGATGGCCAGGGCATAATAAAGATACAGCCGCTCCCGAAGCGTCAGAAACACTGCCAGATTGATCAGAATGATGACCATCAGGCTGCCGTAATAGAAGAAATGCATCTTCTGCTCTTTCGAGGCGGCCTCGAAAAAGCCGTTTTCGCGCCAGAGTTGCAGAGGCAGGATCATTGAGCCT
>Ga0136596_1000885_pt1 | contig 14279 bp, 14 predicted proteins | sample AntRauTorcE11897_FD_101387 | JGI IMG/M metagenome (GOLD analysis project Ga0136596, IMG submission 101387) | Saline lake microbial communities from Rauer Islands, Antarctica - Metagenome Torckler E11 #897 | ecosystem: Environmental > Aquatic > Non-marine Saline and Alkaline > Saline | place... | reverse complement strand
AGCTGTCCTGGGGCGGGGTCGCGAAGTCCCAGAACCGGAACCTGAACTTCAGCGAGAACCCGGACCTGGAGACGACGAAGCTCTCCGGTGGGACGGCGAAGACGACGCGGTCGAAGGGCGTCGACTCCCAGCTGAATTCGTTGAAGGCGATGAAGGGAGGGGAGAAGAAGACGGCTCGTTCGGAGTCGACGGTCGAGGACCAGACCACGAAGCTCCGAGAGCTCCGCGAGCGACGGAAGCGCGAGCAAGCCGAGAAGGACGCCGCGGCCGGCGGGGCGACGGCTGGCGTCGGCGGGTCGAGTGGCGGGCTACTCAGTCGTCTGAAGCGCGCGTTAGGACTAACCTAACGCCGTGTGGTCGTTCCGGTAGCACCCTCTTAATACAACCGCGTTCTTGATGAAAGAATTTCACATAGTTTTATTATCCGATGGGGTACATGGGCAAATATGGCTAAAGGCCTAGACGTCGGCACGATGAACATCCTGTCCGCACAACAGGATGGTAACGACACGGTATTCGTTCAGCAACGGAACTCCTTCGTGGAGATCGAGTACTCGGACATGGCCGAGCAGATGCTCAGTCGCTCGGAGGTTCTTCACATCCGAAAGGACGACAAGGTATACGTCGTCGGGGACGACGCCCTGAACTTCGCAAATATCTTCAACAAGAACACGCGGCGCCCGATGAAGCACGGGATCCTCTCCAGCTCGGAGAAGTCCGCGATCCCGATGATGAAGCTCATCATCGAGCAGGTCGTCGGCGAGCCGAGTTATCCCGACGAGAAGCTGTACTTCTCGGTCCCCGCGGACCCGATCGACTCGGACCTCTCGACGCTCTACCACCAGAAGACGATCGAGAGCTTCCTCGACAACATGGGGTACGACGCCGAACCCATCAACGAGGGGATGGCAGTCATCTACAGCGAGCTCGCTGACAACAACTTCACGGGGCTGGGCATCAGCTTCGGTGCGGGCATGACGAACGTCTGTCTGGCGTACTACGCGGTGCCGGTCATGAAGTTCTCCGTCGCTCGCGGTGGCGACTGGGTCGACGAGCAGGCGGCGCAGGCGACGGGGACGCCCGTCGACAAGGTCACGAGCGTCAAGGAGAGCGACTTCGAACTCGACTTCACCACGGACGTCGGTGGCGTCGAGGGCGCACTCAGTATCTACTACGAGAACCTCCTGGATTACGTCATCCAGAAGGTCGTGGGCGAGGTCGACGAGGAGGACATCGAGGAAGGCCTGGACGTGCCGGTCGTCGTCACGGGTGGGACCTCGAGTCCGAACGGGTTCGAGGCCCTGTTCCGGGACCACCTCGAGGACGCGAACATCCCGTTCTCGATCAGTGGCGTGCATCACGCGAGCGAGCCGCTGTATTCGGTCGCACGCGGTGGGCTCGTCGCCGCTCGCTCCGACGAGGACGTCGACGAGGAAGACGCGCAGGAAGCGGAAGCGGCAGCCGCCGACGAGTAACGAACTCGCCGGTCCGACTCGATCGTTCGTCGTGTACGACGGGGCTGTCGGGTGATGGGGTGTTGACGACGCGACGACACCACTTCTCTCGTTCGTTCGCTCGATAGCGCAACGTGCGCCCGGGGAGTCGTGCTACGCTCCACTGGTCGTCGTGGTCGTCGGTCGCTACGAAGCACCGGAGGTGAATGCGGTGCGTGGGGAGTCAGGCCGCTTCTGGCTTGGCGTCTTCTTCGATCGACTCCTCGACGTCTGCGTCGTCGTCCGCGTCGTCGTCCGCGTCGTCGGCGTTTGCGTCCTCGGCATCTGCATCTGCCCCGGCGTCAGCCGGTTCCGCTTCCCCGTCCGCCTCGGCGTCAACGTCCGCCTCTGTGTCAGTCGATTCGTCGGTGTCCTCGGCGTCAGCCTCTATAGCTTCGTCGTCTTCGGTCTCGGCTCCGTCGTCGTCTTCGGTCTCGGGTTCGTCGACGGCCTCAGCTTCGGCGTCTTCGAGTTCGTCACCTTCGGCGTCCGCTACGTCGTCGGTCTCGTCCTCGGTGGGGACGGAGACGTCGTCGGGGACGCGCTCGATCGTCGGTTCCGGGTCGTCTCCGACGTCATCGTCGTCTGGGACGTCGATGGTGTCGCGGACGCGTTTGAGTTTGCGGACGGCTTCTTCGTTGCCGTCGTCGACGAACTTCGATTCGAAGCGGGAGATGGCGTCGTGCCACGTCTCCAGTTTGACGGGTTTGCTCCTGTGTTCCACGTCGACGCCGACCCACCCACATGAGTCGCAGCCGTACGCTTCCCCCTCAGCCAGGGCGTAGTGGCTCAGCGTGGAGCCACAGCGTGGACATTCTTTCATACACGCTGTATCTATGCCGCAATAATAAGTGTGTTCCATTCTCTCAGGGGGAGGGAATGCGTAATTGACCCGACCGATATATTACTACTAAACATAAGCAAAGGCTTTTGTATTCCTACCATGTATGCAATCGTATGAGTGCCGCTCCCTCGCCGAACGTCGAACGAACCATCGAACGCTGTCGCACCGAAGACGTCACCCCGATTAGCATCGACGCCGGGACGCTCGAATCGACCGCCCCCGGCTACCTCCGGGACCTCAAGCGCGAACTCGCCGCCGAGGACTACTCGCCGTCGACGCTCGTCGTCCGCGCCCGCTTCGACTCCGACTGCTCGCTCGCCACCCAGGAGGAGGCCGACCGCATCCGCAGTCACGTCCGCGCCGCCTCCTTCCTCGGCGCGACCGGCGTCACCGTCACCTGCGACAGCGTCCCCGACCCCGAGAAGGTCCGGCCCGCTCTCGCCGCGTGCGCCGAACGCGCACACCGCGAAGGACTCGCGTTCGAACTCGACGCACCCATCACGCTCGACGACGACTGAAGAGTAATGGGTACACGACGCGCGCTCGCCCGACGTCTCGGCGTCGTCCAGGGCTTCCAGGACCCGACCGCGAGCCTCGAACAGTACGCAACGTCCCCGGAGGTCGCCGCCTCGCTCGTGCACGTCGCAGACCAGCACGGCGACCTCGATGACGCGACCATCCTCGACCTCGGCGCCGGCACCGGCATGCTCGCACTCGCCGCCGCGCTCCGCGGTCCACGCCGCGTCATCGGCGTCGACGTCGACCCTACGCCGCTCCGGACCGCTCGCGAGAACGCCCGCCGCATCAACGCGGCGACCGACGTCGAGTGGGTCGTCGGTGACGCCACCGACCTTCCACTATCCTTCGAGGAACGCCCGGTCGTCTTCTCGAACCCGCCGTTCGGTGCACAGACCGGGAACGAGCACGCCGACCGGGCGTTCCTCGACCAGATCTCGGCCGTCGCCCGCGTCTCCTACACCGTCCACAACGCGGGGAGTCAGTCGTTCGTCGAATCGTACGTCGACGACGCCGGCGGCCAAGTGACGGACGCGTTCGCGGTCGAACTCGACGTCGACAACCAGTTCGAGTTCCACGACGAAGCGACCGCCACCGTCGACGCCGAAGCGTACCGGATCGAGTGGCACCCCGACTGATCGTCCGTGCGAGCCCGTGACGAGTCGCTACTTGTACTTCTCCTTCGTGAAGACCTTCACGCGGGTGTCGTCGACGACGGCGTAGACGTGTCGTCCCTCGCGTTCGAACGTGATCTCGGCGATGGTTACGGACTCGTCTTTTCCGGGCATGCTCGTTCGAGCGAGCGTACTGTTGTTCTGACTGACGACGACGTCGAACCCGTTCCGTGCGGGGACGACGCTCGCGTTCTTCCCCGCGATGATGGGTTCGGCGGTCGCTCGCTCCGACGTGAACGCGAGTCGTGCGGATTCGTTCTCCTGCTGGAGGAACACCTTGTACGTCGTCGGCCCGCCCTGTGCGGTCCACCCGCGCCTGATCGCCCACACCGAATCCCGCCACGTCACGCCACCGACGTCCACCTGCCGTGAACCGCTGTACGCCAGTTGCCCCTTCGAGACCGCGGGATACCAGATGCCCCTGGATTCGCTCACGACGATCACGCCCGAGGCGGAGATGTTCTCCGTCGGGAGTTCCACGCCAGGGACTTCGACGGCTGAGACGAGCTGGTAATCCGTCCCCTCGGCGTACGTCACCGAGTAGTCCCTGACCTCAATCGGGTCGTCGCCGGGTATCGTCGACGCTTGCGCGGTGTTGAGTTTCGTCGGGACAGCCATCCCGGCGACGACGGCGAACACGACGACGAGCGCGAGGAGTGCGCTCGTCCGCCAGGCCGAGCCCGTCCCGTCGAGGACCTTGAGCGGGTTGGCGGTGCCGTCGCCTCGGCTCGCGATGGCGGCGGCGACGAGCGTCGCCAGCACGAACACCGCGACGACGCCGGGTGCGCGGAACAGCACGAACGAGTCGTTGCTCTCGATGAAGTAGATCGCCCACAGCGACTTCGAGACGGCGAAGAACAGGACGCCCGTGAACAGCCGCAGTGCACTCACGCCCTCGTCCCGGTAGGAGAACACGACGGCGGCGGCGACGATCCCGAGCAGGAGCCCGAGAGCGTGCCCCTGGATGGCGATACCCGCCCACCACGGCGGCGACGGCGGCGACGGCGACACCGACCCGGTCGCGATAGGGCTCCGGAGAGCGCTATAGATGAGGCTCGTCACGCCCTGCCCTCCCAGTGCGGCGACGATCGTCGTCATCGGGTACCTGACGAGTGCGAACCCGGCGAATGCGAACACCACGCCCGAGAACCCGATGACGGGGCCGAGTCCGAACGCGGCGACGACGAACCCGCCGACGATGACTGCCGTCGGAACGACCAGAAACGCTCGCACGAACGGATTCGTACGGAGCGACCCGAACGACGTCGACCCGCGGTCGGTCGGGAAGTGCCCGTACGCGTACTCGGCGATCGAGCCGAACAGGAGCGTCCCGATGAGGTTCCCCGTGAGGTGTCCGGGACCAACGTGCGTGAACGACGCGAACCCGACGCCCGTCGGGTAGAACCACGACCAGGACCGGAACGGGATGACGACGGGGTCGTGCCACTGTGCGATGCCGTCCTGGAAGAGGAGGTAGGACCCGAGCACCAGACCGATGGTGACGAACGTCCCCCAGGGGACGCCCATGATAAGTCGTTCGCGAAGTGTGGCCCCCCACGCCCCGCCCGGGCGGTCGATGCGTGCGACCACCACCAGCGACAGGAGTGGGACGAGGACGACCGCGAGCGTCAGTACGAGCGAGGCCGAAACCATACGCCACCCGAGGACGGGCAAGAATAAAAATCACGTGGCGCGGTCACCTCTCCTTCGCGCGGTTTCGCCCCGGCGCCTCGCGGGGGCTCCGAGTACGATCTAGAGGTCCACGCGGTCACCGATCTCGACGATCTCCAGTCGCTTCGGGTGCTCGAAGGAGTTCGCATGATGGTGGAGGACCTTCGGGTCGCTCGTCAGCCCCTTCCACATGTCCCAGTGACTCGGGAGCAACCGGTCGAACTGGAGGGCTTCGGCGGCTTCGACGATCTGGTTCTCGTCGTTGTACCAGCGCGTGCGTTTCGGTTCACCCGTCTCCTTGTCGGGGACGTTCCCGACGGTACCGAACGCGAGCACGCCCAGGTCGATGTCGTAGGACTCCCCGACGTCGACGAACGCGTCCGTGGGTTTGGTGTCGCCGCCGTGGAAGAACGTGCCCGCGTCGTGCTCGACGACGTAACTCACGGGCTGGGTGGCGTCCGGGTCGTGCGCGCACTCGACGTGCACGGTGAACTCGCCGACGTCGAACGAGCTGCCTTCCTCGACCGCCACGAGCTGGTCGTCGTCGACGGCGTACTCGTCCGTCCACGCCTCATCGTCGCGAGCGACGGCGACGCTGTCGGCGGGAGCGTACAAATTCGCTCCAGTGTTCGCGAGGATGGGTGCCTGCGACGGCCCGTGAACGTGATCCGTGTGTTCGTGCGTCGCGAGCACGGCGTCGGCGGCCTCGACGTCCTCGGGATCGAACGGTACGGGAATCATCCGGACCGTCCGTGGTGGATCGCCGATGCCGACGTAGGGGTCGACGAACAGCGTCGTTCCATTCGCGCCCTTCAGGACGAAGCCGTTGCAGCCGAGGTACCAGACTGCGACGCCGTCCGGGTCGGCGTCCACGATCGCTCGCGGCAGCCAGTCGCTCCAGTCGCTTGCTGTCATGTTCCACTCGTGTGGTTGGACCGGGCAAGAGCGTTTGGATGTCGTCCGCGTCGCAGGGAGGGATAGCGACAGCCTGCAGAGGGCATAGCGGCGAGTGCGGCGAGTGACGACGTCCTCGCTGTGAGGGATCTATAGTAGCGTTTGCAATAATGGCCTACTCGACGTTCGTCGGGTTGGGAGGTCGGTCAGGCGACGAACGCATGTAGCCCAGCCATGGGGCTGCGTCGAGAACTGCACCAGAGACGGCAATCAGTCGGATGCAAAACAGGAACGGGATAGCGGTGTCGCCCCCGTTTCCTTTATGGTCGTGCTGTGGGTACGGAGGGGTATGAGTAGTCAAGTCGACCCGGACGACACGGTGGCGGTGTCTGCGGACGGCATCTCCGTCGAGAAGTCGTTCGCGGCGGACGAGTTCCCGGTGCCCGCGATCCGTTTTCTCATCACTTCGAACCGCGACGACTCCGTGACCGTTCGATTGCACGAGGAGATCCCCGAGGAGTTCCCGATGGACGGCGTCGGCTTCCACCCGGACTACGACAGCGACAACTGGACCGCGTTCCAGGACCACCACGTCGAGTACGAGCGGACGCTCGACCCCGGCGAGGAAGTCGTCACCGTCTACGGGATCCGTATCGAGTCCCAGAGCGACGTCCCGCAGTTCCTCTCGGAGCCCCGCGTCACAGAGGTCGATTCCGACGGGGACAGCGAGGAGCAGGCGTCCGACGAGGGGAGCGAGGGCGAATCGACGGACGAAAACACCATCGACGACATCGTCGACGAGGACTCTACCCAGGTCGTCAAGGACATGATCTCCGGGGAGAGCGAGGGCGTCCCGGGGCTGGAGGACGAAGACGAGGACGAGGCGGCGGACCCCGGCTCGGTCGACCTCGACCTCGGTAGCGATGAATCCGACCTCGATGCCGACGAAGCCGACGCGGACGACGCTGACGACGTTGAGGAGTCGGCGGAATCCGAGCCCTCCATCGAACTGGACATCGACGAACCCGAGGGCGAGGAACCGACGGCCGAGGACGCCGAGGCAGAGGACGAAGCCGACGCCGAAGACGAAGCTGACGCCGAAGACGAAGCCGAAGACGACGCCGACGCCGAAGACGAAGCCGTAGACGACGCCGACGCCGAAGCCGACGCCGAAGACGAAGCCGACGCCGAAGACGAAGCCGACGCCGAGGACGATGAAGCGCCCGAGGAGGAAATCGAACTGGACGTCGAAGCGTCGCCGGACGTGGACGCCGACGCCGAGGACGCGGCGAGCGCCGACGCCGAGTCGGCCGACGATCCCGAGACGGCCGACGCGGCGGTCGCCGAGGACGTGGACCCCGTCGCGGCGCTCGCGGACCGCATCCGCGAGGACGAGGTCGACGAGGACGACATGGCGGCCATCCGCGACGCCGTCGCACCCGAGAGCGACGAAGCGGCCGACGACGCGGACGCCATCGATGTGGAGTCGCTGGGTGCAGTCACCACCGGCTCCGTCGCGAGCGAACTTGCGGACGAACTCGAATCGGGGTCCGTCGACGCGGAGACCGAGGACCAGCTGCGGGACGCACTCGACGTCGACACCGACGGCCCGGACGTGGCGAAGGTCGAACACCTCCAGTCGCGCGTCGAGGAACTGGCCGCGTACACCGGTGCGCTCGAGGACTTCCTCGACGACGAAGGCACCGCCCAGCAGCTCCTCGAGGAGTACAACGAGGAAGTGAACGCCCTCGAGGACGACGTCAACTCGCTCCGGAGCGCCGTCGGCGAGCACGACGAGGCCATCGAGGGCGTCACCGACGACGTCGACGAACTCAGCGACGAGGCCGCCGAAGCCCACGACCGCATCAACGACCTATCCGGGACGGTCGACGACGTCCAGGACGAAGTCGAGAACACGCGCGAGGACCTCGAAGCGGACGTCTCGGACGTGGAATCCGACGTCTCGGCCGTGGAGTCCGACGTCGCGGAGCTCCAAACCACGGTCGACGACCAGGTGGACGTGTTCGACGACCGCATGACCGGCGTCGAGGAGGACGTCACGGAACTCGACAGCGACGTCGAGGAACTCCAGAGCGACGTCGAGGGGCTCGAGGAGGAGGTCGCCGAGATCAAGGAGTGGCGCGACCAGCTCGGCGAGATGTTCTCGTAGACCGACCTATTGGGTCGTCGTTTCGAGCGGGAAACGCAATCTGTTTACACGCGAACCAACTCGACGATAGTGATGACAGCGACCGTTGCCGTCGCGGTTCCGCGGAAGGGGCGCCCCCTCGAGGCCGTCCTGGAGCGGCTCGCCGCCCGAACCGGCGACACGACACTCGCCGACGACGTGATCTCGACGCTCCGGTACGAGAAGGCGATCACGAAGGGCGACAAGCGCGAGCATCGCGACGTGTACCAGCGCTTGCGTGCGTACAGCGACATCGATGACGCGAACGCCCCCGAGTACACGCTCCTGCGCGACGACCGTCCGGGGTTCCCGCGTCGCGTCGTCTTCGATAGCGTCACGTTCAGCACGGACGACCTCGACGTGCGACTGGTTGGTCGCGAGGAGCCGTTCCGGGCGCTTCGGACGCATTCGTTCGCGCTCGGGTTCGACAGCGGACCTCGTGCTGGAAGAGGTCGTCGGCCTGGCGCCGGACCCGCTCGAGTACCTGGCGGGCGTGAACGAACGTATCGATCCGCACGACACGGACGTCCGAATCGTCACCGGACTCGGTGATACGGTGTACCATACGCTGATGGCGACGCCTCGAACGATGGATGCAACGGGTTCGTCGACGCTCGACCGGTCGTTCTTCGACGACTACGCGGGCGAACTCTGCATCTCGCCGCGCTATGAACGCCTCGTGGAGGCGGTGCTCGGGACGGACGCGGTCGAGGACGTCGCGTTCACGTACCCCGGCGAGTCGCAGGAGGAGGAGGCGGCGATCGCGGAGACGGGCGTCGGCATCTACCTGACGATGAGTGGCTCGACTGCGCGCGAGCACGGTCTCGAGCTCGGCGAGCGGTTGTTCCCGAGCGAGACGGTGCTCATGGAGAACACCGCCGAGATGCAAGACGGCGGACGCCGCGCGATCGCCCTGTTCGACGGCGTCGAGTTCGATTCCGAACTCGTCGTCCAGTAGATCGGCGTACGCGCCCGAGGTGGCGTGGAATCGTTCGCGTGTTCACGTTCGGGAGCATCGATGCTCGATGCGGCGAGACCGACACCGCATTGCATATAGCGGTATGCAATTTACTAGTAGCGCGTGCGACGGTTACAGTCACCGTCCGAATCCACGAACGAGCACGCCGAAACACTCGAACGACGCTGAGCGACCGCTCACGCCACTCGAGTACGAGAGCCGACGGACGGCCCCAGAACGAGCGTTACGCGGCGTGAAGGTGGGCGACCGACCACACGAACGGCTTCTGTCGTCGACCCGCCCCCGATGCTCGGACAGGGAACCGCCTCGATCGAGCCACCGAGTGGCAAGTCGGCTGACGACCCATAGTGCGTATTGCGGTGATTTTCGGTAGAGGAATCGAAAACTAGACTGCTTCAGCCCTACCGGACGGATTCTCTCGTTACTCAGCGGTACAGACTCCCAATAATCACTATCACTCCAGTGAGCGCACGCTCCGATTCGGCGACCCCCACATCTCGAACCGTCGACCCAGACACCGTTTGGATGCTCGCATACAGCAACCGAGTTCACTCACGGTCGACCAACCAGCTCACGCCGGGAACTCGTCTTCGTTCACCCAACTAGCGACAGTCCATCTCGTCGAACCCTCACGTGACTGGTACTTCATTCGGCACCCGGTCCGGTCCGGCTCGACGTAGTTCCAGTCGAGAGATTCGAGCTCACTCGAGAAGAGGCCCTGATTCATATCTGCTACTATAGGCCTGTAAAGCCAATTATAGGGTGCCACTAAAGAGGATTTGTATGCATCACTGCCAGTCATGCAGGACTACAACAGGAGATAAAGACCCTTATCCAGTATTGTGGGATTACTTTCTTGTGGATGGGGTGTGAGGGGTTCAATCGTGTTCGATGGGGTCGACGTTACGATGGAACGGTGGAACGTACCAGTTCGAGAGTATATCAAGGGTGGGGGCTCGCGACCGTCGAGTTTACCCGCGATCGACGGTGAACGACACGCCCGATGGGGTGGTCGCTCCAGGCGTCCGTCGCGACTGATTCGGCCCGGTCGGAAGCGGCCAATGTTGCCGCTCGCGGAACCCCGTCTTCACCGCCCGAACCCCTGGGGTTGCACCGTCGAAACCGGGTTCGATTTCGGGGGGTGGTCGCGGTGACCGACACCGACCGCACAGTCGTGAAGACGTACGTCCCCGCCTACCAGAAATCGGAGTGGATCGACCACGCCGAGGAACTCGACATGAGCCAGAGCGAGTACGTTCGGACGATGGTCCAGGCCGGACGCCGAGACTTCGAGGTCGACCCGTATCCCGATGCCGGGGAGGTCGGCGACGGCGGCGCCGAAACCGTCGATAGCGGGACCGACGGCGACGAAAGCGAGTTCGAGGACCGCGTGTACGGACTGCTCGCGACCGAAACCCGGACGTGGGACGACCTCCTCGAAGCGCTGACCGACGACGTCGAGGAACGACTCGAGGACGCGTTACAGGCCCTGCAGGCACAGAATCGCGTCGTCTACAGCGGTCGAGCGGGCGGTTACGAGGCGGTCGAGGAATGAGCGACGCCGACGTCATCGGCCGGTACCTCGAGGACCAGCGCTTCCACGGGAAGGCCGAGCGAACGCGGGATTCCTACGAGCGCGTCCTCCGGGAGTTCGAGACGTTCCTCGCCGACCCCGGCCGCGGGCCAGGGGGTGGCTCGGAGACACCCGAGAGCGCGGATCGTCGCGAGTGCATGGCGTGGGTCCACGAGATGCGCGATTCGTGCGCGCCGAGTACGGTGGCGTCGTACGCGTCCTACGTCCACCGGTTCTACTCGTACATGACCCAGGTCGGCGAGCTCTCGGACAACCCGATGGCGCTCGTCGTCGAGGAGATGGACGAAGGCATCGACCCGGACCCGACGCGGCGCGACCTCTCCCTTTCGGACATCCGAGAGTTCGTCGCGGACATCCGGCATCCACTGGAGCGAGCGGCCGTCGTCACGTTGCTCAAGACGGGGATGCGCGTCGGTGAACTCTGCAATCTCGACCTTCGAGACCTCCACCTGCCGGATTCGCCGGCGAGAGCTGCGTTCGACGTAGATCCACGCGTTCACCTGGAGGGACGTGGGGCGTCGTTGTTCGTCGCCACGGAGCCCTCGCGTGGCTCGACGGTGAACGGCGAGGAGCGATACGAATCCAACAAACGCAAGCGAGATACCGTGGTGCCGGTCGACGACGAGCTCGCGAGCGTCCTCTCGGCGTGGCTCGCGGTTCGTCCGGACGCTCGATCGGCCGCAGAGCCGCTGTTCGTCGATACGAGCGAGGAATGGGGCGTTCGGTTGCGGGCGGCGGGCGTGCGGTCGTTCGTGACGCGTCACGCCCGGGACGTCGGCTGGTATCGGACCGGTGGCGGGGCGAGCGAGAACGTCACCCCCCACTACTTCCGACACTTCTTCACCACGCACCTCCGCGACCGCACCGGCGATCGTGGGGTCGTGAAGTACCTCCGCGGGGACGTCGCGAGCGACGTCATCGACACCTACACCCACGACTGGGGTGGCCGGGTTCGGGAGGTGTACGAGTCGAATATTTACTCGCTCTTCGACAGATCTGACTGACCGACCCCGCTCACGTGAACCCTATACCGCTATACGAAATCGGCGTGCTTCTTCGATTGCGTTCGCCCGGTACGGATCTACCTCTGGGCCGGTGCTGAGTGGGGTGAACGCGTGGTCTTCGTCGTCGAGTCGTGCGACATCGTTGCGGTCCGCTCCTCAGCATGGAGCGAGATGCCAGGGGTGGGACTCGCTCCTCGTCGGTCCTCGGTCGCGTTCGCCGGAAGCCAGTCCGGTGGTTCGACGTCCGTCCGGCCCACGTCCACGATCTCGATCGTCGTGTGGAGGTGGACGAGCGTGCCGGACCGATTCCGGTAACTCGCATCGTACTCGTAGGCGAGGATGTAGCCGTCCCCAGTGACGACCATCCTCACGGATTCGTTCTCGAACCTGGTCTGGTCGTGCGTCGGCCCAGCTCGCTTGAGACGGTAGACCGACCCGCCGACGTCCCAGTCGGACGCCGGAACTTCCGTGACGGAAGTGCGGTTCGTGCCATACATGCCGGTTAATATCCGTCGTTCGACGGGCTCGATTCGTTCGAAGGCTGGCAGAACGGGTTCCCCGATTCCGTTCCGGATGAGCGAAACGGACGTGGACCCGTTCTTGCTGGTGCGACCCCAGACTGTCTCGCCGTTCGAGTACTGCGACTCGTTCCAACGCTCGGTCTGTGTCACGACGGTCAACTGTTGCGTGTAGACCGACGCGTTTTGGGCGTGCTCGAGTTTCATCTCCGCTCTCTCGATGGGTTCGCCGTCGTCGGTTTCGGCGGTGAAAGTACCCAGGACCGTGTGGGACTGGTTCGCCAGTCGCGACATCGTCGTCTCGACGAGCAAGTCCGGTTTCGGTGCGAGGTCACGGTCGCTGTCGAACGCGATTATGGATCCATTCGCGAGCGCCGCCCGAGCGGTGTACTCGGATTCGTCCACGTCGAACGCGGACCGCGTCTGGCCGTCGGATATCGCGCTACAGCCGGCGAGTGCGAGTAGGGACACGAACACCAGTGCGACGGCCAGCGCCCGCTCACGGGTCGATTCCCTCATGCGGTCGAGTTCCTACCACCACAAGATGTCGGTTGGGATAAGTAAAAGAGTTGCTGAACGACCGAGACGTCAGGCGATGGCGCGAGCACGAGCGCGGAGGGGCATGCTCGTCGGGCCATCCGGTCCGATGCGGGGTGACGCTTTGAGGTCCGTCCCGACGCTCAGTGCCCGTTCGGTTGCGGTGGAGTTGTTCGTCGGCACCCAATCGGGTCGGTTCACGGTCGCCGTGTCCACGGAGAGGTATTGCACTCTCGTCTGGACGTGGACCGTGGTACCGTCACGGACGTACGTGTACTCGTGGCTGTACTCGACGATTCGGCCGTCCTCGGTGACGATGAGCGTGAGCGTCGCGTCGAGGGTCTCATCGCCGTAGGGGTTCGGCGTTCGCGTGTCGTTCAGCACCACGCGATACACAGGGACGTCGACGTCGCTCGGGACGACGTCGAGCGCCTGGACGTCGGTCACGGACATCGTGAGTAGCCCGGTGAGGACGGTCTCAGAGGAACGACTGACGAGGACGTTCGATGGTGGGACCGGGTTTCCGTTCACGCGCTGGAGCAACTCAGGGGACGCGTTCGTGCTCTCGTCGTGTTCAGTGAGCGACCAGACGTGCGTCCCGTTCGCGTACAGCTGGCGATGCATCGAGTCGTTCCCGAAGCGCGAACGCAGGTCCTGCACGTAGTTCGAGTGATTCGGCCCGTAGACCGTCGTCGCCTCCTCGCTGAGGAGGGTCGTGCCGTTCGCGTACGTCCGCGTCTGGTCGTACTGGAGAACGTACGGTCGTCCGCTCAACCGTCTCTCGTGTGCTTCGACGAGGTCGAACGGGGCCGGTATGGTGTCGTTGACGGGGTTGAAGACGATGACGGGTGGCGTGTCGGCGATGGTCGCGTTCGACGGCGGCGACGTCGCAGTGTCGACGGTCGTGGTCGGTTCGACGTCGAACGGCTGTCGCGTCGTCCCGTCGACGCCCCCGAACGAACTGCATCCCGCGAGGACCAGGAGGAGGACGACCGCGAGGGCGGGCGTGGACCGTTGCACGGGTACACTTCGATGGCGTAGATAAATGACGTTTCGGTGTATCGAACTCCGGGCGATCCCATCGAAGTCAGGGCGAGAGCCGCACGAGAACAGGGTGACGTCATCGAGACTGTCGCGTGGTCAGTCGTCGTCCGTGACGCCATCCGAGACAGCGTCCGTTACGTCCTCCATGAGTCCGTCCGTGCGTTGAGCGAGCGTCGAGAGTTGGACTGCGCGTTCGTCGAACCACGAGCTGGCGTTCCGGGGCTCTCCGTCGCTGGCGTCGGGAGCGGTTGCGTGGTCGTCGGCGTCGGCGAGCGCCACGGATTCGATGGTCTCGATGGATTCGGCGCGCTCGCCGTCGCCGT
>Ga0136596_1000874_pt1 | contig 14405 bp, 8 predicted proteins | sample AntRauTorcE11897_FD_101387 | JGI IMG/M metagenome (GOLD analysis project Ga0136596, IMG submission 101387) | Saline lake microbial communities from Rauer Islands, Antarctica - Metagenome Torckler E11 #897 | ecosystem: Environmental > Aquatic > Non-marine Saline and Alkaline > Saline | place... | reverse complement strand
CTGAGCTGTAAGCAACCCATCTGTATTGATCTGGGCAATGGCATTGTCTGATGTAGTCCAGGTAACAGGAGCTGTCATATCTCCCTCCAGGCCAAATTGAAAGGTCGTCCCCTCCACAATTGCATTTCGGGGAGATTGTGGATCGATGAAAATTCCGCGGATGCGGACCGTACCACTATCGGTTGTTAATTCAGGATTCCCTTCATTCAACTGTGCATTCCGGAACCCTATAACAGATTCCTGAAACTTCGAGGCATCCTCATCAACCTGAACCGTTAACGTAAAAAGTGTGCCGGTGCCTGTGAGAGTATCCGTACCGGCAAAAGCCACCCGGCCGGTTGTGGAGTTAAACAGCAAGTTTCGGCCTTCAAGAAGTGAACCTGCAGCGTCAACGCCTTCCAGCGAGACCATTCCGGATGAAGTGGTAAACTCCCACTCTCCGGAAACAACGCCGTCGGGGTCGGTCAGTTCGATAACATTAACCGGAATCTCTATCTCTGCCCCGGCACCTACAGCCGTATCGGGCAGAGAAACGGTAATCTGCTGAGCAACACTGCCTGCTGCCCATGTCAGAGTTAAAAACAGAAGTAATATGAGTCGTTTTAAAAACATGGATATCTCCTCTACAATGATTGATTTCTGTGATTACTTGATCAATGTCATTTTTTTGACATCCATAAAGGTGGCGCCGCTTGTGCCGGCAACCTCAATCCTGTAAAAGTAAACTCCGCTTGCCGCAGACCCTGCATCCCAGTTTACCGTGTAGATCCCGGCCGGTTGGTTTTCCCGGTTTGCAAGGATAGCAACCTGTTGCCCGATGGAGTTAAAGACCGATACAGTCACTTCTCCGCTTTCAGGCAGCTGATACTGAATGTTTGTGGCCGGGTTGAACGGGTTAGGATAGTTCTGCTCAAGAGCAAACGACTCCGGCACCGCAATATCTTCTATGGTGCTGGTGGCAACCTGATTTGCCGCTTCCGTCAGATCGATCTCATTGAGTTTCAACTCTGTAATTTCAAAATCTCCTGGAGAACCAGCAAATGAGTCATTAAAATGGAATCGCAGATGAATGAGGTCTCCCGCGTTTACTGCAGGCTCAACTCCGGCAAGCGCAGCGGTAACTGTGCCATCCTCAACACGGATTCTGTCTGACCAATCTGTCGTTTCAGCTGTTCCGAGCAGTTCAACTGATGAGAACCGGCTGTGGTCATAATTTAAATCAATCTGGCCGGAATAAAATGGCAGAGTGCCTTTCGATCTAATGATGAGATCAAAAGAAGCGTCAGTTAACTTAGTGTTCATCTCAAAGAGATCTTCAGGTGCAAATGGCGGAAGTTTTCCGGCACCCGGGAAACCGCTGATAGCTCCCACCACGTACTGCAGAATATTGGAGGCATCAAAAGCTGTGATACTGCCGTCACCGGTTACGTCTGCGGCAGTTTGCTGATTGGTGTTCAATTCGATATCTCCAACAACGAACTGAAGAACCAACGAGCCGTCAAAGGCTGTTACGGTTCCTTCTTCACTTACGTCACCAAGAAGCACACCAGACCGGGATACCTGCCAGGGCTCATACTCCACACGATTTGAACCGCTTACAAGTATTTGATCTCCCTGACCATCGAGATTTGGATCGCTGCCGGAACCCTGATCAACAAAAGGACCTGTGGAATCTCCCCAGTAGTTGTTAATCGCAGTTACGTCGCGAAACGCGTAAAGCGCAGCGTCATCATTGTTGTAAAAATTGTTCAGCTGGAGGGTTGGATCATCGGAATCGTTTTGAATACGGATTCCGTATTGGTTTGTGTGGATATCGGTTCGCCTGATCGTTGGTTTTGCTCCGTCCTCTGTGAAGATGCCATACCGGGCATTGGAGACAAAGCTGGAATCAATGGCGGCTTCTGTATTATTGTCAAAGTAGAAATTGGTGTCAGCATACCGAGCAATCACATTCTTGAAACTTGATTGAGAAGAGCTGGCACCGTTCACCAAAAGTTCATCCCAGTCCCCTCTGGAGGGAGCCGTGTCGGTTGAGTCACGGTTAGTGTCACCTGCATAGGTGTCATCGATGATTGACGTAAATATGATTTTGCTGTTGGATTCTCCTTCAGCTATCAGGCTTCCCTCTATACGAAATGATTCGTTATCGCTGCTTCTACCCAATTTAATAACGGTACCCGGGGCCACGTTTACGCTGTCACCGGAATTAATGTAAATCGTACCTGAGACTGGAATATAAGCGGGATTGGTATAGGACTGTGGCCAGCTGTACCCAAGGTTCCCTTTGAGAGAAAGGGAATTGGTAGAATAAATACCTATGGCATCGGCGTAGGCATTATCTGTAAATGTATTTCCTTCGTAAAAGTTGCCGTTGGTATTCGTCGTCCCATCCAGTGAAATTTCGCCCATTACCGCTATCGGCATGTTATTGTTCTCGAAGGTATTATCCTCTATAATAGCCCGCGTTGAGATGAACCCCGTACCGGATGTGTGGCCGCTGATTACATTGGCGCTTAGCTCGAGGGCTTCGTCGGTTTCAATGCCCGTCATTCTTGCATAGATTCCATTACCAGCGTTGTCGCGAATTTCGTTAAACTGGAAGGAGGTAGGAAGAGCGGATTTCCCAATGATGACACCGTTACTATTATTCTCGATAACAGTGTTTGTGATCTCAGTGAACGATGCACCTTCATCGTTGACATCGGCAAACAGACCTGCATAATTGTTGTTGGAGCCGCCGTTGTTGCGAACTTCAGAATTTCGAATGATTGCACGTGTGCCAAACCCATTTGTGCTTCTGTCACGTATCCAAACACCGTTTCTGCTGCTGTTGGTGACCCGAAGGGAGTTAAACTCGGCGCCACTCTCTTCCATGAAAATTCCATATAAAGATGCATTGTCTACCCAAAGGTTTTCAAATATGTTGGCGTATTCAACCTGTGAAGACGATGTTGTACCCATTTCGAGATTAGTGCGCCCATACCTAATATAGACATGTGAGAGCCTTGAATCGGCGGTTCCGTTACCGTTCAGATGCAGACCACCCCAGTTACCTCGGGAGGGTGTGGATTCATCATCTGTCTGGGCAATATTTCCTCCGTAGTTGTGATCAAAAAGGGATGTAAAAACAATTGGATCTTGATCCGTACCTTCAGCTATGAGCTTTCCACTGATTCTGAATTGTGAGTTGTCATTTACAAGCTCAGAAGCCGTTTTTATGGTAACGCCGGGGTCAATGACAAGGCTGTCAGCAGTGTTGACTGCACTGCCTGTTGACGCAAGAAGATAACTTGAGTTTTCGAAAGCTTCCGGCATCGTGGCACTCAGTGTATCTCTGAGATTCGACGAATATAATGCTATCGAGTTGTTGTAGATGTTTTCTACAAATTCGTTACCGTCTACGCCATTTTCGTCCACAAATATGTGTCCCAGGCGGTTCCATGCAGCCACTCCGAACCGGTTTCCTTCAAAACGGTTGTCAATAAACACCGCTTTTGAACTTCTCACGCCCGACTGTCCGTTGTTGGAAAACGTGTTGCCAAAATAGCTAATGTCTTGCCGCTGACGGTCGGAGATCAAACTGATACCGTGATAGGTATTATCACGTATTTGGTTGGCACCGAATATGGTAACCGCGGTTGCTGACTCAATCATAATACCGTTCGCGTTATTCTCAATTACAGAATTTGTAACGCTTCCGAATGTTGCACCGTCGTCATTGGCGCCTGAGTAGAGTCCGGCATAGGAATTATTAGAACCGCCGTTATTGCTGATCAGCGAATTATTGACTTCAGCCACTGAAACTGTTCCATTGCTGCTTCGGTCGCGCAGCCAGATTCCACTACGCGAGCTGTTAGTAACTGTAATATTGTCGAAGGTTACGAGGCTCTCTTCGATAAATATCCCATCCAATTCGGCATTGTCAATCCATATATTTTGGAATGTGTTGGAATAGTTGACGGTGCTGGATGATGATGTTCCCATTTCGAGATTGTATCGACCGTAACGTATGTTAACGTGTCCAAAAATTGTATTTTGAGTACCGCTGTTTGCAAGGTGTATTCCTCCCCAGTCGCCACGAGACGGAGATGTGCTGCTTCCCGCAGGAGCAACATTTCCACCGTAGTCATGATCATATAATGAGGTAAATGTGATCGGGTTTTCTTCGGTACCTTCTGCTATCACTTGTCCACTGAACCGTAAGGCTGAGTTGGAGTTTGTGATGGATGGAGATGCCTTAATCGTTACGCCCGGATCGATGGTAACCACGCTTGAGCTGCTGTTCGCATTTCCGGCAGATGCCAGTATGTATGTTGGGTTGGGCAACGCTTCCGGAACGGTTGCGCTGATGGTGCCACTTAAACTTTCGGCATAGAGCGCAACACCTCCGTAGGTATTGTTCGAAAACGTGTTGCTGTCAACATCTGAGTCGTCGGTATACGAAAGAGAGAGATTGTACCAGGTACCAACCCCAAATCGGTTTCCCTCAAAGGAGTTGTTTATCACGCGGGCACTGTTTGATATTAGCCCGGATTGCCCGTTGTTGAGAAATGAATTGTTACGGAATATAATGTCGGCTGTATCCATTCCGTGATACAGTCTCACCCCGTGGCTTGAGTTGTTTTCGAAGGTATTGTTTTCGTAGAGCTGAGATCCTGAATCGGAAAACTCTGCCAGCACACCAACGCCGGAGTTATTCGAAATAACAGAGTTGATCAGCTGTTCAATGCGTGTTTTTATTCTATTGCCACCGCCAAAAATATGAATACCGTGCTCACCATTATCATTAGATGTAAAGCCATCGAGTACGACAGGTGCGTTGGTTTCAGAAGATAGAAAGTAGAGGCCGGTGTTACCGTTGAGACTGGATTCTCCGCCGGTCATAGCAAGGCCCGACTCGAAAAAATAGAATCCTCTGCTGCTATTGCTTATTGAGTTCACATTCGTCCATCCGCTTTGAGATACCTCCGAATAGATTCCGTTTCCACTATTTCTGTTCACATACACGTCGGATAAACTTACACTGGTCTCAAAATAGAGAACGCCTTCATTAGAGCTGCTGGAACCGTAGCGAACGACACTATGCGAGAGTTGTGAGCCGGCTCCAAAAAACTCAATTTGCCCCCAGTTGCCCGGCCCGGGTGTGCTGGCGTCACCATCTCCGTTGGAATCTCCGCCTGCGGCATCATCACGCTCGGATGTGAAAGTAACTAGTGATTCCTCCGTGCCTTCGGATATTAAAGCTCCCGGAACCGTCATTGACACGCCGGATCTAAACTTTACAATAGTACCTGGCTCTACCGTCAGTGTATTACCCGTTGTAACAGCTATGCTCGTTGTGACCAGGTACACATTTCCACTTTCCCATGTGGTGTTCGCGTTAATATCACCGGTTACTTCAATCACAGGCAGATCCATGTCAGAACCATCTCTCCAGGGCGTGTAGTCAATGTTGCTGGTTATTGGATCTCCGTTTCCGGTTGGGTTTGAGGCAACTGTAGGGCCCAGAGGACTTCCCCAAAAGTTAAAGCGCGCATCAAGTACGTCTCCGCTCAGGCTCTGAATTCCCCAGGTGGTATTGCCGGAGATTATGTTGTCTGAAATTGTAGGCTGAGATGATCCTACCTCCTGAAGCTGTATACCAATGTCGTTAGCTCTGATATCTGAATTGGTAATGTCCGGCCGGCCATTGTTTTCAATCAGAATTCCAACGCCATTGGTGTCAATTACAGACTCATTAATAACAGCCTGAGAGTTTATCGGAATACGAACACCACCGGCTGTATTTCTGTAAATCTGACTTCCTGTAATACTGAAATTGAGGCTCAGGTCAGCAAAAACTCCGAACCCGGCGTTATCATAAAACAGAGAATTGCTGATGTCTGATGAGGATGCGCGCAGGTTAATTCCGTGTTCGGCACTATTTCGAAATGTTGAGTTGCTGATATTTATCGGGAAAGCGTCGGTGGTAAAAAAGATCATTCCTGACCGACTCGCTCCGGCGCCGTACTCGAATGTGGTATAGTCGATCACAGAACCGGCGTCCGAGGTATTTCGGAATTCAACAGACCCCCAGTCACCGGGTGTTGCACCTGTGGACGAGAAGCTAATTCCATCAGTATCAGTCCCCGCGGATACCAGGGCTCCATCAACCAAAAGAGATGTGCCACTCCCCATCAAAACAGTTACACCAGGATCGATTGTGAGCGTGTTGCCGGCGGTAACTGTTACTGTTTCTGATAGGGTTACCGGGCTGTCGGCAACTCCCCAGTTTGTATCAGCTGTTATATCGCTGTCAATGGTAAGTTGAGCAAATGCAGTTGAGGTTAATAGAAATAATGAAAATAGTAATGCCAGTATGATCGATTTTTTCTTCATTGTAGCCTGTAGTTGTGATTTTATGAAAGCTTTGATCCGGTGCTCCATTATTAGTTCGGTGGAAACCCCCAAACTCGATAATTGTGACCGTTCTATGTTTAGTGCGCAACTTTTTTGAGATGTGTTTCATTAGAAAAATCTTAATGGCGCTGGCTATGCTTTTGCACGCCAATTAAGGTGCCGGAATATGCTTTTTATTATGACGCAGGTGGGAAATGATTGAGGTTCGGATGGGCGGGAGACGTTGTTAAAGCCGGTTAAACGAGTTCTCTCAGTCAGTTTTAGAACCGTAAATCGTATTATAATCCCTCATGACAGTTTTCAGATAGGCGTCATCAGAAATGGATGGATCAATGGCGCCGGTCTTCTTTTCGATAACAGTGCGCGTGCGGGCTACAAGTTTTTTGTACGCTTCAGGTGAGTACGTGCGTCGGGAGTTCAGCAGAGTTTTAATCACGTTGATATCATCATCTTTAAGTTCAGCTGCACTCTCAAAAACAACATCACGGTCGAGCTTGGTTTGATCAAACAGCTGCCGGTGTGTTAACTGATTGTCACGTTCAGAAATAACACAGGTGCCGGCAACCAAATCGCCAAGACGCTGTCCTTTACCGTTGATGAGTATGGTTAAAATAGCAACGACACCTCCTGTTGCGGAGATCTCAAAAAATCGGAACAGCCACCGTACCAAATAAGAACCGAGCGAGGCGCGTGTCCCGTCACTCCGAACCACGCGAATACCCATAATCTTTTTTCCAACTGTACGGCCATTCCATAGAGTCTCAATAAGGGGGAAATAAATAAAATAGGGGAGAAACAACGCCAGTATACTGACCCAGTTTAAATTGAGGCTTTCTGCAATATCACTTGGAAAAACCCCTTCCCATGTCCACATAAAGACAAAAATGTAGACGATATATAAAAAAACATCATACAGCCAGGCGACAATTCTGTAGAAAATCGGTGCGGGAGTGTAATTGAGCCTGACGTGCCTGCTTGTTTCAATTCCAATCTGATCCATCTGTAAAATTCTTTTCTTTTATCACTCAAATCAATTACTATCATTGAAATCACTACAATGGGTAGAATAATCTGATGAATGCGTCAGACCCTGAGTTACGCTTTCGGTAACATGATCTTCAATCTGATTTTGTATTCAGCGACTAATATACAACGTCCAATGCATCAGATGAAAAAAAGGTTGAATGAGCGTTACGGATGACCAACACTTCAGTTTATAAATATCTGTCAAACAAAACCGGCCGCTGTTGAGAGAAGTTACGTTCATAAAACATAATGAAGAGCGCTGGAAAATGTTCGAGCAGCTTCTGCAGACAGATCAGGTAGCTGACCCTGATCGACTGGCGGAACTCTACATCGAGCTGACTGATGACCTCGCCTACGCGCAAAGCCATTTTCCGGGTAGTTCCGCTGAGCAGTATCTGAACCGGCTTACAGTTATGGTTCATGATGAGATCCATCATACCAGGAAGGAGGAGATGGGGAGATTTGTGACATTCTGGACCCAAGAGCTTCCTCAGATATACGCTATCAGGCAGAAAGAGCTACTCTATTCATTTGTAGTGATGTTTGCATCACTGGCCATCGGCTACCTGAGCCAAACCAGTGATCCCGATTTTGTACGCTCTATTCTGGGAGATCAATATGTAAATATGACGATAAATAATATCGAATCCGGAGATCCTATGGCGGTTTACTCAAGTCATCGGCAGATGGACATGTTTCTGGGAATTACATTCAATAATGTTCGGGTCTCTTTTATTGCTTTTGCATTTGGACTGTTAACGGCAATCGGTACCGGGTTTATTTTGGTACAAAATGGAATTATGATTGGATCGTTTCTGCAGTTTTTTAACCAGTATGATATGCTTGGGGAGTCCTTGCGGGTGGTATTTATTCACGGCACGCTGGAGATCTCAGCAATAGTCATTGCCGGTGCTGCCGGCATCACCATCGGGAACAGTTTCCTATTTCCGGGTACTTATACCCGTGCCCGGTCATTTTTTAAAGGCGCAAAAGAGGGTGTAAAGATGATTGTGGGGCTAATCCCCATATTCATCGCCGCAGGTTTTCTGGAATCATTTGTTACGCGCTACACAGGGATGCCGGTTGCACTCAGTCTTATCATTATTGGTCTGTCCCTCTTTTTTATCATATGGTATTATGTTTGGATGCCTCAAACGATAAGAGGATCTGAGTTTGAATTTAAATCAGTATCAAAGATCGAAGACAATGGATAACAATTTTCATATCAGACAGGCACGCTCCGTTGGGGATGTGCTCAGCGATACATTTAACTACATAAGGATTTACTATAAAAGTCTGGCAAAAATGTTGGCTATTTATGTTTTAGCACCACTTATGGTTGGGTCATTAATATTTTCAACATCATTGGGAGAGTTGATGACGGCTGCAAGAACAGGGATAGGGAATCAGGTTGATTCTAACCTGTTTGAGCCTGGCCTTGAAATTTTTGCAGCATTCTTTTTTCTGTTGATCGCCTATGTTTTACTCATGGGAGTGGTGTATCAGCATATCTATTATGCCGGAACAGGTGAAGTTCCTGAAAGCATTTCAGACTTCAGTAACGGAATGTTTTCAAAGCTGCTGCGATTTATTCCGGTACTGTTACTGGTGTCTTTCGTATCTCTACTCATTGTTTTGTTTAGCGTATTCTCAGTCGTAGAAATTTCGGGTTTTCTCTTTTTAGTGATTATTCCCTTTTTAGGTTACTTATTCGTAAAAGTAATTCTGTTTCCAATAGCGTTTTTTGTTGAAGATGCAGGTGGATTCAATTCGCTTGCCCGTTCATGGGAGTTAACAAATGGGTATTTTTGGCCAACATTTGGCGTCTATCTGTTGATTTCAATAGTATTCGGAGTTTTGTCGCAACTTTTGAGTACGCCTCTGCTTATAGTAATTGCAATTTCCGGAGCGGGTCTGGGGCCTGAAAGCGGACTTATGGAAGGAATTACAATCTTTACATATACACTTTCTTTCGTTTTTCAGCTGCTGTTTTTTGCAGCTCAATCAATAGCCATGGGCCTGCACTATTTTAATCTTGAAGAACGAAAAGAAGGGCATACACTTGGCGAACAGATTGCCGGCCTTGAAAGTGAGACATCATAACAAATATGACGGGCTAAAATCTCTGTAACTGCGTATTTACCGGCCTAAACAATTAGCTGTAACACTAACATCTTTTCCGTTGATGTTGGCAGAAAAGAAAAACCGGGTTATCCGGGATTATGGTTTTGATCAGTAATCAACAATTGAAAAATATCAGGCGTCATCAGGTTTCAGTCTTGCTGCCGGTACTCGTGCTTTGGTTCAGTATCACGCTACTGTTACCGGTACTGTCGCACGGCCAGGTTTCAGCCGATCGGTCCGATGTGAACGTGCGGCAGGCTGATCCCGATCGTATAGCGGCATATAAAAATGACCGGGATTTTACATACGACGATTCGGAACCTGAAATGTCGTTTATTAGCATGCTCATCAATGAAGTGATTCAATTTCTCGATGAATCGCTGGGGGAGGGAACTGGAAATACGATTCTCCGGGGGGTATTTATTTTGGTAATGATGGGAGTTATATACCTGATCGTCAACCAAATTATGAAAGGCAATATTTCCTCCGCGCTGTCAGGTCGCTCCGCTTCTGAAGAGATCCGCTTCATGCAAGATCCTGCTCTCCAGAAAGAAGAAGATCTGAACAGGAAGATTCAGTCTGCAGCTGATGAAGGTAACTATCGCGAGGCTGTTCGATTAATCTATCAGAAAACACTTAAAGAACTGAGCAGGGCAGGACTGATTCAATGGGCGACTCATAAAACCAATTTCGATTACCTGTACGAGATGGATGCGCATCCATCGTCTGTATCCTTCCGCCATCTAACCCGCATTTACGAGTACACTGAATACGGAGATTTTGGAATTGACCGTGATGGATTTGAGCGCGTGCGAGAGCTCTACAGCAAATTGAATAATAAGCTGAATGGAGAGCCGGATGCCTAAGCTCGATAAAATTTACCTCTTCATTTTCGGGATGATTGCCGTTCTATACGTCGGGTATGAAGTGGCCGGCCCTGAACCGACAGACTGGAGTGATTCGTACAGCAAAATCGATACGATTCCTTATGGGACGTACATTCTCGGAGAAGAGCTCAGTCAGATTTTCCCTGAACAGGAGGTTCGGGACCTTATAATCCCACCGTTTGAGTATCTGAAAAATCCCGGGTTTGATAAAATAGTCAGGAGAAACTGGATCTTCATTAACAATACAATCGATCCCGACAGGTTTGAACTTGAGCTATTAATGGGGGCCGTGAGCCGGGGGGATGACCTGTTTATTTCAACGTCTGATCCGGGAGCCGCTCTGGCCGACACATTAGGCTTTCAGGTTAGCTATCGATCCATACTTTTTGGCGCTGATTCCCTTGAGGCTCAGCTAGAGAGGTCCGGGGCCGGGACAAAACTTAACTTTGAAAACCCTGAGCTGGAGAGAGAAACGGACTGGGTGTTCAATGAGCAGCGGAGTGCATATTTTACCAGTGTGGATACCTCAAAGACAGTGCTTTTGGGATATGCAAACGATGGAAATGCCAACTACATACGGATTGACCACGGGCAGGGCAACATCTACATACATCTCTTCCCAAGGGCGTTTACAAATTACTATCTGCGTGAGCCAGAATATGCAGATTATGCATTCAAAGCTCTGTCTTACCTGCCGGTACGCAGCGTGGTGTGGGACGAATATTACAAAGCGGGCCGGAGCGGCTATTCAACCCCGATGGGCTACGTGCTGAGTCAGCAATCTTTGAGAAGAGCCTGGTTCATTTTGTTAGCCGGCATTTGCCTGTTTATGATTTTTAAAGGCCGCCGGGTTCAGCGCGCCATTCCGGAGATCAAACCGCCGAAGAACAGCACGCTTGAGTTTGCCCGAACAATCGGAAGTCTTTACCTGGAGAAGGGGACGCATAAAGAGATTGCCATGAAAAAAATCCGGTTCTTTGCGGACTACTGCCGGCGCAAGCTCTGTCTGGAGATCTCAGAAGCCGATGACGATACTGTTCGCAAAGTAGCTGAGCGGTCAGGGATTTCTGAGCCGGAAATTAACGATTTAATGAATAGCATTGGAATGGTTCGCCGACGTTCTGATATTGGGAAAAATGATTTGAAAGACGTAACGTCGAAAATTGATCAATTTTATAAAAAAAGCCTGCGATGAATGAACACGATATCGACCCTGACAAGCAATCTTCAAACAGTGAAAAAGCCCCGGAATCGTCTCCTGAGCCGCAAGAATCATTTCAATCGCGCGTTGATCTCAGCGGAGTAGAATCGCTTGTAAAAGAGCTTCGCGAGGGGATTGGCTCAGTCATTATCGGGCAGAAAAAGATGGTGGATCTGCTGATTGCCGCACTCCTAGCCGACGGCCATGTGCTTATTGAAGGTGTGCCCGGCGTTGCAAAAACATTGACGGCCAAACTCCTTGCCAGGCTGATTGATTCTGATTTCTCACGCATTCAGTTTACACCGGACCTTATGCCGGTTGATGTGATTGGCACAAGCGTGTTCAACCAGAAAACTGCGGGGTTCGAGTTTAGACCAGGCCCCGTTTTTTCAAACATTGTACTGATTGACGAGATTAACCGATCGCCGGCCAAAACACAGGCGGCGTTATTTGAAGTGATGGAGGAACGGCAGATTACGGTCGACGGACATACCTATGAATTTGAAGCACCTTTTTTAGTGCTGGCAACTCAAAACCCCATTGAGCACGAGGGCACATACCGGCTCCCTGAAGCACAGCTCGACCGGTTTTTATTTAAAATCAGCGTGCCATATCCAAACCTGGATGAAGAAGTACAGATATTGGAGGGAAGCTACCGCAGGAAAAACAGGATTGATCTTTCAGCTATTGATACTAAGGTTACGGCAGCTGACATTACCCGCCAGCAAGAGGTTGTCCGCTTAGTGCACGTAGAGAAAAAGCTGATGCAGTACATTGCCGAAATCATTCATAAAACGCGCAGCAGCAGCCAGGTTTCGATCGGAGCATCACCAAGAGCAGCTGTTTTTGTGATGAGAGCTTCTCAGGCGTGGGCCGCTATGAACGGACGCGATTTCATCACCCCGGAAGATGTGAAATGGGTGGCAGAGCCTGTGCTCCGCCATCGGATTTCTCTCACACCGGAAAAAGAGATGGAGGGAACCGGCCCAGACAAAGTGATCAAATCAATTGTTGAAAGCGTGGAGGTACCGCGATAATTAACCAGATCAAACGTCTGTATCTAACCAATCGATTTTTCCTCTGTATTGCAGTGCTTACACTGCTCTATATCATGGAATACCTGCTGTTTTTACCAAACGGTATGACAGACCTGTGTGTGGTTGTTTTTGTTGCACTTGTTGTGATAGATCTGTTGCTGCTGTATCGCAACCAAAGCGGGGTTGAGGCGGAACGCCATCTGCCGGAACGCCTCTCAAACGGAGACGAAAACAGAATTCAGTTTACCATCACCAACCGGTATTTTTTTCGGGCATCACTTGAAGTAATCGATGAACTACCGGTACAGTTTCAGCTCAGAAATTTTTGGTTTGATATGACGCTTGACCCTGCTGAAAAACAGGTGCACAGCTATTCTCTTCGCCCAACAGAACGAGGCGAGTACAGGTTTGGACAGCTTCTGGTTTTCGTCTGTTCGCAGCTCGGGTTTGTGAAGCTGAAATACTCGTTCGGAAATGAGCAGATGGTGCCGGTGTACCCCTCGTTTATTCAAATGCGAAAGTTTGAGCTGATTGCCTTTTCCAACAAGCCGGCTGACGCAGGTGTCAAAAAAATCAGGCGCCTGGGACATTCAATGGAGTTCGACCAGATTAAAGAATACGTTCGCGGCGATGATGTGCGGGCGATAAACTGGAAAGCCACCGCCCGCACAGGTGACCTTATGGTAAACACGTACCAGGATGAGCGGTCGCAGCAGGTTATTAACGTGATTGATACCGGGCGGGTGATGAAGATGCCGTTCAAAGGGATGCATCTCCTGGATTACGCCATTAATACAAGCCTCGTTATCTCTAACATAGTTTTGCTGAAAGATGACAAAGCCGGCCTGATGACTCTATCTAACGAGGGTACATCGTTTGTGAAACCGCAGAAGAGGCGGGTGCACATCCGGCGTATTCAAGAACAGCTGTATAACATTAAACCGAACTTTCTTGAATCGGATTACCGCCTCTTATCTGTATCGCTGAAAAAAAACGTGAACGCTCGTAGTCTTGTATTGCTATACACCAACTTTGAAAGTCTCTCCTCGATGGAGCGCCAGCTTTCAACACTTCGCGCGATTGCAAAAGATCACTTGCTGGTGGTGATATTTTTTGAGAACACTGAATTGACGTCATTGCTGGACCGCGAGCCGGGTACGGTTGAAGAAATATATACAAAAACAGTTGCTGAATCTTTTATCTACGAAAAGCGTCAGATCGTGCGAACTCTGAATCACTACGGAATTCAGACGATACTGACTGCACCCAAAGAGCTGTCTGTAAATGCGATCAACAAATACCTTGAGCTTAAAGCACGCGGAATGTTATGATCGATAGGAAAACAAGTGGTAAAAACAGTAGAAATAATGGATCTACAGGAAAGTTTGTGGCTAGTGCCGTTTCCACTAAATTCATTTAGTTTAACTTACAATGAAATCTGATGCATTTTCCGATAACGATAAATTTGCATACTTAACTTATTTACTGGTAACGGTACTAGAGGTCTAATTTTCCAAAGTAAAACAGAATAGTAGTTCGAAAAACCTCAATGGTTAGCGATCCCCTTTGTAGAGGCTGTGAGAAATTAAAGATTAAAGTTCCGGCCAGCTTAACTTTTCTGAGGCTATGAATTTATTTGGAAGCTCCCCTCTTTGTCAAGTCCCGCAGGGCGAAGAGTTTGTCCGGCCACCGACGGAAGGGGTCGGGGGTGAGTCAGAAAGACTGGTAGTG
>Ga0136596_1000870_pt1 | contig 14441 bp, 16 predicted proteins | sample AntRauTorcE11897_FD_101387 | JGI IMG/M metagenome (GOLD analysis project Ga0136596, IMG submission 101387) | Saline lake microbial communities from Rauer Islands, Antarctica - Metagenome Torckler E11 #897 | ecosystem: Environmental > Aquatic > Non-marine Saline and Alkaline > Saline | place... | reverse complement strand
GGGAGTTCTGTGGAATTATACATCAGAATCAGAGTGCTTTCGCCGCTGTAGGATGTTATCCATATCTTGTTCAAGCAGATCCAACGTCCGCTTTTTGCCGTCGGTCCTGTAGAACAGATGCTTTGGCAGGTGACGTTTGATGTCTGTACTTGCGTAGGCTATTTTATCTGCGGCGAGTTCAGTCCCGACTTGTTCACATTTATATTTATGGTCAGATGTTGATAAATCGGTCAACCCGTCAATGAGTGGTTTAGATGGGCGGCTTTGTTGTTCTGAGTACGCAATAAGCTCGGTAGGTTCAACATAATACACGCGGTCTTCCTGATCGATATTCGCCTCACTCTTATCACGAAACCAGTTGGTGGCGTCATCGATCTTTTGCTCGATAATACTGTTGTCTTGTGCTTGCTCTTCGTCAGATTCACCGATAAGTTTTGGACGGATAGTCAACACAATCAGATGGTTGTATGGAGATGTACCGATTAGTTCGATGAGTTCATCAAGTACTGTCCGAGATGGTGTGTTGGGTAGACGATTAGTTTCTGTGAGAGTTCCGATTGGAGCTTTTGGGAGTTTACCACACAACGCATAACCGTCCATTTGCTTATCCACGTGAGCATTTAAAAAAGCACTCAGGGGATTCCAATCAGGAAGATAGATTGTATTAAGATCGGGGATATCATTGATTTCGAGATGCGGCTGGTCTGCATATCCAGATTGACCCGTGAATGCGATTATGGGACCGCTCTGAATATTTGTGAGAAATAGTTGCATTGACGCCCTCTTATTATATACATTCTGTAAGCAATGATGCGTAGAGTGAGTAAGCAAGTGGGTGAGCGCTGTAGAGTCAGTTCTAAATCCATCAACTGGAACAATGTACACTGATCTGTCTTTGAGCTGTCCATCCAGTTCTTCTAGGGGTTTTGTAATTGGTCTCATCGAAGTTCCTCCTCAATTTCATCAAACGTGCACTCTATCTCTGTGTATTCCTCGACTGTTGTCTGGGTGAATGGCACCCATCGCCACGCTCGTTCAAAAGCGGTCGAGAATTCAGTTCTAACATGTTCATCTTTTATGATTTTTAATAACTGTCGGAAGCCTGAAACAAACAATATAAACAATATCGTCACAACCACCATTGCTCCTATGAGGAATATAAGACCATACTGAAACAGCATAGCCATAAACCAAAGTAGTAAATCTACAACAATATCTGGTAGGCGTGGTCTCAGTGCCGACTCTATAAGTTCATCTGCCAGAAGCAAGTTAGTTTGATACACCATGTTGACTACCTAAGATGAGTTTCTTACATTGTTATAAATCTTTCTATCAAATCCATTTTATTTAATTTTGATTGGATTGCAGTTCATATGACTTTGACCGAAGGCTCCGAAGCATTGATGAATGCAGATAGGAGACTCAGTAACACGTTATGCATGATCTAAATGAAATCTCAGATCTACCAATGAGCACTACAATTATGAAACAGGCTATAAGTAGTGCCATAAGAAAAATAATCAAAACAGAAAGAGAGACATCTGTTGATTTTGATTCAAACGTAGATGTTTTTGTGGCCTCAAACGAAATTGAACCCTATTTAAATCCGCCAATAACGGTTAATGATGTTACAGGCAATAATGTAGATGAAATAGAACGTATCGAATTTCATCACTTAGCAAAACAACTCATAACAATTCAAAAGACACTAGTCTCAAATCTTCGGACAATTATTGGAGGTGCACGGTCTGGGTATCATACATCTGATGTAGAAGTTATCGCAGAGACGCCAGACCACTATATTTTGCATGACCGGCAAGAAGTAATCGCAGAGAGTTTACAAGAGGTATGCAAAGTAACACACACAACGCTCACCGCCCACGTCATTACTGTCAATAAAATTCTCGATTCGCTCCAAATTGATCATCCAGAGGGAACAGCACCATGCTGGATAATTATGAAGCCACCACACTGGTATGATGGGCAATGGGCCGTCGTACAGACAATCCAACATCTAATTCAGTCTGGCTTGTCACCGACAGAAACCCTTGACTATTGGATGTGTTCAATTATGGACGTACCAGTGCCATACTGGAGTCACATTCGAGACAAATCGGAATCATCTCAATACCGTCGCATTAGTACAGCAAAAGAAAAACTTGAGGGTCAACCTCCACAAGAAACCAGCCCCGAGTATGAATATTTCACACGGACATATGAGAGTAAAACAGTCGACGGTAAGGAATTTATTACGGTAGATAATGGATTCCTACATTCACAACGTAATGTTTCAAACCCATCATTGAGAGGCAACATGATCTCTGGTTATTCCGGTGCTGGCCCTAAGCAATTAGCAACTGCAATATTAGCCGACGCCTTTGATCGGGATACAGCTATCAAATTCAACCAAAAACTCAATGGCCAAGTCCACAAGATCGCCGATGAGAACGATGACGGCGGATGGACGCTCTCAGAAGATCAACTCTTGAGTTGGATATTAACAAACACTAATTGATTTGGCTCTATTAAAATCCATAGAAGAATACAGTTTCAGGCAGTAGTACGGCTGAATGCAGTCTCTCCCAAAGTCACAGTTACTCTGATTTGTCGAGAAGACAACTACTTAGTTCGGCGAGCAGTCGCACAATACTCCACGATGTTCTCAAAACCACCCCTAATAGATAATAATTTGATGTTAGTCAGAAGACTAGAAGAGTTCGTCAAGAGGCCGGTCTGCACCGTCTTCGGTCTCTGCGTCTTCATCCAGCTCAATAGGGGAGCATCGAAGAGTCGACTGCGACCATATGTTCGGGTTTGAACAACGGTGTCGTGTCTACATTCTTGAACTGAACCTAAAACGAGTCCGAGACAGTATTCAAGCGCAATATCCACCTCAGCCATCCAATCGGTCGGAACCGATCCTAGATTCAATCACGCATGGTCGACGGATATGTTTCAAATCTAGCTTCGAACGGCAACTAAGCCCTCCCGAAGGGCGCCCAATGCCTACGTCGTTTTCGAACAAGACACGGGCGCGAGCCCCGCTGTTCGGAACCTTGTGTGGGATCAAGTCCGACGAGCACGAGATCACCGCGATAGATGCCCATCGAGGAATCACCCTCATCGGAGACCTCACCGAATTGATCGACAACGAGCGTTCCTTTTTCATACCAGTAGTTGGTAATACGGTTTCTTTACTCACTCTGAGAGGTGGAAGCAGTGTTCTGACCCAAACGATTATACTCAATCCCACTCTAAGTGGGAATATGACCAAAGTGGATTCAAAAGGGCGAATCGTCCTCCCGAAGAAGGTGCGAGAAGGTCTCGGTATTACTCCCGGTACAGAAGTAGCGATCCACGAAGAAGACGGGAAAGCAGTCGTAAAACCTGAAGACAATCCCGAAAAAATTATCGAACGCATGAATCGACTCATCGCCGAAACGTCTTCCGAGCGAGAGGAGACGATGCCGATTGGCGAAGGGGCTGACCCCATTGCCCAGAAGCACAGAGACGCGGTTCGAAGAGGGGCAGAGGAAAACAGCGATGAGTGACGCTGATAGATCGTATCTTTTCGATGTCGGTGTGATAGCCCTCGCACACACAGCGGCTCCAGTCCGTGATTCTGCGCTCTCGTACATCCGAGATGCCATCACTGGCGACATAGATGCCGTTGTTCCGTATCCTGCGTTATTTGGAGCACACACCGTCCTGACGACGTACTACGGACATTCAAATGCAGACGCATCTCGGCTGCTCCAGAATTTCATGGATGCGAAACAAATTCATTGGTACGACGGGATGCCCGAGAACGTAGTTCGGAGCGGGTTTTCTCAAGCAAGTGAAGCAAACGTTGGTGGATGGGACGGGTACTATGCTCAGGTAGCGATAGACCAAGGGGTGGACACCGTATTGACGATTGACGACGATTTCGAACGATTTGATACGTTCAAGACCGAGGTCATTCTCTCAGCCGACGAATTTAGCGAACTGAACAGATTTCTTGGAAACTAATTCCGCACCTCACACTGAATAAAGAAACCGTATTACCAACTACTGACAAACAAGATAGGCTCACATTGTACACTTGGCATCCTCCCGCACTTGAAGACGCGGGAATCCCGAGCGTTGAGATATTAGGGTTTGCAGTCTACCACTTGATCCCTCGGTGAGAATCCGTGGGACAAGTCATGAAGATAGACTCCGGGCTGTGCCAACCAGCCGGTACACCTATTTCCACCAAAACCAGGTGGAGACTCGGAGTTACTTTGATTCAAGTCGAGACGGATGTTTTCCGCCCCGTTCACATCAGCGTTGAACGCCGCATCACACGACTCACACACGTACAACCCGCGTTCCACACGCTGACTGTCGTCTTCTCTACCGCACACACAACACGTCTTGCTCGTGTCGCGCTCTGAGACTTCTACCACTTCGATACCCTCAACCTTCGCTTTGTACGTGAGAATCGATGTGAAGCGGTCGAACGCCCAGCCGTGCAAGTCAAGGTTGCCGTGACGACCCCAGTTCTTCGACTTACCGTTCTCATTCTCTCGAACACCCGCGAGTTCCCCGACGTTGATACGACCCACTTCACGTTCGATACACTTCTCAACGATGTGCTTCGCTAATGAGTGGAAAAAGTGTGTTCGACGTTCCGACCATTTGTGATGTAATCGAGTGGCCTCAGAACCTCCTGAGTCGTCGCACTTAGCGATCTCCTTCGGGAAGTAGTACCCGTCCTGTTTCAATCGGTTTCCGGGGTACAAGTCGGCTTCCTCGGTGCTGTATGCGACCGCTGCGAAGTTACAAATACCGAGGTCAACGCCTGCTGTCTCGTCACCGGGAGCGTCTGGAGTCTCAATTTCGTGCTTACACACGAGGTGGAGTTCCCATTGCCCCTTCGACTTATTGTAAACAGCTCTGACTTGTTGAACATTTTCAACCGTGACCTCGGGACGAGCCTCGTATTTAACGAGGATGTAGTCCCAGTCTCGCGGATGGTCTTTGTGATTCGCGCCTTTCGAGAGGCGGACACGGTTGTGTTTGGTGTCGTGACGGATGCCTTTCTGCTTCCACGTCACCGTGCTTCGAGGGTGTTCTTCGTGGACGCGGTTGCCGTCGTTGTCGTAGTAGTTTCGTTTGCGGTAGCCGGGCGGATTGGCACGAGAATCGTTCTTGCGTTTTCCGTACCACGAGTTGAAGGCTTCAGCAAGTTCTTCCAGAACGCGCTGACTGGACTGACTGTGCAGTCCCTTGTAGTTGTCATGACCTTTCAACTCACGTTTCAAGTCCGAATCGTCGGGGATCTAGCCCGTGTCCTCCCACACTTCTCGGGAGTGATAGTTTGCAACGTTCCACAGTTTCGATGCACTCCATCCATGCAGGTCGAGCATCCGCTCCACTTGTGAGTAGTTACGGATTTTCGCCCGATATGTTCGATGGATGTGCATTCGTGAAACGACTCCATAACCAGTTATGTAGCGTTCTGTGGTAAAAGTTTGGATTAGAACGTGGAATATCTAGCCGGGCAATCGGGAGGTAGTTGGTGTAGAGGATTGTCGGATTCATCCTGCGGCTAAAGCCGCAGGTATTCTTCTTGAATATCTATAATGAGTACCGACAAGAAACGGGTCCAGTTCCGGGCTCCAAACCGGCTTATCAACCGAACTGATGCACTCGCAGCAGTGTTAGGTGAAGACCGAACAGACATTCTCGTGACTGCACTTCGTGAATATCTCCAGGACGCAGTTCACGATGATACACTCACCCAAGAAATTGCCGCAGCCTACTACGACGATGAAATTACCTATGAGCAACTCAAGTCACTGGTCGGCGCACAAGAGGCTGCCAACCTCCGTGTATTGAAACAGCAGCTGGACGACGGCTTCGTTGACGACATCGCCGAGATATAAATGACGAAACTGGTTGCAGATATCTCTGGGCTTGTTAGTCTCGGCATCACTGACGGTACCAACCCTGATCCACTCTCTCTGTGTCTAGCCGTCTACGATGTTTTTGTACCAACAGCAGTGATTGAGGAACTCCAAGAAATCGCCTCATACAATGACATCCATGGTCGGACCGCAACCGTAGTCTGTGATCGAACCGCTGAGTTGACGATACAGTCAGTCGATCTCGACGCCGAGTTCCCGCTTGACGATGGTGAGAACGCTGCAGTGACACTCGCTAACGAAATCGATGCTGAACTGTTTCTGTGTGACGAATTCAATAATGTTGGTTTAATTCATGCCTCACTCGCCAATATACGGCTTGTAACAACGCCAACGTACTCTCGGTGTTTGTCCGAACAGAACGGCTGACAGCTGGCCAAGCCCTCGCTCTCCTCGAAAAAATGAGCAGTGCTCGAAGTTGGAACGAAAATAGCTACGTCCAACGGGCTCGATCGCTACTTGATAGTTCGTAACAGCAATAGGGGTGCGGCCTTTCTTGATTTCTTCACCCACCAAAGACCTGTCACTCACCAATAAATCAAATCGGTGGAGTAAGCGAAACAAATTGATGACACAGTTCCGAATTCATCTTTCGATCGACATTCATCAGCCAAGTTCGCTCGAACAATCACTATCAAGCGCGGATCCGATACTTGGTGAGGAGTGACCACGTCGACTCGAGATGCTCGGCGAGGTCGTCGACAATGGTGCCTTTCGAATGGGAATCTTGCATATGGAACTTGGCCATTGCCGTACACAATCTTCCGTTTTGGTGGCCAACCATCGGTGATATTGACTCATCATCCAAAATCATAAACGGCCGTGACAGACGCTGTATCAGCTCCTGACACCTTTGTCAGCAAACCTGTCCAATAGAGATTCGCTCCGACAGTTTGTCTCGCCACTGCTCGCCGACCCACCATCTGTCGACACCACAGTGTGCCAGCGGCTACTAGGTGATGTCGCACGATGAGTTGTGTGCCACACCAACGACCTCGACACACTACACACATATCTCGAGACGCACAGATACCCCACCAGTGCTGTCGACGACAGCAATCGAAACGTGATCAACACACTCGAGAGTACATATAGAATCCACAGAGGACTGCATTGTTCGCTGACAACCGTGCTTTGTGTCCGGTATAAGAAGAACAAGTGGGAGGGACAAAGAACCCCTCAAGGCCGTAAGGCCGACAAAAAGACAAGCTATGGAGACACCAAGGAGACCACGACAACACACCAACGGTCGTCGTGAGCGTCTTCCTGCAGCGTCAGAACCCGTCAACAGATTTGTGGGCAGTCGACATCCATTGCAAAGTCGTGTTCGTAAAGACTGGTCGAATCCCAGTAGAGAAACGGTAAACAGATAGGCTACCACAAAATGGACGCACTCGATAGTGTATATCGAGAGTCGACGAAGGCTGATTGTACCCTCAGACCGTCGACATAGCAGTTCGACCATGCGACATAGATTAGCCCAATCAATATCTAAATGGCACTCAGAGAGGAACAGTCGACGACTAACTACACACAGACAAAGACCATAGATCACACCGATATCGTGTTCGTCGACAGATCTTGTGTCCACACGGTCCACCATCAGTCGACGTGATCCACACACATTGGTCTCCGACCTCACCCCGTCGTCTGGGGGTGTCTATTCGCCCCGAAGGGGCTTTGCTTAACGTATTTTCAGCTCTATCTCCCTTATACCGGCCGGAGGCCGGGTCTGTCAGTATCTCTAGTCTACCACTCGCTAGCCTAGAAATGCTCTCGATCGCCTAGAACCGATAACAGTTCCTGTCAAAAGACACCTGCTGTTTGGCAGAAATACGTCCATGTATGTCATTTTTCTTCTGACATGGGTGCGATGTGTTCGCATCGCATAAATACACATGACAACAGAGACTGACACAGTTCTCGACGTAATAACTACGCCGGAACACGCACCCAAACGACGGTACCGGTACCACCGCCGCACTGACTCAGGGTATTGGCGCACCGAATACGAATGGACTGGCTGTCTGTGGCGAATGGTCGACCGCCAAGCACTCAGTAAGATCTCGATTCACCAGGAGGTCGACCTATGACAGCTGAGGATCGAACACCCGAGCGTGTCGACGACGTGTTCGTCCAGCTGAGTCATCCACGTCGACGAGCGCTTATGCTGCTCGTCGCGGCTGCAGGCGGCCGTGGTGTCGATCTCCGAACTGCGGCAACGACGATCTATGCACTCGAACATGAGGTGAGCCCGACAAACGCACCTACACGCGCAGTTACCAACCTCCGAACGAATCTCAAACGAAGCCACCTCCCGCAGTTGACCGCCTCGGGACTACTTGAACAGGACGGCGACCGACTCACTGCAGGGCCTGCATTCGGTGTCTCACTAGAGGTACTGCTTTCTGCAGGCTACTGGCTTGGAACTGCACAGCAACAACAACTCCGAGGTGACAGAGAAAAATAGAGCGCGTCTCTCTCATTGTAACCTACCGGACGCAGTGATTAGCTGAATACAGGTGCTAAGCCCCCTTCCTCAGCGAGTGCCGTAGGCGCGAGCAGGGAGGGGATACAGTGCCGTCATCATCTGTTCGTACACTGTTCTGTTGAAATCCCACAGACCCACGCAACCGCAATGTTCTTTGATTGGGGTGGCCTCTTATTGAGTGAACCCAATGGAATACGACCTCGATTCAGGTTCGCACTCGATGTATTCGCTCCACTACCACCTGATACTCACCACGAAGTATCGGCGCGGAGTGCTAACCGAGGAGCGAACCCAATTCATTCACGAGATCATCTGCGGGTTCGCGGACAATTACGGTGTCGAACTGACCAACCTCGACGGCGAGGACGACCACGTACACATCCTGTTTCGAGCGAAACCCACCACAGACCTCGTGAAGTTCATCAACACAGTCAAGGGCGCGACCGCCCGCCGTATCCGAAATGAGTACGCAGACGAACTGAAAACCGACCTGTGGGGTGACTCGTTCTGGAACGATTCGTACTGCCTCATCTCAACGGGTCAGGTGTCGCTGGATATGCTGAAACAGTACGTCGATAATCAACGCGAGTAGAATGTACTACGCCTACAAGTATCGGCTTGAGCCGTCCGACGCCCACCGCGAGGAGTTAGACCGCCACCGCGATATTTGTCGGCAACTGTACAACCACACGCTCTACCGCCTCAACGAGTACCAAGACGAACACGACGAACTACCCTCCATGACCACGCTTCGGTCGGAGCTCCCCGACCTCAAACAGTGGTGGGACAGCCTCTCGGACGTCTACTCGAAGGTTCTCCAAACTGTTGTAGAACGTCTGTTCGATAACCTCAAAGGTCTCTCCAAGCTCAAGGACAAGGGCTACGGCGTCGGTCAACTCAAGTGGAAGCCGCCACGGGAGTTCCGCAGTTTCACCTACAGTCAGTCTGGCTTCAAGCTCGACAAGAAGGGCGGTCAGACTGTGCTGTCTCTCTCGAAACTCGCGGACATACCGATACGGCTCCACCGCGCCATCCCCGACGATGCGAAACTCAAGCAAGTCACCGTCAAGAAGGAACCGACGGGAGAGTGGTTCGCCACCTTCGGTGTCCAAATGGACCGTGAACCTCCTGAGCCACCAGAGAATCCCAAGAAGTGCGTCGGCATCGATGTGGGGATTCTCACGTACGCCCACGACACCGACGGAACGGCGGTCGGGTCGCTCGACCTTTTGGACGAACGCGAGCGGTTGAAGCGGGAGCAACGGAAACTCTCGCGCAAACAGCACGGATCGAACAACTACGAGAAGCAACGACGTCAGGTTGCGGAGTGTCATGCCGACCTCCGACGAAAACGCCGCGACTTCCTGCACAAACTTTCTGCCTACTACGCTCGGGAGTACGACCTCGTGGCGGTCGAAGACCTGAACGTCAAGGGGATGATCGAATCACCGTCGAACAGCCGCAACACGGCGTCTGCCGCGTGGCGGACGTTCCTCTCGCTACTTGAGTACAAGTGCGAGCGCGAAGGAACGCACTTCGTGGCGGTCAACCCGAGAGGGACTACCAAGGAATGCGCGTCTTGCGGCGTTTCGACGGACAAGCCGTTGTGGGTCCGTGAACACTCCTGTCCCGCCTGCGGGTTTGAGGCGGACAGGGACGCGAATGCGGCGTGGAACATCCTTTCTCGCGGTGCAAAACACATAGGAGTGGGACGCTCCGAATCAACGTCTGTGGAGACTGCGTTCCCTACGGGAACCACTACGGTTCCTGCAAAGCGCGTCTTGGAAGCAGGAAGCCCTACCCTCAAGGAGCCAACGGTGTCAGCCGTAGGCGAGTAGGGTAGGGTAGTTCACTTCGCCACTCGACGAGGTGATGAGTGATAATCGTCGGGAACTTGTTCGGCAAGTTGCGGCGGCTGACCGCGACAGCAATCGAGAGATCTACGATGCACTCGAACACGAATAGCTGCCGTGACAGTCTTCACCGTGATTTTTGTCGCTTTACTTCCGTTCTATACCTTGCATGCTACCGCTATCAGATATGAGTGAGATCCTCCTATTAGGTTTGAACTCGCAAAACAAGAGTTGAACCTCCACTGAGCAACCGTCGACAGCACCCAACCACGTGCAGTGCTGTAGGTGGTTGCAGTTGTGGAAAAAGGAACTTTGGTACGGGGCGGGGCGAAGACGGTTGCAGTCGCCGAAAAGGAACTTCGGTGCGGTGTTGGGCAGGGCGGGAGGCGTCTGCGTCCACGGAATGAACCGCGGTACGGCGGCTGCTGAGAGAGACTGCCTGATCGACAATGAGCGCCGTTTACGACAGCTATTAAGTCAGATCAAATGCATACTCAGTGAATACTGCACCCACTGCAACTAACCGTTTGATCGGTCGACCAGACACTTTGAGAAATAATATAAAATGACATACATCGTTTGAAATACTCATATTCAAACTCTAAACACTTCTTGGGATTTATTGAATCAAAATACTGTACACACTGCAAATAACGAGGTAGTAAGTGAAAAGTAGCCGATGGTAGATGATACAGCGAACGGTGAATCAGTTGAGATACTCACATCAAAACTACAGATACTGCCACCAGAGTCCCAAATTGAAATCAGTTGGTCTTCTACATCGAACGAAACTCACCGAGTACAAGGTGAGATAGTCGACTATCACCACAATTCAGCAGCGAGACGTATTGAGACAGAAGACAGAACACTACTGTTAGTACCAGATGCGAGCCACGAAGAGATTACGGTCTCAGAGCTAACTACGGCTGCAATAATAAATTCTCTCGGGACATTGCAAACAGTGACTGGTTTACAGCATGCCAAAGAAACGCTCAAAATCAATTCAAAAGGTGTTAAATTACCACCCTATCTTTTGGGCTACAGTGGGTTTCTTGTTGTCGACACGCACAGCAGTAGCAAAGAGCTTCGAATTCCAGAATCAGGGCTCAACCAGTACGACGATCGCTTATCATGTGTTATACAAGAGATTATAAACGAAGACGAGCCCTCGGTTGTGAAGATACGACTTCGATCTGGCCCTCATCGGCAATACGAAATCATTGATAATCAGACCAAGTCAAATACAGATAAAAGCAAAGAGACAGTCATTGAATCGGATTATAGTTCACTTGAGCCACTAATCCACACAGTTGCGGCACTTACTGAGAAAATCAAGGATGACAAACAGCTGTCTAAGGACGTAACAAAAGCAGCACTACATAAGCTTCAATCACTGCAAACACCGTTGCTTAAAGCTTATAGTGTGCTCTGTGATCCAGAACCGGATGCTACACCGGTACCATCGGCTCAACAAGCAGACGTCAATACAATAGAGTATCCAACGATTCTTGAACAAATCCAAGCTGAACTCAAACAGTTAGCAGACACAGTATGTGACGAACCAAGTATAGACGTAAGCAGTCAAAAAGTGTACTCGTTCATTCCTGCACAACGAACTATTGACGATCTTTTTTCATTATTGACACCTCCAATACCAGATGTAGATGACTATGATAGAGGTTCGTACGTACCACCTCGCGAATACACGGAGGGGCGTGGTAACGGTGATGGACGATGGCTAGAGTACCAACTCAGCAACGCGTTAGTTCGATGGGGATACAATACAGACATACGGGAAAACGTCTACTGCGTTGAGATTGACGTTGTAGCAGCTCGCCGCAAAAAACAAAATGACCCAACAGACTGGATTGTTGCTGAATGCAAAGACTGGGAGAGTCGACCAATCACACCGGATGTAATTTTCCGACTCTGTATGTTGGCATACACGTGCAAAGCAATGCCGTTGCTTTGCCATACAACTCATCTCACTGAACGGGCTATAGAAATTGCACGCACATGGGAAGTTAGAGTACTCAAACTTGAAGACCTCTATCGAGGATCACTACCAGCCCCAGATATGCTTGATATACAGTATGATATAGATACGTACAGATATGCAGGGGCACTTCGGGAATCACGGAGTATGCTACCTATAATATTCTATAATAAACCAAACAACCACTTCACATATGTGCCCGGATACAAGCCAGATGGGCCACTCTATCAATACAAATCAGTCGAGGAGACAACCGAAACCGACTAACAGTCAGTAATTCACATTTTGAATCCCGGCCGAAGATCAACTCTACGACATCCTTTCGGACCTTCCGAAGTTGCTGAATAGCAGTGAAAATATCTCTCCAAACTATTGTTCGTGAGTCTATCAAATAACAACAAAAGCGAGACCTCGAAAAACCCTCAGTTGTCAGCAGACGCTACCGGTTCGGATTCATGCCCATCTTGTAACCGTCGCTCGGCCTCGTCCCGATCTTCTGGATAGCCGATATCCATCCGCCATCCCTCAAGCCCAATCGCATCAATTGTTCGTCCACTCTGAATCAACAGATCAATTGCTTCGCTGATCTCGTACTCGTCACGATTCGACGGCTGGACCAGATGGCACGCATGGAAGATCGCTGGCGTAAACGTATAGAAGCCGGTCATCACGAGGTTCGATGGTGGCTCTTCGGGTTTCTCGACGACATCGGTGATCTCGCCGTACTTGTTGGTGTCGCAGACACCGTAGCGGGAGGCCTCTTCCCAGTCGACCTCCTCAACTAGGAACGCTGCGTCTGCACGGTCTTCTTGCTGCCTCCGAACAACGTCAGCCAAGTTCGCCTCAAAGACATTGTCACCGAGAATCAGCATGAAGTGGTCGTCAATGTACTCCTCGACGGTCAACAAGGCGTGAGCTAATCCCTTTTGTTCGCGCTGGTGGGCGTAAGTAATTGGAATTCCCTCGTACTCGTCACCATAGTGGTCGATGATCTCTTCTTTGAGATAGCCGACGACCACAACAAGCTCGTCCGTGCCGAGGTCGACGAGTTGGTCGAAACAGTGGGAGAGGATTGGTTTGCCGTCGACTTCGACCATCCCCTTTGGTTTGTCATCGGTCAGCGGCCGCAGCCGCGTGCCCTTCCCTGCAGCGAGTACAACTGCTTGCATGGTCGTAGCGAACAAATCAGCACATAAAGACTTTCTTATGAAAATGACATTTTTTATACCATAATGAGACTCATACGGATCTCTGAGCAGTACCTCAGGAGCGTATTAGCTATGGCGACTCCTGTTTTCCGAACGATGTCAACGAAATCGTCGCCGCTGTCAAAAAGAAGGTTCAGAACTTGCGAGCGAAATCGCTAAATCCCCTAGACAGACAAATGTGTGTCCTCAGTGTTCGCTAACGTCCAACTCCAATTTCTTACCATCTCGTCAATGCACTGGGACGACTAACCGATAAGGCGCGGAACTTCGTCAAAAGTGTCACCGTCGGATAGCTACATAACTGTCGAGGCTGCCGGACAGTTGTAATCGAAAGCGAAAGCACCACTGCAACAGTTCTGCTCGTATGAACCATGACCGACTCCATGCTCGGAAACCGAGCCACGATATCGACCGCTGGTCGACAGGAACCGTCGAATCGGTCGACCAGCGGGATGGACACTGCATTGTCACGGTCAGAGACACTGACGGCGAAGCGGTCGAACTCACTGTGACGCTCGCGATTCGGGACCTGTTTCTCAGTCGGTTAGCTATCGACGACAGCGAGTCGCCGGTTGGCGAGCGTGTCTGGTACCGAAAACATGGTGGCTGAGAGTGCCGCTCTGTCCGTCACGTGGCCCACGCGGCAGCTATAAACAGCGGCTCCGAGTGGGGTCGACGGGCCGCCCACTTAGCTACTGAACTCGTTGCAGACGGGAATGCCGAGCGTGTCGTAGTCGCTCATGGCGGCCAGTTCGTCCGGCACACTGTGGATGTCGATCTTCTTCTCGACAAGCGTTGTCGGATCGAGTTTGCCGGACTCGATCATATCCAGCATCTCGCTGTATCGGGAGGGCTGGAGGCCGAGTGATCCCTTAAACTCGATTTCCTTGGCGACGATTTCGTCGGTCGGCAGCGACACCATCCCCTCCTCTTCGGAGGTGG
>Ga0136596_1000839_pt1 | contig 14695 bp, 6 predicted proteins | sample AntRauTorcE11897_FD_101387 | JGI IMG/M metagenome (GOLD analysis project Ga0136596, IMG submission 101387) | Saline lake microbial communities from Rauer Islands, Antarctica - Metagenome Torckler E11 #897 | ecosystem: Environmental > Aquatic > Non-marine Saline and Alkaline > Saline | place... | reverse complement strand
TAAGTAAAATTCTACTAATATACAACATTATTAACAAAACTTTAGTAAAATTATTTATAATAAGAAGAGTTTGTTGGTAAATTATATTTTTTACACCATTTTCTAACTGAGTTATCAGCTACTTTGTACTTCTTTCCTACTTGTGTAAAGTTAGTTTTTCTTAGTAAATTCTCCAATTCCTCTTTTTGGGGTAGAACAAAATTTCTATTTTCATTATGTCTTTTTATTAATTCACACGATTTGCATCTTACTGCTTTTCTATCTATATCTTTATTACATTCTAAACATGTTTTTGATTTTGGAAATGTAATTTTTTTTATCTTAAGTTTTGATTTTCTCATATAACAAATATACAAGTATATATTCGAACCTACAAATACATAAAATATAATTTTATTAGGGTGTTAGTTCGGTAGTGACCCGAATTCTCATCTTTCACAGAGATGCGCTTCACCTTAAAGCTTCAAACACCATATTAGTTAGGGTATCCAGAATTGAACTGAAATCTTAGCTGTCAAAGAGCTACGTAATAAGCCATTATACCATACCCCAATTTAAGACTGAATGCAGGACTGCGTGGTTCTTATGTTCCTTGCTCCATACCTAAAGTTCAATTCAGTCTTATTTAGTAGCGCATGGGAGAATTGAACTCCCCTTTTTTGGTTGAAAACCAAATATCCTGACCACTAGATGAATGCGCCAAATTGAGTTTCCGATTCTTCTTCAAGAAAATCTACTCTAACCAAACAACATTAGTTAGGAATGTAGGATTTGAACCTCGCCTCTGTCGTCCAAGGACAGGATGCTACCATTACAACACATTCCTAATATATGACTTATTTATAATATAGCTTATAGTACCTTTAGATTTTATATCGTGTTTGTTCATTATTTCTTTGTATGTCATTCCTAATTTCCTATCTTTTAATACTTCTTCGTGATTATAGGTAGGGTGACTTGATTTTTTACTTCTATTTTCTTTAGACATATCCATCATATTTTGAGAATGTGTTCCTATTTCTATATTATCCCAAGAATTATCTAAAGAATCTCCATTTAAATGCCTTACTTCAGTTCCTTTTTTGAACATACTTTCTCCAAACTTTTGATATGCTTGTAGTCTATGGGTTAAAACAATTTCTCTAATTTTATTTACTCTAGCAGAAAAGTAATGATATCCTGCTTTGGTTATAGGTTTATCACTTAAATTTCTACCTTTTACTCCTAAAACCTTTCCTTCTTTACTTACTTTGTATCCTAATTTACTTACTTCCTTTAAAATCATATTTAATTTACTCATAACTTATTTTTTGTAAATATAAGGATAAAATCATTAATACGCAAATAAAAAAAGCCCTTTCAATTAAGAAAAGGCTTTCTGTAAAATTTATTTAAGAATTTTTTATCATTCAAAGATAATATCATTACATACAAAGACTTTCCCAAGAGCTAAATGCTCCTCCGGTAAAAGTTGTTCTATATGTAGTTGTAATGTTTTCATTTTAATTTTTATACTATTGTTTCGTTTTCTTTTTTAAATCTTTCGTCAATTTCTTCTTTAATTAGGTCTCTTACCACATACGGTTCTGAGTTTGACAATCCTAATGCATTTAGTGCAACATATCCTCCAAGGATAACAAGTGCAGGGATTACATTAAACCATCCTAGGATTACTCCTAAAATAAGTCCTCCACCTACAAATACTGCTTCTGATGTTTTAATTAACTTGTAAAACCAAGTTTTCTTAAAAGTCTCAATGATAATTGTTCTTTCCATGTTTTTCAATTTAGAAATACAAATATACAACACTTATTTTAATATGCCAAATTAATCATCTTAAAGTTTATCTTTTATTTTATATAATTTTTTAACTCTTCTTTTTCATCTTCTGTTAGAATATCTCCATACCTATGGATAATTTGTTCAACAGTCATCAAACTTTTATTATTAACCTCTAAAGGTATTTCAAGAGTATTATAACCTTCATCATCGCAACAAGCCATAAAATGCATTATCTCTTCCCCTTCTCTATGCTTATGACAACTGCAAGTACATTTCTCTTTTATCTGCTTATACTTGATTCCATTTCTTTCAATAATCTTTTCCATATGCAAATATAAGAATATTAAACCTCTCCCACAATAGGAGAGGTGTTAATGTTTTGTTGTATGCAATTAAAAAAGACATACAACAATGTATATAAAAAATAAATGGTGGAGGCGTGAGGAATCGAACCTATACAAGCACTTAGCTAAAGCTGTTTCCTAATCATTTAACTTGCCTATTCACACCCCCATTTTCATTTCATATACTAAACGTTAATTATTATTTTTTATCATCTAACCAATATAGGTTTCCTAGTGGTGTATAATTAAAGTTTGCCCCATTATAGAACATATATGTACTTCTCATTCTGTTTACATTTCCTGCATCTGAGAGGTCATAGACCTGTTTAGCACCTGGAACTAACTTAGTTAAGAGCCTTTGTCTTTCTGATAATCCTCTATAAGAACCATACTTAACTTGTTCTCCTGAGAATAAATCTCCTACATCTGTAAACGTTTTAACAGTATTCCATCCAACAAAAGGTGATTCAATAACCTCTGAGAAGTTGTTAATAGACCCTAATTGTGCTGAAGACATCTCATTCATTGTTCTATTGAAAAGGTAACTTAATCCTTGTATTCCATATGTTTCTGCATACTCATCATCATCTGCCATTCCATTAAGTAAGAACCCTATAAGCATTAATCCATTTAACATAGACATCTCTATACCTATTCTTTTCATGTTTCTTCTTAATAATGCTGATTCTGAAGGGTCTGCACTATCATATGCTGCTTTCCATGATTTAGCAAAGTCTCCAAAATTACCTTTCTTATATTCTTTTAAATATCTTCCCATGAAATTCCACAAAGTCCTGTATGAACCTTCTTCAACTTCACCTGTTTCTACGTTCAAGTGTCTATTCTTAAATCTTCTTGAAGCTACAATAGATAACCATCCTCTGTGAGTCATAAAGTAATTTAATGCAAAGTGTCTCTGTGCATGTACTCTAGCTTCATTTGGAATCTGTCCATCAATATTAGTAATAACATTACTTATATGTCCTCTTATAGCATTTATCTTCTCAGTCTTAAATGATTCATATTCACTATCTGACATTTTTTCACCATCTTTGTTTAAAAGCTTGCTTCTAATAGCTTTATCATCAAATACTACTTCTGAATTCTCATTTGTAGTAATAAAATTATAAATAGCTTCAGATTCTAGAGTATCCCATTCATTTTTAATTTCTTTCTTATCTATTCCTTCAGATAACTTTTGTCTTTCAAATTGGTTGAATCTCATGATACTACCATTTACTACTCTGAAATCATGAAGTACTCCAAACATAGTAGCTCCATATATAGGGAAGTTAGCTCCTGTGTGAAGCATCATTCCTGTTCTAGGTAACATTCTAAGCCATTTACCATAATTTGAATTTTGGAAGCTTTCTTGCATATCAAATGCTCTAAAATATTGACCCATTACAGATAGTTTAGATTTAGTATTTATTTCACCAATTTCACTTATAGATTCTCTTGCATGTTTTCTAAATTCCTTATCTCCTAACATCTGAGACCTCTTGTCCATATGTTCTCCTACCCACTTTTCAATCTCTCTAGTAGCTCTACCTGTTAAATAAGATGTAATGGGAATAACTATGTTTAATCCTAAGTTTCTAAACTTAACAAATCCTAAAAGTTTTCTCGCTAATTTTGCAACATCTATAGTTCCAAAAGCTGTTTCAATTGGATACATGGCTGTTTCCTTAATACCAAACAATGAATAATCCATAGCAGATTCAAACATCTTTAGGGTATTCTCTCCTTTAGACTCTCCTCCTTTATACGTTCTATTTATTATTTTATCTTGGATAGCCATAAAATCACCATAATGCTCAACTCTAGCTTCTCTTAGATAAGATTCACTAGCTCTTAATGTAAGTGAATAAAACAACTCTGTACTAACATCATTAGGATTGTCAATTCTATCTACATACATTTTAGGTATAATCTTTATAGAGTCTCCAAATTTACTTCTCTCCCCTTGAATTTTATCATCCTCAGTATATGTAAGAGATTCGTTTAAAGCTTCTTTAATCTTCTCTAAAGATGCTCCCTTAGTAAAGTTTTCAAACCTCTGCATACTACTCTGCTTCACTTGTGGAATAGTGTATACATTATAACTATTACCTACTCCCATAGCATCTAAAGACTCTCTGTTGTAGTCTAAAGTAGCTTGATATGCTTGGTATAAGTTACTTGTAGTATTTCCCTTAAAAGTATCTTTAAATTTCTTACTCTCAAATCCTACTCCACCTTCATTAAGTATATCTCTTAATGCTGCTCTTTCTTTTGTATCTTGTACTCCTGAAAGTACCTTATCTATTGCTCCTGAATCTAATCTCTTTTTAGGTTGTAGATATCCTCCCTCAAAGTTTTCTACATAGTTAGGATTAATATTATCGTTTTGTGTATTATCAAAGAATGAAAAATTAGGATTAATCTCCATATAATTATACTTACTTGATAATGTAGGTATAAGGTCTGCTAGGCTATCTGTTCCTGTTGTAATGTCTTTCATAAAAGACTTATATTGGTTTGGTGCAAATCTAGTGTAATAGGGTAACATTCTACTTCTTATAATAGTCTGCATTATCTTAACCTCTTCTACTACACCAATATTCAATATCTCAAAACCTAACTCATTAGCAGTTTTCTCCACTAAAGGATTAACTCCATATGATTTACCTAATCTAAGTAATCTTAAAGACTCTACTGCAGTATTAACTGAGTTTCTATTTGCTTCAGTCATATGTTCAGTAGAAAATTCAACTTCTTCTTTTAGCTTACTTAATACTTCTTCTATACTATCTGTATCAAAGTCTATAGAAGCATTAAGGTCTTCTAATTTCTTGAAATATGCCTCATTTACAGAAGAACTTCCTTCTCTTTGCCCTTCTGATTCTGTTTTAATATCTTTAGTAAGTTCTCTTGCTTGTTTATATCTATCTACAAGTCTCTGTTGTATATTTTTAACAGTATCTCTTGTAGCTCTTGGCATAGCATCTACATCTATTTCAGATGGATTATTTTTACTTCTATATACCTTTAAAATAGATTTTAATGTATCTCTATCCCTTTTAATGTTAGATAAAGTATCTTTAGCTGTTCTTGCTTCAGGGTCTTCTGCAACTTGTTCTAGTTTAGAAGTAAGTCCTCCACCTCCTCCAAGGTCTGCTGAATCCCAATATTCATCTGTAAATCCTATAAAGGAGTTCATAAATAAAAATTCAATTGCAGCTTCTCTTCCTTGTGTGCTCTCTATATCTCTTAGAGTATCTACAAATATATCAGGTATTCCTGCATCTTCTGTATTTAAACTAACATCTCTGTTTGCAGGGTCATCTAACTTATTTAAATCAATAGCAATCTGAGCATTTTTATGTAAATCTATTGTATCTGCAGCAACAATATTTCCATCCTTGTCAAACTCTAATCCTTCCTTAAGTTTACCATCCTCATTATAGTAACTCTTAGCATTGTTTCTATCTCTGATTATATTATCTCTAACAGCCTTATCTTGTTCAGATAATTGAGAGAAGTCCATAATCATTTTATCGTTACCATTTTCATCTTTTACTACCCTTTGGGCTGCTCTTTTAAATTGAGACATATCCCCATAGTAGTTCATTACATACTTTATTCCTTCTTGGGAAATTCCTAATCCAGATAGTTTACCTTCAAATTTTTCATAATAATCTGAATTAAACTTTCTTTCAAGCAATGGATTCCTTAGGTCTTTAAGTCTTCTTCTAAGTTCTGCTTCCTTTTTTGAATTCTCTGTAGCATTCTCATCTAATGGAGCTAAAGCACCTTCTTTTTTATCTGCAATTATTTCTTCTATAGATAGTTTAGAATTAGACAATTCTTTATAAAGGTTTGCCTCTATTCTTTGTATTATATTTTCAAATTTATTAAAATCATAATCACTCACTATGAACTGTCCATCAATAAACTGGGATATCTCTTTTTCTGAGATTCCTAATTTCTTAAGTCTTTGTTGGTATCTTTTAGTAGAATCTTGCCATCTCATGTTAGATTGAGTAGCTATATCTTTTTGAAGTTGTCCTGCTAAGTTAAGTAAACCATCCTTAGAGTGTGTTAGCATACCAAAATTGGAATGAAACCAATTAGTATCAGCTTCTGCAGATTCTACCCACTTTTCTATATATTCTCTTGAACTATCGGGTAGCTCATGTCTAATCATAATTTTATCTATCAAATTTCCAATAGCATTAGAATCTTGATTATTAGCAATACCTTCTAATTCACTCGCAGCAAGAACTGTGTCTTCAATATCTTTACTTGCACGTTTCCACTCTGCTCTATTGTCTTTCTTATCCTTAATAAGTACTTTAATTTCAGCTAGAGAAGGTACAAGTTGATTTTTTAATGCTTGGTATATTATGTTTTCTTCTTGAGTAAATATATAAGATTTTCCATTTTTCTTAGCATCTTCAACTGCCTTAGTAAGCATTGTAATGTAGTTATTGGTAAGAGAAGTTATATCTCCTACTGCACCTAATTCCTCATTCTCTTCAAGTTTTTCCTGAAGGTCTTGTAACTTTTGTTTATTAATAGAAGACCCTCTTTTAGCTCTTGATAAAGCACTTTGAATTTGGTCTCTAATTGTAGAAGCTGCTTTTTGGGCAGATAATGAAATACTAGATTTAGGAACACCTTTCATACTATAAAGTACCTTATTGTTTCCCTCAAAGTTATTAGTATTAAGCATATCTGCTATTTCATCTGCTCTTAAAATCTCTTGTACATTCTCTAAGTATGTATCAAGTTGTGTTCTATATTCAGGTTTGAAATAAGCTTGTATTCTTTCAAAGAATTTTGTAACAACATTTAATGCTTGTGCAATAAAACTCTGTTGTTGTGGTGTCTTATCCTGTGTATTGAATGAATTAAGGATAGAGTTAGTCATTACCTTTCCTAATACTTCTCTTCTTATAGCATCCTCTAGTGCTTCTCCCTTATACATTTTACTATATACATCTCTATAAGCTTCTGCATGTTCTGCCCACTCCTCAGATTTATGTATATTTTTAAGAATAGCTTCCACATCTTCTTGTGGCATTGCTTCTGTAATAAAGTGAGCTACTTCCTCGGTAAGAGCTTCTAACCCCATTTGACCTTCGTGAAAAGCCACAACTTTATTAGCAATATCTGCAAGTGCATTTGCTTTTGGGTCTACTCCATTTTTAATATTGTATTTCTCCACATACTGAGCTATACTCATAGTAGATACTCCCATCTTATTTAATAGGTTTTTTAGAAGTCCTTCTAATTCTCTTTCTGACCTACTTGGTAATTTCATCTCAGGTTGAGTAAAACCATACGCAGGTTTATTATTTGCATACTCTCTAGCAGTAATATAATCCACTGCAAAAGGAGTTATTTTTTTAAGTTCTTCATAAGCCATTCCATCAATTTCCTCTTTGGTCATTTCTATGGTTTCTCCCTTATGATTTATAACTTGACTCTTATCATTAGTCTTTTCTATTCTAAAAGTAGTACCATCTTTACCTATTCCTCTAACTCCTAAGAATGCTCCTGCACTATCTCTAATTAACTCAGCATTAACTACTTGAGCATTATACGAGTTTCCTGCAGCTTTAAACCTGTAACCATCTTTAGTCATTTTCTTTTCCTGACTAAGGGTATTACTTTCAATATAACTATTGATAAATCCTTCTCTAGAACTTCTATTTGTAGTTTTGTTAACACTTATGATAGGTTGAAACCCTTTATCAGAATTGAACCCTATCTCTATAAGGTCTCCTTCTCTAGCTTTCTTTAAAGTAGTTTTGTAAGAATCAACTAATTCATCATTTACCCTATGAGTGAAAGTAGGATTTTCTCCTACCTTACCCACAAGTGTATTTTTGAATACTCCTAAAGCTTCTTCTTCATCTTGAATCATAGGGTGTTTTACAATGGTATTATAAAGTTTGGCTTCTGTACCATCTTCATTTGTTACCTTTGTTATTCTCCCTGAATTATTTCTTTTTACTCTACATGTTGCCATTAACAATTGTCTATTTCGTTGGTTATTTCAGTATCTTGTGCAGAACTATAAAGGTTATTTAATTTCTTGTTAGCCTTTACCCCTGCTGTAATATTGAATTTGGAGATTTCTCCTAAATTTGGTGTAATATAGTTAGTACTATACGTTTTAAAATCTGTATTATTTTCATTTAATTTAATATACAATGCTTTATTTCCTACTGTTTCTACATACTCAAATACACCTTCATCTACTCTTATAAAAGGAGCTTTGTCAGTATTACCGATAAGTGTACCATTATCCATTTGGTATATCTCCTTATATAAAGGTAATGCTTTTGGATAGTTACTATAGTAGTTTCTTAATGCAGCATCACTTACTCCATCACTTACTCCCTCATTTACTCCCTCAAGATTTATTCCTTCCTTTTTAAGTTTAAAGTGATTTACTAAATTCTCAGTAAGGTATGGTGTAATCTCTCTCATAGTTATTGGGTCAGTGTTAACCAACTCAATTCCTTTAGAAGAAATATCAAAGTGCTTATAAAAGTTATTATACTTCTCAGAATTCTTAACTTTTTCTTTTAACATTTGTTTGTTAAAATCAGCTATATATTCAGTTTTTAAATATTCTGCATTCTTAGGATAGTTATTTATTAAACTTATCTCTCCTGTAACAGATGGTAAACTCTTATCATTGTTAAGTTGAGTATTAAAGTACTTACTAAACAATACCATATTTCTCAGAACATCTGCATCATAATTAACGTTGTTATCTATTTTTTTAATCTCTTCATTTACATAGTTTGTTATATCTTCCTTAACAAATGATTCATTCTTAGGGTCTGTAATGTCATACTCTGTTTTAAATGCTGATTTAGGAATTATGTTATTACCACTTTGTAATGTTTGGTAAATTATTTCCTTAGCCTGTTCAAAGGTCTTGTTAGCATTTACTTTTTGGTATACATTATTACCCAAAGGTAGTAATCCATGTTCACTAAATAAAGTGTAAGAATCTAACTCTGTATCTGAGTACACTAAGGTTTTCTTAGTTGTAGCTTCATTTAAATCTAAAGTAACTACATTAGGTGCTTCACTTACATCAAAGAAAGTGATATACTCTCCTAATAGAATCTCAAAGGTAGACTCATTTTGTAAGGTAACAAAGTTTCTTACTGAATTTAACAAACTTTTAACTTCTGCAGGGGTTTTGTCATAAGACTCCTCATTTAAATTAGATAAATCTAATCCTATATCCACTGCACTAGCTTCAATATCCTCTAGTATTGTTCTAACATTCTTAAACTCTAAGTTCCATACGTCATTAGGTATCTCTAATAAATAATTTAAATTTTTAGTTAATTTGTTATCTGAAGGTAAAGTAAGAGTTTCCTCTAATCTTGTTCTCAAAGTATCTAAAGTAGTCTCAGTTCTTGTTCTTCCTCCTTCTATCTTAGTTTTGTTAATTTTAGTAAGCTTTGATAGTTCATCAAACTTTGTATTAGCAAATTCTAAGTCATTAGCTTCTGATTGATTATAGAATAAGGTATCTTCTTTTATACCACCTAAAATCTCTGTTGCATTTCTCTTGTTAATGTAAGGATTACTCTTTTTAAGAGTTCCTAAACTATTATAAGATGATGTAACTGTTATATAGTTGTTATCAAGTTCTGATTCATTTAAAACTGTGTCAGAATTCTTAAGTTTATGCATCATTTCATATGCAGCTAATTGTCTTTCTTCACTTTCTAATAATCTTCTTGCTTCTACTTTACTGTAGACTCCTGAAGCCACTAAAGATGTTTCTGAAGGATTGTATACCCCATTTGGAGTAAACGCTCTCTTAAGTGCTCTAAATAACTCCTCTGAGCTTGTCATAGTAGTTCCTAACATTGTATTTCTAACTTCATTCACTTCTACATCAGAAAGAGTTTGTCCTTCATAATTTTTAGACTGAATATATGTTATTACATCACTTACACTTGGTTCTCCATTAGAGTCAAAGCTATCAGGTGTAGTTTTAATTCTCTCTACTGCTTTACCATCTATTGTTGTAGTTTCTGTTAGACCTTGTTCTCTTAATTTAGACCATACTCCCTCTGCTCCTTTATTATTGAAATCAGAAATAAGTGTTCCACCTTTACTAACAGCTTCTGTTGCTGCTTGCTTGTACATCTGAGTTCCTACGCCTTTACCTTGTATTTGGTCATCTACATTAGAAAGAGTTATTTGAGTTCCCTCTGGTTTTTGTTTTGTTTGTACAAATCCTACAGAAAATCTTGGTTTACTTCTATCTTCACTATATTCAGATGTAATTCTACCTCCTATTTTAGCAAGAAATTGGTCTCTTTTAGTTTTAGAATTTGTAGCTAAATAACCTTTAAAGTTACCTGAATCCCAATACTCTTCCACATAAGTAAATTCATTATTTAAAGTTTTTAAGAATTCTTCTCTGTATGTTTGGTTTCCTTTCATACCTACAAGAACTTCTTCTTGTTTTTGTGTAAGTTCTTCCTGAGAATAGTACATAGATTTATATCCATTCTTTTTATTTTCATTAGCTAACCATACTGCTTCATTATAAGAAGAAAGTTTTTCCTCAAATAAAGCTATTCCATCTTCCTTAAGGTAATTATCTTTTACCTCTTTTATAAAAGCATCTCTTTCAGGTGCAATAAATTGGAACACCATACTTTCATGTACTACATCTGCCTTTCCTTTTGGTTGGTGTTTTTTATAAGTTACTCCTGTTTCTTCATCAGTATATCCTTCATAAAATGCTTCTAAGATAAACTCACTTCCCTCTACAGGTACTTTATTATGAGCATCTTGCATGTCTGAGTTTAGGTCTAAGTTAATAGACTCTATTGCTCCATTTGATTCTGCAGAAATTGCTTTTACAAATCCTCCCTCAGAACCTCCAATATCATAGACCAATGGTTTACTATTAATCCCTTTTATAAATTTGTTAGGAATGTTATATATTTTTCTAGGTGCATAATCATTGTTCTCTCTGTAATATGCATTATATACTACTGTTTCTAAAAACAAAGCTTTTTGTGCAGTTTCAGAATACATTACAGAATGTGTTTTAAATGCATTTAATTCTCCTTGTGGGGAAAAGCTATTATTAGCTGAACCATGTCCAAAAATATCATGTACTGCTCTAAATAAATCATTCATAAGTACATCATCTCCATTTATAGTTATCCCTGAAGATTCAAATGGCATATAATTTTCTGCAGTATCTGTACCACTTCCATCTCCTGTAGCTGATTTACTTCTTAAGTAGTAAAGATGTTTATTGTTAATAATATCTTCTCTTACTGCATTTGAATCAACTCCATAAGGTTCTCCCTGTTCCATCCAAGGTTCAATAGTATATCCTGCATCAATAAGGTATTGATACTGCTCTTTAGTTTCATTTAGAAATTTTCTATATGATTTAACCATTGTAGGATTACTTCTATCGTCTTTAGTATTACTATGGTACTCAGATATATCTGTAAATAAACTATCATCTATACTTGTATAAATAGGTTCTGCCTTTGATATTTTTTTGTCAGAAACATACTTATCTCTAACATTCATAAGTTCTTCATTAAAAACTGTAGGGCTAGGTGCTAACATACTTCTAATGGCAGACCCTACTTTAATTTGAGTCTCTCTAAATGTTGGAATAGATGTAGAAATATGGTTATCAAAATTACCTTTAAACTTATCAAATATTTGTTTAAATGATAATTCTCTTTGAGAAAAGTTTAATAAAGGTTGCCAAACTTGTTTAGCTTTGAATTTATCACTTTTTCCTGTAACTACATCTGAGAAAAATCCTTGGGTTGCTCCCGTTCTACTTTCACTTACAGAAAATCTTGGTATTTCTCCTTTGGCTAAAGCATCAGCGATATTTCTCACTTGCTCTGTATTAAATTCCATAGGATTAGTTCCTGTTTCTCCTGTATTTACATCTTCAAATGTTTCTAAATCAAATAAAGCTTTTTGTCCTGCTGATTTTCCAAATGCTATTGCTATATCTCTATATTTAGGTTCAACTACTAAGTTTAAATCTACAGATATAGTGTTCTCATTAGGGAATTTATAAAAACCTACTTTAAAGTTCTCAGTATTTATCTTATCACTGTGCTCATCCATAAAGGCTTTTACTACTTCAGGAGTAAAATCTTTAACTGTACTTTTAAAATTCTTAGATGCAATAGGTACAACTAATCCACCACCTTCATATGTAGAACCATTTAGGTTAAGGGTAACACCACCTGTGTCCTCTTTTTTAGACCTAGCTAGTTTACCTACTTCTTTATTTAAATTATTATTGTTGTTAAATTGTGTTAAATCAAATTTAGAAAAATTACCTTGTTTGGCATCTGTTAAAAGTCCTTCTAGCCCTCCATCTTTTTTAATCTCAAAACCTATCCCTCTAGCTACATCTGCCACTACATTAGGGTCTGTATATGCTAAATTATTAGCATTCATTTCACCTAATCTAGCTTTAAACTCTATCTTTTTTGTTGACTTTAAATTAGAGTAAGTTCTATCTTTAGGTGCAACATATTTTGCTCCCTTTTTAACAAATTCACTTAAATAGTTAATGTCTTCAGGGTACATATCTTGAACAGTTTTAGCAACTTGTTCTTCACTCATTTGTTCATAGTTAATCCCTGAATAAGGTTTAGCATGTTTCATGAATACATCATTCACATCATACATACCATCTAAAATCCATCTTTTACCTGTTGCAGGTACTTTACCATTAAATTGAGGATGTGTTAATCCACTGTTTTGGGTATCATTTAATAGTGTTTGAAATTCCTCCTCTGTCTGAGGTGTTTCAAATTCAAATCCTGAAGCAATAAATCCACCTCTATCTTGTTCATACATCTCTTCTGTGAAAAGAGTATTATCTCCATATTCTTTAAGAAATTCTAATCTATTAAAACCTCTTTCTCTAAGAGCTACTACTGTTAACCACTTATCACTTCCTGTATTTACTCCTTCACTAATAAGTCCTTTTAGTATTGAAGTCCTAGCGTTAAATGTAGTATCTTTTATAAACTCTTGTGAAAAATCAGTTGGTGTATATTTATCTACATTTCTTATAAGTTCTATTAAGTCTTGTTTTATTTGTTCTCCCCTATTAGTTGCTTCAGTTGAGGTTACAGTTCCTCCAAGTACCTCTCTTGCTCTTTGTTTGAATTCTTTATTTACTGTTGCAACATTTAAGTACTTTTCAAAATCTTTTACAACAAGGTCAAACATAGTAGGGTCTTGTTCTTTTATTGTCTTAAGTCCTCTAGCAAAATATTTAGCACCATAGTAGTTACCTATAGTGGCTGAAGGATTTTGAACCATTACAAAAACAGCTACTTTTTTACCCTTACCATATTGGTTTTCCATTTTTCGCATAGCTGCTTTTGCTCTAGTTGCACTTAATGAGGCAAATCCAACTTTTCCATCTACGTTCTCTGTTATCATACTATAACCAACTCCACCATAAATAGGGTCTCCATTAGAGTCATATCCTGTTCCTGTTGCATCAGAAGTAATTACAAGTACTCTTCCTTCATATTCTTCTATTACCTCAGCAAGTGTTCTCTTTTCTACAGATGAAACAAAATCTACATTATATCCAAATTCATCCCTTGGTGTTATGGCTTCCATAACTGCATCAGGTCTAATATCAAATGTAGCCCCTACCGTTCCTGTTTCAGAATTCATTAAATCCTCAATAGACTCTCCACTAAGAAGGTCAATTGCTGCTTTTTCTGCAAATTGGTCTAAAGTAAGTTTTCTGAAGTCTTCTACTGTAGTATCAGCTAATCCTACTTTACCACTAATGAATTTCCATAATTTCGTTAACCAATCTTTAAGAGTTTTACCTTCTTTTGATTCCACTATTAGTTTACCATTGTCTCCAATAGCTTGTGCTAAAGCTTCTTCATAGAGAGCTTCTCCTGTTAATTTTGGTTGAGTTTTTTTAACTTGTTTGATATAAGGGTTATTTTCCCCTGCATCTTTCATAAGTTGAATTCCTTGGTTGTATATTTCAGGTGCATTTTCTTGCATCCAAGAGTTCCATAAATGTGAGAATTCATGAATTGCGGTGTCCAATCCTACATTATCTGCATTAAGGTATACTGCATCTCCTAAAGCAAAACCTCTTGCTCCTGATTGTCTTGCATATCCTCCTTTTTCTAAAGTTTCTTGTAGCTGTTCTTCTGGAAGTATATAAACGTTTTTAGCTAATCCTGATTTTTTTAGTTTAGTTACAAGACCTCTTACCATATCTACAGGTGTACTTTTAGCAGCTCCTTTAGCATATCTAATATCTGCAGTTTCACCACTAAATGTTCCTACATTTTCTTGTGCTGATTTTACTGATTTATTATCAAATATACCAATGTTTCCTTTTTGCTCTAATGTTCTGATACCTGTATAACCTTCTTTTTTGATAAAATCCATCATAAGAGGGTCTTCCAGTAATTCCCAGTTAGTTTCTTCTTTTGTAAGCATATGTAATGCTCTATCTATAAGAGGTAAGTCAGTCCATTTCT
>Ga0136596_1000828_pt1 | contig 14837 bp, 8 predicted proteins | sample AntRauTorcE11897_FD_101387 | JGI IMG/M metagenome (GOLD analysis project Ga0136596, IMG submission 101387) | Saline lake microbial communities from Rauer Islands, Antarctica - Metagenome Torckler E11 #897 | ecosystem: Environmental > Aquatic > Non-marine Saline and Alkaline > Saline | place... | reverse complement strand
GGATGTATAGTACCACTCCCTTCTGGAGTTACATCAGTTTCCAACGAGTAAACAGGTATTGACTCCTCAAATGATGAAGTGCTAGTATCGCAACCAAAAGAAATAACAACCGCAAAGATCAGGATAGTAACAGAAAGCTTTTTCATGATCTTAAAACTATATATTTAGAACTGAATACTATGGTAACGCTTTGAAGTTAACTCAAAAAGGATAAAATTTTAGCAAAAGAGTAAGTTTCAAATATGTTTGATCATGCAGGGGTTTAAGCTGTAAAATATTAGTCGTAAATAATTAATGGCTGGTATTTAAAACCTTACTATGATTCCGATATTTGAATGAATCTTTATGATTTACAAGATTTTCTTTCAGAACTTACAGTCGTGAACAGTTATACTTCAACATGAAATCAAGTGCAATTCCTGAAAAAAATACGTCAAAAGAAGAAACTTCTACAAGGCATTATCTTCAATAATCAACTTATATTTTATGAATTATAAATGAGTCTTTTGTTTTATTATAAATATTTAATCGATGAGCTTTTCTATAGCAGTTTTCGCGCGAGATAAAATTAATTTTTATGCACACTGCAATTGCGGTCAACTGTGTTGATGCCTACATGCGGAGTGGGGCGGGCAGAGCATGTCACTGACAGGCGTCTCGGTAGTGCTCTCAATAATTTAAACGTTTTCGCTATTTTGGGATGGTCGTCCGCAGCGAAGGTATTACTTTGAATGTGCCATGCTGGTTTTTCCTTTTTTCCCAAGGTAGAGCTTCATTGCGTACCCAAGCACCAGCCCGCCGCCAGTCCAGAGAATCAGCCAGGTAATTATATTGAACAACGACATCTTATCTCCAAGTAGGTAGAAGAAAGGTGTCATTATTATGAACATTAGAGCGCCCCAGACAAGTCCTGTTTTGACCCAGTTGTAACTTTCATATTCTGATTGTCCAGTACCTATTTCTAAATCAGCATATCGCTGCGGCTGACGGCTGAGCCACTTTTGCTTCAGATCTTCTTTGAACCAGCACCAGATTGGGTAGGTCAGTGCTAATAAAAGATAGCTTGTGACATTTCTCACACAGGGAATGATTCCACCACAATTTGTGCAGTAGAGGCCAAACCAGTTTTTGAATGCGGTACCGTTATCGGTCGACCATGTTCTGCCATCGCGCAAGGTATGGCAGTGAGGGCAGGGCACATAGCAGCGCTCCATTCTGGGTTTGTCCGAGGTTTTATCCTCAAGCATCATCTTTGGAATGCGCTGACCTAGGATCAATTCGTTGAATGCAAGCCCGGGATTGAGGATGTAATGAAGAATCATCCAGTGCTTCCTGGTGTAGACTTTATATTTATTTGTGTCGAACCTCACTTCCATTGAACAAACATTTGTAGTCATGATGAATGAAGTCTTCGTTCATCAAATGATACCTTTGGTCGATGCAAAAAACAAGCACCGGCAGAAATAAGCGGATCTGTTTAAATAGTTCAAAAATCGTTAAATCAAACCAACTTGGCCTAATAATTTAACGACGTGTGAGATTTCTGATCTGTTGACTTAGCGATTTCGTGGTGTCTTCCAAATGCACGTTAGTTTTCAGTATCCTTCAATCCGTTAACCGTTCGATCTTCGTAGGGCGGAGCTGGCGTCATTTCAGTTGGGTTTCCTTCCAGGTTGTTTAGCACCTCTTCAACAACCCGCTCCATTTGAGGATCGCGTCCCTGCATTAGCATATTGGGATCGTCCCAGATAGGAATGTCGGGCCGGACACCTTCACCTTCCCAAAACCAGTGGCCGTCGTTATCATAGAGACGTGCACCCGGAACGGTAATTCCGCCGCCGTCAACCAATGAGTGTCCTGTGGCTGGGCCTACAAGAATCCCAAGCGTTCGCTCGCCAACGATGGGTCCCGCTTCCAGCTCCTGAAATGCCCATGGGAGTCCGTCACCGCCGGATCCGGCCCATCCGTTGATCAGCATTCCCATTGGTCCTGTATTTGTTTTGACCGGCTGTGTATGATCACGTCCGTGACGCCAGTTTAAATTATAAACTACAGGCCGCATGAGCAGTTCAAGAAAACGATCAGCAAGCTGACCTCCGCCGTTGAATCGTTCATCAATAATGAATCCCTGTTTGTCCAGCTGGCCATAATACATTCGTACAAGTTCCTGCTGACCCTGGCCGGAGGTGTTAGACATATAAACATATCCCAGTTTACCGTCTGAGAGTTCATCAACCATCTTACGATTATTCTCTATCCACTCCAGGTAGCGTAGCTGTGACTCATCACCCTCAGTTAGAGTTGTTACAATTACTTCAGAGGCATCGCCACTATTACCGGTGCTGCTGATCATCAGCGATACAGTTTCGCCATCGAGCCCCTCGAATGCAGCATAAGGATCTTCATCAGGATTCAGCGGCACTCCATTTACGGAATGGATATAGTCTCCCTCGCTAACCTCTACACCGGAGCGGTCAAACGGAGAGCGAACCTGGGTGTCCCAGGATGCCGGGGTGACTATCCGGCCAATACGGTATGAATCTCCGTCAAGCGCCCAGTCAATGCCCAGATAACCGGTTGACATCATATCAACAGATTCCGTATCACCGCCACCGGTATAGGTATGGCCAGCACTCAGTTCACTTTGCATATTCGACTGAAGGTAGGTGATATCCTGCCGCGTCCGTGCATCTTCAATCAGATCACCGTACCTGTCTCGCATCTCTTCCCAATCGACTCCGTGCATGTTCGGATCGTAGAAAAAGTCGCGATAACGCCGCCATGTATCCTGAAATATTTGATTCCACTCCTCGCGGACCACAAGTTGCATCACAAGACCGTCGGTGGGAATCGGTTCTTCAATTGACTGTCCCGGCATCGGCTGAATGATGCCAAAACTGTTGCCGGCGGATACGAGGATTGATTTACCGTCAGCCGATTGAACGGCACCTGAAACTCCCTCCATAATGGTGATCTCTTCCTGCTCATCAAAGTCGTAGGCTTGCAGAACCGGCGGGCCGCCCATGCTGCCTGAATTGGGATATCGCATGTAGGCAACCTTGCCGTCAAATGTCATGAGGCCGGTGATATTTCCGGCGGGAACGGGAAGCATAGTTATTCGTGACTCAAATCCATCGAGCTGAATCTCGGTACCTGTGTCAGATTCTTCGCTTTCCTCATCTGATGGTTCTTCTTCGCCCGATTCAGACTCCTCCTCATCAGATTCAACCTCCACGCTATCATTCTTTACGGGCAGGAGTGAAGGTATATCTTCCGTTAGGCTGACTGCGGCAAGCTGCGTTGAATTGGGATACACCCAGGTGTTATCCATGTCTGAATAGACCGAATCAAATTTCCGGCTGGTTGCATAAATCAGATATTTTCCGTCCTTGCTGAATACAGGATTTTGATCGCTGTAATACCCGCTGGTAGCCTGATGGAGCTCTTCACTTTCTGTGTCAAAAAGCATGACAGCATACTGAGCATTTTCAAGACCTCGGGTAAACGTGAGCCATCTTGAGTCAGGTGACCATGCAATCGGATAGCCATCGCGTCCGCCATGACCAATATTCCAGTTTGTGTTTCCGGCTTCAGTTACGGTTCCGTTTTCAGCGTTCACAACGTAAATGGTATTCGTTTCATCAATAAATGCCAGATGATTACCGTCGGGTGACCAGTAGAGGCTGTACCCGTAGCCCACACCACGGTTAGTCAGCTGTCTTACATCTGCGGTACCGCTCATATTTCTCAGATAGATTTCGTATTCGCCGTTTCTGTCGCTCCAGAAAGCAACGGTTTCTCCGTCAGGTGACCAGGCCGGATGCCTGTCGAATGCACCGCTGGATCGGGTGAGGTTTTCAGAATACCCTTCAGAAACAGGTACATTGAAAAGTTCACCGCGCGCCTCAAATACAACGCGCTTGCTTCCCGGTGCAGCGGTCATGTGTGCGATATTACCGCTCACATCTTTACGGCTGGGGATCTCCAGCGCCAAATCACTGGCAACATTAATCTCAACCTCATTTATTTCCTGAGAAACCAGATCCATCAAATAAAGTCCGCCACCCATTTCAAAAATCAGATCGTTAGGGCCGGCCGAAAGAAATGAAATATCAAACTCATCGTAGGTTGTTATTTGAGAAGTCTCTCCGCTGGCGGTATCGTACACCCAGATATTCAGGCGAAACTCAGGTCCCTGATCGGATAAAAAGTAAATATTATCACCCGCCCATGCAGGCTTTCCGTCGTTAAATTCATTATCCGTGATTTTTTCAACCTCTTCACTGTCTACATCATACAGAAGTATATCTGACGTGAGGCCGCCTTTATACCGTTTGAAAGGGTAGTTCTCTGTGATTTTGGTAATGTATGCGAGCTGAGATCCATCAGGTGAGTAGCTTGCCAGTTCGCCATAGGGCAGTGGGAGAGGTACCGGAAGTCCGCCGTGTCTGTCAACGAGAAATAGTTGATTGGCAGAACGCTGTCCCATTAACCGGCGCGAAGCAATAAGAAGCTGATCGCCGTCAGGGTGCCAGTCTACCATCCGGTCGGAGAAGGAAGCGTAGGTAACGCGTTCAGGAACACCGCCGGTGACAGGAATCACATAAACATCCTGGTTGCCGTTATAGTATGCGGAATACGCAATGTAATTGCCATCGGGTGAAAATTTTGGCCACGACTCTACTCCCTGTGAACGCGTCAGCTGGTTCGCTGAGCCACCATCTTTATCCACCAGCCAGATATCGCCGCCATAGACAAAAGCAATCTGCGAGTCAGAAACATCCATATCCCGCATTAATTTGGCGTTTATTTGGGCGATTAAATTTTCGGCACCAAATGTTAGAATGAAAAGTATGAGTAGTTTTTTCATGGCTGGTGTTGATTGAGTTAGTTTAAATGGACACATTAAATTATGATACTGGAAAATGAACACAATGTTGTGTATCGTAAAGGCGGATAATATTGTTACACTCAAAGTGAAGCTGCAGATTGAATAAATCCTCCCGAAAAATAAATTTGCGGATCAATTCCAATTAAAACCTGTACAGCATTTTAATCGCTCTTTTAGAGAAAGTGATGATGATATTAAAAATACCGCTGTTGGCACCAAATATTCTGTAATAATATGTTCAAAAATAAGCATTTAATTTGATTGAATCATTTCAACACTTAGTTACTAATAAAATAATTAATGTGCATAGTTAATTAATCTACATAAACGTATGATGCACATTTACTTGTATTTGTATCATAAAAATTGATTGGTGTCATTTATTATTTATAAATAATATTTGACAAATGATATATATATTTATAGGTGTGTCCAAAGTTCAACGTGTTAACAATCAAAAAAACAGAGGATTAGTATGAGAAATAACAAGTCGAAAATTTTAATTTAAAGCATCATTATTTTGGTATTCATATTGGCTGGAAGTTTGTTCTTTCAAACGAATGATGTGAAAGCAAATGATGAAATCTGTGATACGTTTTCAGAAATATCGCAAGAGTGCCTTGGCATACCAACGAACTGTTTCTGTCCAATTGATATACCAGGTGACCCTATTGCTCCTGAATCAGAAGAGGGGTAATAGATAAAAAGACAATACAAACTCTGGGAATGAAAAAATCCAGAGTTTGTACTATTTAAATATTGATGAATTATTACATGTACACTCTAATATATCGATCAGATACTTATTATACTAAATAAAAATGAACTAAATAATCCTAATTTTCAAATGGTTAAAATCATCACTTACCTTACATTTCTTAGAAGAAATGTAAAATCAAAATGTGTATGAAAAAAATAAAAAGAAGATATAAGCTTCTTAATCTTTGCTTGCTGATACTTATTAGTGGTTGCACAATAAACAACAAAAATGAGGATTTTGAGACATATGGGATAACTCAAAACAAGTCTGTTTCATTGCAAAAAGTGGGTACTATATTATTAAAACCCGGAGATGAACTTATAGGTAAATTTAGAGAGGATTTAAGTATAGACAATACGGGTGAGATTATATCATTCGCAGACGATAATGAACAAGAAATTTATCTATTTAAACGAAATGGCGAGCTTATAAATATTTTGGGTAAGAAAGGCCAAGGGCCAAAAGAATTTCTTCAAATTTCAGCTTACTCAGTTTACAATAGGGAAGTTATAGTTGTCGATGAGTCACAGTCTCTTATCAAAATATTTGATTTAGAAGGTAATTTAAAGCGTACGTTCTCACTATTTGAAAATACTCGACTTTTTATAAACTCAAGAGAAATAATAGTGCACGGAGATACCATTTATTTACAGATACTCGAAGCTGGCTATTTAAATGATAAATCAGGTTCAAAACTGGTAGTCGGTTTTGATTTATTCACGGGTGAAATAACAGATCTTATAGGCCAATTTGATCCATTCTTAGATCAAATTGATCATCACTTGTCTCTTACAAATATTTCATTAACACCTGATAATAGTGGTATTGCATCTGTTTTGACTACATCGTCGCGTATTCAAATTTTTAATTTAAATAGTGATGTAAGAACACATTATTTCGGGTTAGAATCTCCAGACTGGAATCCCATTAGCGAAAAAATTGAACCATCGATGCCCCGACATGTTGTTATGGAAAGAGCATTGGGGAACAGTTATAGTACCGGATTATATTTTTCAAATAATTATTTACTTCATCATTTTCAAAATATGACTGAATCTTGGTTTAATACCAACGATTATTTATCAAAGGAAAATTATTTGAATGTATTTGATTACTCAAAGTTTGAATATTATGGTACAATTATACTACCGGGCACTTTGGGCGATGTATATGGGGATATCTGCTTCATTATTGAAGATTATAATCCCGACAATTTTATAATTGGAGAATATGAAGTACAAATTGATTAAGTATTCAACGGTTTTTCTTATGGCATTAACACTAATAATGACGTTAGTACAGTGTGATAATCATAACTACAGTAAAAAATACTATAATACTGATAAAGTGATTTGGGGTGAATATTTAAACGAAATTGGTGTAGATGAAATTAATATGGAAAATACTATATTATTAGTAATTAATAGTCCAATGTGTTCTCCATGAAAGAGAACTTCGATATTGGAATAATTTGCACAATAATTTAAATAAATCGATAAAACTAATAGTAGTTGAAAAATATTCGTCTGTGTTTCGTACTTTCGTTTCAAAATTTGACTTACGATTTGATACCTATCAAGATTCGTCAGCTCTTATTTTTAAATATGATTTGATTCCAGTTGCACCCGTTAAACTTTTTTAATGAAAATTCAGATGTAACAATGATATATCCGATGGGAACAGGCGGAAGAATTGAAAATTTTATGGAGGATTTGTCAAAGCAATAATTATTTAATTCCTTTACAAAAAACTCGATTTTTATCGGGCCTGATGATTATCGCAAAATTTTTAAGACAGGTTATATTCTAACTTAGGGCGTTTGATCATAATTGGTGAAATGATTAATAAAATATACACAGGATCACATAAGGCTCTCGAGCGTCTGCTTCGGCTTTTCAATATCTGAAAGTGCATCGGACTTTTTCAGATGTAGGTTAGAGTGATTGGAATAGACACAGTGAATATCATGCCGAAAAAGATACTGTTTTGTGTATCGTAAGTGCAGGGTGAAATGTTACGCTTTTGGCGAAATAGTTCTATAAACCTCTAAGGTTTTGAAAACCCTTGGAGGTTTTAAAAATAGGATGGAGGTGGAAAGAACAGGTTTTATCAGAACTTAACCCTCCAAGGATTTAGAACCCTTGGAGGGTTAAAATGATCAATGGGTTGAGTTACCCCAGGTTTGTGAGGGTTTGCTTCAGCTTCTTAATATCTGAAAGTGCATCGGCTTTTTTCTGTCGTTCGCGATCCACAACATCATCAGGGGCATTCTCAACGAACTTCTCGTTGCTGAGCTTGCCTTCAACGCTTTTCAGAAATCCTTCAGTTTTTTTGATCTCATTCTGAATACGCTCCCGCTCTTTGTCCAGGTCAATCAGGCCTTTGAGCGGCACAAAGATTTCGGTGCCTTTCACAAGGGCGGAGGCAGACGCTTTCGGTTTGGTCAGGTCAGGGCTGAATTCAAGAGAGTCTACTGAGAGAAACTTGGAGAAGATCCAGGATTGTTTCGTAAGCTCTTTTGCCTGTTCTTCTGAAGTCGTTTTCACATGAAGGGTCAGCTCCGTTTTTGGTGAGGCGCCCATTTCAGACAGAATATTTCGAATCGCTGACACCTGCTCCTGAATAAGTGAAAATAGTTCAACGGCTTCATTATCGGTGTCCTTATCGAGTGTCGGCCATTCGCTAATAGTGAGTGCCTGATCGGGAGTACGTGACTGAATCCGCTGCCAAATCTCTTCGGTCAGAAACGGCATGAACGGATGAAGCATCTTCATCAGCAGCTCAAACAGGCCGAGTGCCCGTTCCAGGTTATCTGCCGGCATCGGCTCGCCGGGCGTGTCAGCTTTGCTCACTTCGATATACCAGTCACAGAAATCATCCCATACCAGCGAATAGATCTTTTTCAGAGCTTCGTTCAGGCGATAATTCCCAAAATCCTGTTCAACACCTGCAAGTGTCTGTTTGATGCGGGCCATCATCCAGCGGTCCGCCAGGTTATCTGCATTCATTGTCAAAGTAGGGGTGTAGTTCTGGCCCTCCTGCTTGTTCATCATCAGGAAGCGAAAGGCGTTCCATATCTTATTGCTGAAATTCCGTCCCTGTTCGCACAGGTTTTCATCAAACAGCAGATCGTTGCCGGCCGGAGAGGCGAACAGCATTCCTACACGAGTTCCACCCGCTCCGTACTTCTTGATAAGCTCCAGCGGATCGGGCGAATTCCCAAGAGATTTGGACATCTTTTGGCGCTTCTCGTCCCGAACAATGCCGTGAAAGTAGACATTGCTGAACGGTTTCTCATCTCTGAAATAGTAGCCGGCCATAATCATACGTGCCACCCAGAAAAACATGATTTCCGGTGCCGTTACTAAATCCTTCGTTGGGTAGTAATAGGTAATTTCATCATTTTCCGGCTCGCGAATGCCATCAAAAACCGACATCGGCCACAGCCATGAGCTGAACCAGGTATCGAGCACATCCTCATCCTGATGCAGATCGCCAGAGCTTAAATTGGTAGTCCCCGACTTTTTGCGAGCTTTTTCCAAAGCTTTTTCACCTGTACGCGCAATTACATAGTCATCGGGTCCATCACCATAATACCAGGCGGGAATCCGGTGTCCCCACCAAAGCTGACGGGAAATGCACCAGTCGCGGATGTTCTCCATCCAGTGGGCGTAGCTGTTTTTGAACTTTGCGGGATGAAACTGAATCTCATCGTTCATCACATGCTCAAGTGCCGGCTTGCTGAGCTCATCCATCTTGCAAAACCACTGCAGCGATAGACGCGGTTCAATAACTGCGTCTGTTCGTTCGGAATAGCCCACCTTGTTAGGCATCTCTTCAACATAAACGAGCAGATCTTTTTCCTTTAAATCCTTGATGATAAGCTTACGGGCCTCAAAGCGGTCTTTGCCCACGTAAAACTGACCGGCTTCAGATACGGTGCCATCGGCATTCAGCATATCAATAATCTCAAGCCCGTATTTCTGCCCCAGTTCATAATCATTGGTGTCGTGGGCGGGCGTAATTTTCAGGCAGCCTGTGCCATATTCAGGGTCCACATAATCGTCGGCAATAATGTCTACTTCGCGTTCTACCATCGGGATGATCGCCTTTTTTCCCACAAGATGGGTGTAGCGTTCGTCATCCGGGTGAACACAAACAGCAGTATCGGCAAGAATGGTTTCGGGCCTCGTAGTCGCGATTGTTACAAACTCGTCACTGTCTTTGACCGGGTAGCGTACATGATACAGCTTCGACTGTACCTCTTTATGAATCACCTCTTCGTCGCTGAGCGCTGTTTGAGCAGCGGGATCCCAGTTGATCATCCGCTTACCGCGATAAATATATCCGTCGTCATGTAGCTGTATAAAACAATCGATTACAGCCTCATAAAGATCATCTTCGAGAGTGAAGCGCGTTCGTTTCCAGTCGCATGACGCACCCAGGGTCCGGAGCTGCTGCAGAATGATTCCACCATGCTCATCGGTCCAGTCCCAGGCGTGATCCATAAATTCATCGCGGGAGAGGTCGCTTTTTTTGATTCCTTTCTTTCGAAGTTTTTGAACCACTTTGGCTTCCGTAGCAATGGAGGCGTGGTCTGTGCCGGGTACCCAGCACGCGTTTTTGCCCTGCATTCGCGCACGGCGTACAAGTACATCCTGAATGGTGTTGTTGAGCATGTGGCCCATGTGTAAAACGCCTGTGACGTTCGGCGGTGGTATCACTACCGCAAATGGTTCCCGCTCATCGGGCTCGGAATGAAAAAACTGATGTTTCTCCCAGTATGCGTACCACTTGTCCTCAGTTGCAGTGGGATCATAATGCTTGGGTATCTCGTCGTTCAGCTGTTGTTCGTTCATTAAAAATCGGTGTCAATTCTTTTGGCTTAGCTATAGAAACAGGGGTACCGGCGGCTTGGGCAATATGCCGGGATTACTTCACCCGGTTCAGTCGTACACCGAAGTGTCCATCACTATTGTGTTTGTGAGGAAGTGTTTGATAGGCATAGCCGTCTTGAACGAGTACATCTTCAGGCAGGAATTCATCCAGTTTTTCAAGCTCAAAGTTATCGTATGTCTCCAGGAATTTTTCAATCTGTTCCCAGTTCTCTTCCGGCTCGATAGAACACGTGCTGTAGACGAGACGTCCGCCGCGCTTAACATGATTGGCCGCTTCATCAAGGAGTTCGGCCTGTAGTTTTACAGCTTTTTCAAGCTCTTCTTCGGTGCGTTTCCAACGAAGATCGGCTCGCTTGCTCAATACCCCGGTTCCGGTACAGGGCGCATCCAGCAGAACGCCATCGGCCAGTTTCAGATCCAGATCACGCACATCAGCCCGACGGATTTTGATGTTTTCAGCGGTAAAGTTCATCGCGCTCTGAGCGAGAAGTTCAAGTCGGCTGGGGTTGATATCAACTGCGGTGATGGATCCTTCTCCTTTCATCATGTCGGCCATAATGATACTCTTGGTTCCGGGAGCCGCGCAAAGGTCGTAAATCTCTTCACCGGGCATTGGTTCAAGGATTGTTGGCGCAAAACCGGCCGCAATATCCTGTATCTGGCAAAAACCCTTGTTTAGCCAATCTTTTGCAATGAAAGGCCGTACACTGTCTACTTTAAAGTAACCGGGCAGCCATTCGCTCTCTTCATATTCAATGCCGGCTTTGTCCATCCGGAGCTTGAAGTTTTTCGATTTGGTGCGAAGGTTGTTCACCCGAACATAGAAGACCGGACGCTGATTGTTCGCCTGCATCAGCTGAAACGCTTCACGCTCGCCCATCCGTTTGACCCATCGTTTGACCATCCACTCGGGATGAGAAAATGTTGTGGCAATGAGTTTCGAACGATCTTCAAACGCAGGTTTTGGCAGATCGGGCATATCGCGCTGAATATTGCGCAGGATAGCATTTACCAGATCACCGGAGCGGGACCCAAGCCGCAGCTTGGCAATATCAACAGCTTCATTGATAGCGGCATAGTCGGGTGTACCGTCCATGAAGAGCATATCATAGAGGCCAAGGCGCAGAATATTTTTCAGGCCCGGTTTCATTTCGTCCATTTCAATACTGGAAAATTCGCCCAGTATAAAATCAAGGTAGCTTCGTTTACGGAGAATATTCTGAACATACTCGCGAACCTGAGCCCGTTCCCTGGGTTCAAGGTCGTTGGCATCTGCGTAGGTGATGGTCTGGTGTTCATCAAATTCTACTAATATATCGACGCTGACAGATCGTTCCGTTAGTTCAGTTTCCAAAAGTGTACTTGCTTTAAAGGTTCATTTTTTCCGTGTACGAGTAGTATACCGCTTCTAATAAGTCAAAAAAACAGTAGCACTAAAGATAAGATATTGATTAGCCTTATGCTAACCTGAAAGTTGCTGTATAATCTGGAATAAATACGTCTTTTGTGAGTAAACTCATGACTCCTTCATCTGATATAATAATGTATATAAAATGTGATGCCGGCTTCACCATTCAGTTTGTCAGGCTTTTCATTCAGACCTTCTGCATGAGGTACAATTTTAAACAAAACACTCAAAAAGATAAACCCTGATGAAAATCATACGTTATCTATGAGGGGCTTTAAAGCAGATGTTTTCTTTACAACAGGCACTACGTCGTGATGTTATCGAAGCTTCAGAACCCATTGGCTGTAGCAGATATGCAGGAAATAGAAGATAAAGAGAGATTACTTCGTTGATTTTTGAACAGGAAGTACCTAACTTTTAAAGCTTTCAATAAATAGAGAATTAATAAAGTAACCCTTTACTCTAAACGTCATAATTAAAGCTTCTGAAATAATCGAATGAATAAAGGAAAAATAGCCCAGATAATTGGACCTGTAGTTGATGTTGATTTTGAAAAAGATCAGATCCCAAGAATTTTAAACGCATTATATATAGACCGTGAAGACGGATCTCGTCTCTATCTTGAAGTTGCTCAGCACCTTGGAGAGAATCGTGTCCGCACAATTGCAATGGACTCTACTGATGGCCTTGTACGCCAGACAGATGTTATGGACTCAGGCGGACCTATTTCCATGCCTGTTGGTGAAGATATCCGCGGCCGGTTGTTCAACGTAGTGGGAGAAGCCATTGATGGTATTAAGCAGCCTGAAGGAAAAGAGAGATATCCCATCCACCGGGACGCACCCAAATTTGAAGACCTTGCAACAAGCTCAGAAATTCTTGAAACAGGCATTAAAGTTATTGATCTGCTTTGCCCGTATGCAAAAGGTGGAAAAATTGGCCTCTTTGGTGGTGCCGGTGTGGGTAAAACGGTACTTATTCAGGAGCTGATCAACAATATTGCTAAGCAGCACGGCGGGTTATCGGTGTTTGCCGGCGTGGGTGAGCGAACCCGTGAAGGAAATGACCTCCTGCGTGAGTTTATCGAGTCGGGTGTGATAAACTACGGTGACGAATTTAAGCACGCAATGGAAGAGGGCAAATGGGACCTTTCGAAAGTTGATGAAGAAGTGCTCAAAGAATCACAGGCAACGCTTGTATTCGGCCAGATGAACGAGCCCCCGGGAGCACGTGCACGGGTAGCACTTTCAGGCCTTACAGTTGCCGAATATTTTCGTGATGAAGTATCACCTGATATTCTCCTTTTTATTGATAACATTTTCCGGTTTACCCAGGCCGGTTCCGAGGTATCAGCACTGCTTGGACGAATGCCGTCTGCTGTTGGATATCAGCCAACGCTTGCAACGGAGATGGGTGACCTTCAGGAACGAATTGCTTCCACCAAAGATGGTTCTATTACGTCAGTACAGGCAATTTATGTGCCTGCGGATGACTTGACTGACCCTGCTCCTGCAACAACATTCTCTCACCTTGATGCGACTACGGTATTAAGTCGTGCACTTACTCAGATCGGTATTTATCCTGCTGTGGATCCCCTGGATTCAACATCACGAATTAACGATCCAAAAGTGGTGGGCGACGATCACTATGATACTGCCCAGGAAGTGAAAGAGCTTCTGCAGAAGTACAAGGATCTCCAGGATATTATCGCCATTCTCGGAATGGATGAACTGTCTGATGAAGATAAACGTGTGGTATCGCGTGCACGACGTGTTCAGCGTTTCATGAGTCAGCCGTTCTTTGTAGCTGAACAATTTACAGGACAGACCGGTGAGTATGTGAAAATCGCTGATACGATCAAAGGGTTCAAAATGATTATGAATGGTGAGCTCGATGATCTTCCTGAAAATGCGTTCCACCTTGTGGGAACCATTGAGCAGGCGATCGAAAAAGGAAAACGATTAACTGAAGAGGCGGAAGCGTAATTTAAAGATGGCTAACGAAAAAACATTCCAAGCCCAGGTACTCACGCCCGACGGATCGAGATTCAAAGGTGATGTGGTAAGCGTAAGTGTTCCGGGAGCATCCGGAAGCTTTCAGATACTCTACAATCACGCGCCCATTATTTCGGCACTCGATGTGGGACGGGTCGACATCCAGAAAGCCGACAATTCAAAGCTGACCTACGCGGTGAGTGGGGGATTCGTTGAAATGAATGATAACCAGGTAACACTTCTCGCCGAGCGGGCAATCAAACCAAGTGATATCGATGTTGAGGAAGCAAAGAAAAAGCTCTCTGATGCAAAGGAGAAACTCAAAGATCCGTCAATCATGCAATCCGACGTTGACCATCAAATGAAAGACGCGCAAAACCTGATCAAGCTTGCAAATAGTTGATCCGCGCTGATAACTTTTATACAAAAAGCTCGTATGCCGCACGGCGTACGAGCTTTTTTTTGGCTACGTAAAAAATAGTCGTTCCATTAAACCACAAAACCACTAATAGTACTATGAATACAATTCTCAAATATCCAGCTATACTCTTGCTGCTATCAGCGATGCTCGCAGGGTGCGCGTCTACGGCGCAAGTTCAGAGTGAGGCGCCAGATGCAAGTTCTTCGGCTTCAAAAATAGATGAACAGAAGAAAAATACGATTGCCTACGAAGGTCTCTTTACTATTTATCAGGACACGACTGATGGATCAACAAAATTTGAAATTAATAAAGACCAGCTTGATAAAGAGTTTATCTACTTTGGCCATACTGCAGACGGCGTAACAGAAGCCGGGCAGTTCCGTGGTGCTTATCAGGAAGATAAAATATTTAAAATAGAGCGCTACTTCGACAAGATTGAGTTTGTGGTACAAAATACCCGTTATC
>Ga0136596_1000817_pt1 | contig 14983 bp, 12 predicted proteins | sample AntRauTorcE11897_FD_101387 | JGI IMG/M metagenome (GOLD analysis project Ga0136596, IMG submission 101387) | Saline lake microbial communities from Rauer Islands, Antarctica - Metagenome Torckler E11 #897 | ecosystem: Environmental > Aquatic > Non-marine Saline and Alkaline > Saline | place... | reverse complement strand
TTGAGGAGCATGATCGTTATGTATCGTTCGCTAAAATGAAGGATTCGTTTGGCGGCGGTATGGATGTGAGGATGGGCAGACTGGCATGGATATCATTCGGAGCCGGAGAATACACACTGGGTGACTTTTTAAAATGGTTTCGCGGGGCAAACCGCGGCAGCGGACCGATGTGGGAGGATTTGCGGGATTTTGACCTTTTCAGAGACGTTCCCTCCATTAGGATTCCGGTATGGTTTATTGTGGGTGAAAATGACTACAACACTCCCGCCGTACTGGTTGAAGAGTTCTACCGGTTCGTCGATGCACCTGAAGGAAAAATGCTTTATGTGATGGTAGGATCGGCACACGCCCCGTTTATGGGAGCTCCGGAACGGTTTAACAGGGAAGTGATTCGGATCAAACAGTCAGTATTTAGTGAATTGGAGGGTTAATAATGGTAAAAGTCATTCTTTGGTGGATTACAGGGGGATTACTTGTTCTGGCAGTTTGGGGCTTTATAACATACCTGAAAGATATGAATCAGGCGTATGAACGGGTGCACGGACAAAGCACGGTTATATTGTCGTCCTATGGTAATATTGAATTTAAAACCGGTGGTTCTTCATTGGGTACGCCCGTATTGGTCATTCACGGTGGCGGTGGCGGATACGATCAGGGGGAACTCATCGCAAACGTTGTACTGGATGACCAATTTTATTGGATCGCTCCGTCGCGCTTCGGCTACCTGGGATCCACACTTCCGGCAAATGCCACCTGGGATGACCAGGCCGATGCATATGCCTTTTTGCTTGATCATCTGGAGATTGATAAAGTTGCCGTTGTAGCTATGTCTCAGGGTGGGCCTTCGGCTCTTCTGTTTGCTGTAAACTATCCGGAGAGGGTCACATCCCTGACCTGTTTGTCCTGTGGTGTGGCAGCTTCAACATCGGAAGTTCAAGCTGATGCAAACAGAAAAGGCAACATTTTGAAGACCATCTTCAGGTATGATTTTTTGTATTGGACCGCCTCAAAGTTATTCAGGAAGAGCTTATTGGGTATTATCGGCGCCACTGATGAGGTTATTGAGGGGCTAACACCATCGCAAAAAGAGAAGGGGGATAATTTTATAGAGTATATGAATCCTGCAGCACCGCGATCAGCCGGGGCTGCCTTCGATAACGAAGCCATGATGCCGGGCAGCCGGATTGCCGCAATCATCGCACCGACTCTGATTGTCCATGCAAAAGATGATCTGCTGCAGCTGTATCACAATGCCGAATTTGCAGCTTCCACCATTCTGGGTTCTGAATTGATGAGTTTTGAATCCGGCGGTCATATTCTCATGATTGTGGAACAGGCGGCTGTGAGTAAAGCCGTGAGTGATCACCTGAACAGACATATGGGCACTGACAATATCAGGGATTAAATGTGAAAATATAATTGGTAAAAGTGATGCATAACAATTTTTAATCCGGAGGTGAAAATGAGCCATTTCAAAACTGTCGTAGTTCTTGGTTCAGGCATTGCTATCCTTGCCGCGATCGCTGCACTCACCGGTATAATCTCCTCGGAAGGGCCGGGAGCCTACGAGTATGAATCTATACGCGGAGAGACTGTCACCATCCATGGCAAAGGAGTCTACAGGCATATGTCTGCGAATGTTGCCCCGCAGGGAATTGCTCAAGACTATGTGACGCTATTCATGGCAATACCTTTACTCATTTCCGGAATGCTATGGGCCGGAAAGGGATCTTTGAGAGGCCGGTTTCTGCTTGCGGGAACGTTAGGGTATTTTTTGGTCTCCTATCTCTTTTACCTGGTGATGGGGATGTACAACTTTCTCTTCCTGGTATATGTGGCACTTACGGGGCTATCTTTTTTCGCATTTGCCTTGGCTCTTTATTCCTTCGAACCGAAAACGCTCGCTGTGCGATTTAATGAGGGGACACCGGTTCGATTTTCAGGGATTTTTTTGATAGCTAACGGAGTTGCAATTGGGTTAATGTGGCTCGGAATTGTAGTGCCGCCACTGCTCGATGGAACTGTTGTTCCACCCCAGGTCGAGCACTACACCACGTTAATCGTGCAGGGGCTCGACCTCGCCATTCTGCTGCCTCTGTCTGTGGTTTCAGGCATTGCGTTTATGAGGAAACGACCCCTCGGATACCTGCTGGCTCCAACCTATTTCGTGTTTCTTTCGATATTGATGACAGCCCTGGTTGCGAAGATCATTGCCATGGGAGTACTGGGGCAGAATGTGATGCCGGCAGCCGTAATTATTCCGGCAATCACGGCTGTATCGATTAGTTGCACGGTGTTGATTTTAAGAGCGATTAGGAGTAAATCTTAGAGTATGGATCCGGAAACTTTGCATCATACGAATTACCCGGGGCGGCAGTTGGGACAAAATGGGTGAGTGATGGAGAGTTGGAAGGATAATAAAACGAGTAAAAAAAATTATTTAAGGAGTTCATCACACCTTATCCTCTTTGTCTGTAAAAGGAATGATAAGCGGCACTGGGTAGAAACAGGAAGAATATTTCAGAGAACCGTATTGACAGCTACGTCACTTGGAATCGCACATGCGCATCTGAATATGGCGTGTGAAGTTGAAACCGTAAGGAAGAAATTGTCACACCAGCTGGAACTAGATGCGGAGGAACAGCCCATGTTGCTGATACGGACCGGCTACGCTACTGAGGTTGCCCGTTCGCCAAGAAGATCACCTGAGGAAGTATTGATGCATTTGGAAGAATGAAAACCCACGATTTGAAAGGAATTAAGTGATTAATGGAGAGGATGAGTGAAAACGAAATTATTCATACTGTCAGCAGCAGCATTCTTAGTCGTAAGCTCGGCGGTTGCCCAGGATTCAACACTTGTTGAGGAGACTGACTATCAGAACAAAATTCTGTTTTTGCCGGCTCTTGGTTCCACACCGGAAACAGGATTTCTATTTGGAGCAGTTGTCGTTCCGCAGTTTAAACTTTCGGGCGCAGGCCCGGAGATACGCTCTTCCAGTGTGCTCTTTTCGGGTATCTACACTTCGAAAAATCAGATCTTGCTGAGCCTTGTGCCTGATATCATTCTGCCTGAGGAAACATGGATTATTAACGGGAATTACTTTGTAAACTATTTTCCTAACAGTTATTGGGGGGTTGGGCCCAAATCAAGAGACAGCGATGAAATTAATGTTCTTTTTACAGAGATAAGTGTTGAGCAAACGGTTCTCAAACAAGTGAGCAGGGGAATTTTTACAGGCCCATATATCCGGTGGAATAAAGTTTACAATCTTTCATTCGAAGACCTGGGTGGCATTCAGCTCCCAGCACAGGATGTTCCGGGAGCAGACGGCAGCGTATCTTCCGGCGTGGGCTGGATGAACCGGTGGGATCTACGGGACAGCAATATGACGCCAACCCAAAACCACTATGTGCAATTTTCGTTTTTGGTTAACTCTTCGGTGCTGGGCAGTACGGATCCCTATACATCCTTCCTTTTGGACGCCAGGAAGTACGTTGACTTGAAACAGGACGGTCATTCGGTACTTGCCTTCCAGGGACTGTATAGGTCTCTGTCAGGTAATCCAGCGTTTCTGGATATGTCTGAACTGGGGGGAGACAGGATAGGGAGAGGATACTATGCCGGCCGATATCGAGATATGAATGCGACCCAATTTCAGTCCGAATTTCGTCAGACCATTAAAGGCAGATTTGGGTTCACTGTTTTTGGTGCGCTGGGAGAGGTTTGGCACCGTTATGAAGATTTCAATGCCTCATCAGTAAAATGGAGTACAGGTGCCGGATTTCGATTTAATATCAGTAAGGATGACCCCACAAATATTCGGATTGATTACGGGGTAGGCAGAGGGAGTACCGGGATTTATATCCAGTTTGGGGAGGCGTTTTAAATATTGAAGAACTAAAGATGATACCATGAACATATTAAAAAGTGGATTCCGAATCATCGTAAAAGGGTTGAAATTGTTTGCAAAGCTTGTGATTGTATTAATGGCTGTATCTGCAATTTATAATACAACACTCAGCAGCTCATCTACTGTAACAGAGATATTAACAACACCACAAAAAGCTTACATTGCTGAATATTTTAATCTTCAGGAAGAGGTTATGAATGATATCTGGCCTGCTTTTAGCCAGGTAAAGATACCTGTAATCGTATACAATGAGGAGTATGCATTTTTGGTTGGGATGGAAAATCCTGATTCAGGATGGTTTAAAATGCCTTCCAATGAGCACCGGGGAGATGAATGGAAAGTGGTAGAGAATGATGACTTTAATGGAGAGACCTACTATCGCCAACAGTTACCCGACCCGGCTGTCACACCTGAAAATTTTACTGTTAAAGTTGGCTCAACCTGGGTAAGCACGATGCAGACAAGAGAGTTCGCTGAAGTGTCATTCTATAATGGATTTAAGAATGAACTTCCACCGGGGATCAACCTTGTTTTTCCATACAAGATATTTTGGAACCTGATTATGGGTGAAGCGGAAAGCTATGCTTCCGGTTTGATTCACGAGGCATTTCATGGATATCAGGGAAACAGATCAATAGAAAGATTTTCAAGAGCTGAATTATTTGCAGGAAAATCAAATGAATATCCCTGGTATTTAGAAAGAAACAGTGTTGGCTGGAATAATGAAGCTGAACTGTTAATGAAAGCATTTGAATCTGAAAATGAAAATGAGTCATATCAGTATATCAGAGAGTATATCAACGTCAGAGATGAAAGGAGGAAAGAAGCAGAACTATCCGATGAATTGATAGACTATGAAAGAAACAGGGAATGGCTTGAAGGTTTAGCAAAATATACAGAGTTAAAAATCGGGATGGTTGCCCATGAAATGTCGGATTATGAACCTGTTGGTGATATAAAAGAACTGGGAGATTTTAATTATTACAGTAAACGAGATAAATATTTTAGAAATCAACTAAGTGAGGTTCAAAGAGCTGCAGGGCGCAGCGGTGAAAGCAGGTTCTATTATGGAGGTATGCTGCAGGCGATGCTTTTAGACAGAATGGATCCGGACTGGAAGAATGAAATATTTGAAGAAGACATATTTCTTGAGGATCTCTTGAGAAATACTGTTTCAGAGATATAGAGCTAAGTTTTTACTTATACGTTAAATCCAATGATGAATGAACAGACACAGTTTTTTCGATAACATAACCGCTTCAATAGGTGGTTTTATTGCTGGTAATATGAAATTCTTTGCAAACAGTGTGCAAAGTGCATCATTTGAAAAACATATCGCAGCTGCTGAACTTGAGAGTCCAATAATTTCTGGTGAAGGAATTTTTGAAATAAAAGCAAAGACATTGGTTGGGGAACTGGACTCCGCAATTAGGGTAGCTAAATGGATGGGAAATGACTACCCATCCATCATTTACCATCATGGCAACAATGAACGACCTTTTGATTTTAAGAAAACGGCAAAAAACACCTTTTACAAAATCCTTGCAAAGCAAAAGGAAAGCGTTGAAGCTAACCTAATCGTTGTTCGAGCTCCCTTTCACAACTGCAGTTTAAGCTGTTATCAAGAGAAAATGACTGAACTAAAGAATTTTGTGGCTATGATATCTGCCTCAGTCAAACTAAATGAAGTTTTAATACAATACATAAAAGGTGAAACAAAGGAAGCTGTAATTACGACGGGAATAAGCCTTGGAGGTTGGGTGACAAATCTGCATCGAAGCATATACAATTCGTCAACGGCTTATGTACCGCTACTGGCCGGGACATTTCTTGGCGAAGTATTCCTGAAAAGTAAATACCGCAAATTGACTTCAGACTTAGCTTTAAACAATCCCGATCAGATTAAAAGTGTGCTTAATTTTGATGAGCTTTTCCAGACTATAAAAACCCGGAACATTTTCCCTCTTTTATGTAAGTACGACCAGTTTATTGAGTACAACGTACAACAAGAAAGTTATAGAGATTACCCTCTCAAAACTATTGAGTATGGACATGTTACAGGATCGCTAAATACTGAAAAACTTAAAGAACATATTCTTGAAGTATTGAACTACTGTAAATGTGACATTTCTTCACTTAGTCTGCAAGAAATGGCAAAATCGCTCAAACGCTGAACCGATGTAAAAACCCAGGAAAAATGAAGCTTACCATATTTCTTTTTCTGTACCTGTACAATTTTGGGGTTCAAAACCAGGATTCTTTGCAAATTCAATTGAAAGAGATTTTTCAACAAAACAACGCGCCGGGTGCAGTTGTGGTCGTTGTTCAGGGAGACAGCACGCTGCTAAATGAATCATTTGGATTGGCCAATATCGAGGAAAACCGTTCCATCGATCCGGAAACAACCATTTTCAGAGTAGGTTCCATTTCCAAGCCTTTTACATCCTTGGCAGTTTTGAAAGGGGTAGAACAAGGCCTGCTTAATATGGGCCAGGATATCAATACCTACTTTGATGAACCATTGATCCGTGACAATTTTTCGACGCCCGTCACACTGAGGCATCTTCTGACGCATACTGCCGGTTTCGACGACCGACATATCGGTAAATCGGCGAGAACCCGGGAAGAGGCTCTATCACTCGAAAAGTCGATCAAAACCCTGCTTCCGGAATGATTCCCCTTCAGTATGATTATGTATTGGATGCTCCTGCGGGGATGATGGTGTCGACAGCTCGGGATATGGAACGCTTTATGCACCAAATTTTACAGTCTGACGGACTTTCCAGGGCCGGAGTTTTATCTGAAGGGATGACCTCAGAAACGCTCTCTGTTCAATTTACACACCACCCCAAACTTTCCGGCGGGTTCGGTTTTTTGTGGAACATATTTGAATACAGCGGTCACCATGTTGTGGGCCATGACGGCGGATATATTGGTTCATCGGCGAGGCTTTGGATTTTTCCCGATTATCAAACCGCAATATTTTTGACCACCAACACGATGGATTTTGGATTCATCAATGATGCGACCCGTGTTTTAACCGAATCATTGTTTTCGGAACCTCAACCATTACAGGTATCGTCGCTGCCTGATCGATTTTACAACGACGACCGGCCGATCTCCGACTTTGCTGCAACCTGGAGAAGTACCCGTTACAGCAAAAACAGCTTTACCAAATTTGGCGTGTTGATGGGGGTAATGGGTCAGGAGTTTACCACTGCCACAGAAGGAGATAGCCTTCTCACCATGCCCACTCATACAGGTGAGCCGAGGCGGATGGCAAGGATTGAACCCCTTTTATTTCAGTCTTTGGATGATGATTATTTTCTTGCATTCCGGGAAAAGGACGGTAAAATAACCCATGCATATACAAGCGGCACATCGGCAAGCGAACGGCTGCATAATCTTGAAACAAGAGGGGTCCAGCAGTCAATCATTGGTGGATCTATCTTCTTTTTTCTGATCATTGCATTGAGCTACCCTGTTTGGTTTCTTATCAAAAAAATCAAAGGAAGAGATAATATTACAAGTTTACTTTCACGATTTGAACTGGGTATAGCCCTGTCATATACTTTATCCATCCTGTTTTTTACAAGTGCAGGGTTATTTATTGAGCCATACGAGCTGGCAATCGGATTTGGTTACGGAATACCAACACCATTTTATATCAGTACTCTAATGCCGTATGCAGCCTTGGTCTTTACGATTTTATTGGCAGTTGCCATCTATCGGACTCATGATAGATCGGTTACACGTCGGGTATTTTCCATCTTTGTTGGCATAATCTCAATCACATTGTTCACCTGTTTGTGGTACTGGAATCTGACTGGATGGAAATTCTAAGCCGATTAAACTACAGACCGGTTATGCCACATAAATCAATAGAATGGCTAAAATAGTACCCTTTTTAAAAACTGATACCAAGGCGAAAGTAAGTCCAGAGTTAATCATTTTCATAACAGTAAAATGTGTAATTAACGGACCCTGTTCCACTTTGTAAACTTACGAAATTAATCAGGCTTGCTGTATGAATTTAGATTCTTTATTAAAAAAATGAAAGCCACTGAAATGGATAGCACGTGTTATTTAAACTTATATACTTACGTACCCTTCAGTGAGGCTGTCAAAAAAATCAATCCTCACCTTCGGGTACATTCAAAAATGCTTTCAGCCGCGCATCAAATTAAAACTCAATTGTATAGCTGATGCTTGGAACTACCACCACACTTTCATCCAGTACTACGATTTGGGTTTTGTAATTGTAGTTGTATCCCTCAGCCGTTGATTCGCCTAGCAAATTTTTAACCTGCAGTGCCCAGATGCTTGAATGTCTTGAGCGGTTTACACGGTAGGTCACCGAGAGATCTGCATAGATTGTTGAGGGTAGCTGGTTTTTAAATGCTTGTGTCTCATCAAAAAATACCAGTTCCCGTTCCATAGACTTTTCCGTTAAAACCGGGCTGACCCGCTCCCCACCTATTATATTGAACCGGGTATTTACACCTAATACCCTGCGGTTATCCTTGAATGAAAATTCTCTTCCAGCCAGTGCATTTGCTACGAAATTTTTATTAAAACGGGTATTGCGCCAAACTCCGTCATCAGCTTTATATTTTGAAGAGAAAACAGATCCGGTAACCAGAAAGTAGTAGCCGTTGTTCAGAAATCGCTCGAATGTTGCGTCTACTCCAATATTTCTTCCGATACTGTTATTCCCGAGTTCATCGCCAAACGCCCAGTCCTGCTTATAGTTGATCATAGAGTAGGAACTGTCTGCAATACCCGGTGCATCGTAAAGAAACTGCGCATAAGGTTCGAGTTTAAAACGAAGATTATTGTTGATCTGCCAGTCATAAGCCAGTACAAAATGATGGGCTTTTGATAATTCAAGGTCTTTATTCGGAGATGTGACCATTCCGTTCTCTTCGGTTTTAACCAGGTAGATTTTAAGGTCCTCCATCTGGCTGTGTTTTCCATAACCAAGACTTATGGAATGGCTGTTGTTTAAATCCAGGCTAAAAGCAACTCTCGGGTCTATTGAAATGGAACTGTTTAAATCAAAGTACCCGCCATTCAGACCGGCATTCAATACCAGATTTTCTGACAGGTCGTAGCTCGACTGTGTGTAAAACTCCAGGGCATAACTGTGTCCATCATCAAGTACGATATTACGATAACTCGATGGATCACTGTCAATGGTGCTGTTTATATCGAGATTATATTGCAGCCTTTTTAAAGTCAATCCGGTTTGTGTGGACAATCTCGGGCTGAATGTGTGGCTGATATACGAACCGATGCTCAGCTTCCCTGAGTTGTCATCAGCTAAAAGGTCTGCGTGCGGTACGATGTTATCATCCTGCCGCTCAGTTTCCATTCGGTTTCTTATACCGGTAGCCGCCACTGTTGTATTGATATATGTTCTTCTGCCGGAGAGAAGATTGTGAGTAAGTCCTGCTGCACCCATTTGTACATCCCAGTCAAAAGTTACCCTGTCCCAGTCGTTTTCCCATACATCCGGGTCCGTCTCAAGGGGCTGGCGTGCTTTGTCGATTCCTCCTAAACCCCAAAGTGAAAATGAACCTGCATTTTTTGTTGGAAAGTTGAACTTAAAAGAAAGATCCTGGTATCGAAATTGCTGATCGGTTGGAATTACACCGATATCGGTGAGCAGACCAAGAGTTGAATATCGATAGTTAAACAAATAGGATGATCCATTGAGCCCTGATGCAATGGGTCCCTCTGAAGCGATATCCAGCCCCATCGTTCCGGCCTGAAACGTATGTTCGTACGTTCCGTTGTTTCCGTTACGCAGATTCATATCAAACACACCGGCGAGTGCATTGCCATACTCAGCCGGAAAAGCACTGGTATGAAAGTCAGAGTTGGCCAGCATTTGGCTGCTAAATATTGTAACAATGCCGCCACCGGCTACATTACCACCGGCAAAGTGGTGAGGAGTCGGGATTTCGACACCTTCAACCCTCCATGATATACCTTTCGGGCTGTTGCCTCTTACAATGATTGCATTGTCCTGAACATTTCCGACCGCAACCCCTGCATAGGCGGATACAAGCCTGGCCGGATCGTCCAGGCCACCGGCATATCTGCGTGTTTCTTCAACACTGAACGACCTTGAGCCAACCGTGGCCATTGAATTAAGAGGCTTATTCTTCATGATTCTGGGGGATACGGTAACTTCTTCCATTTCAGATACAGATTGTCGAAGCCCGATGTTTAGAACAGTCTCTTTTCCGGAACTAACCAACACCTCAGGAATAATGACCGGATCATAACCGATATAATTGACCCGAATGGAATGTCTGCCTAACGTAACTTTGGAGAAGTTGAAATTTCCATCTACATCAGTTGAGACACCCATTAATGGATCACTTTCCAGTATGATGACATTGGCTCCGATGAGAGTTTCTTTGGTCTGGGTATCAAACACATTGCCTTTTATGGTTTGAGTAATTGTTTGAGAATAGGCTCCGGGAGCAATCATACATATCAGAACTGTTGCCAGTATGTGGTTAAAAATTATTTTTCGTTTCATGATCTTGGTGATTTAAAGGTTTGGTTGATTAAATATCAGTCCAGCCTGTTCTTAAAGTTTATCCAGAGTACAAATGCCATGATCGCAAGACTGATCATGCAGATAATCCCCATCAACAGGTAGAAAATGATTTTTTTAATGTTTTTCTGTTGCTTCATATTGATTGGTTTTTAGTTCACTTTTCACAGAAGCTGTGTTAGCTGAACTCAATATGAGGAGAGAGGCCTTATATATCGTCCAAACCTATACGTGTAGACCTATTAATACCCGTCTGCACGCTGTTTTCGCGCCAATGGTATCTCTTCGGGACGGGCTGACGGGGATTACCCCTTAAGAATTTGATCTGTTCTAAGTGAAGAGTTTGGTTTATAGCTGTTATAGACTTTTTTATCTAATCTATTGATGAGGCTATTCATGTTCATTAACCGGTGGAAAGTGGAGATATCCGGTTTAAAGGAATTGGGGGTGTATTTGGATTTCTTTGTTATGGCTAGTAGTCCGTGGAGAAGGAGATTTCATTCCGTTGCGCCCCGAAAGGATCCTGGACCAGAAAAACACTGGCTCCATGGGGAAAAGATGAGCTCGACTTCGTTCTGACGAAAAAACACCGTCGGGTCTGCGCTACCAATGACAGATTGAAAATTAGTTATTCGATATGTCTGAATTACAAAGGCTGTGAGTAGCACAGTTCCACTTCATAATCAGTTGTTAGGATATAAAATCCTCCGGCCTTGATGGGTGAAGGGATAGCATGGGCTGTGCCACAGCACGGGAGAAATCACTATGAGCGCTTACACAGTGAGCATTCTCGTAGTGTAACCGTGCGGTGCAACCCGTGCCCGGAAGCCATCATCGCCGGGAGTTTTTGGTTACTTTTGGCGGTTCAAAAGTAACAGGCTTAAAGGTGTTGATAACATTCTGTAACTATTATTGGAACCCAGAAATAAATCTGTCACTGGTAGTATGTGATTGAAGCGAACGCTCCGAAGGGTCTCCTTGAAAATGGTTTGAATCAGAACAAAGAGCCCCTTGATTTGACCTATGTGAGGCCGTCTGAACGATGCCCCATCAGTTTAGGAGAGAGCGTATTGGACAGATATGAACTTGTTTTATTCAACAAGATTGTTCAATCAAAGTGACACGGGAGCGACTCTCTATATTCAATTATATAATATTGCATGCGAATCATGGAATGAGTCATCTATTAATTTTAATTTGATTCGACATTGCTCGATTTTTTGCAATACTCATCCGATGACACCACACTACACTTCCGACAAGTACTGTGAAGGGGTTTTGCCTGTAAACTTTTTAAATACTTGGTTAAAGGAAGATTTTGAATTAAATCCTGAGTCCAGAGCAATAGCAAGGATGCTGAAATTCTGATATGCCGGATCCGTAGCTCTCTCTTTATACTCCTCTACTCGGTATGAATTCACAAAATCAAAAAAGTTTTTCTCCTCGTATTGATTTATTACCTGGGACAAATGGTTTACTGAGATCTCCAGCTCATCAGCAAGACTGCTTAACGTCAATTTTGGTTCAAGATAAGGTTTTTCTGTTTCCATCAGCCTGATGAGCTGTTTGTGGTATCGTTCAGCATCCTGATCTTTGAGACCGGATCTTTTGTATTCTCCTGACGTTTTCGGTTCAACTATGCGAGGGTTCTCATTGACTTGTTCCGTAAATATGTTTTTGTGCCTGATACCGGAGTATCCCAAGAGAAAGATAAAGGCGATGATCAGCACAAAAAAGATCGGATCGGTATTAAAGCCAAAAACCACTCCTATACCTTCTTCCAGTATGATCACGATTGTGGCAACAATAAAGATCACTCCCATACCCGAGATAAAAAATTTAAGCCAGTTCAGGTCAATAGAATCACTGAATGCAAAATTCTGTCGGGTAAGAGTGTTGTATTTTTTTAGTAATCGGTAGGTAACTGCAACATAGCTGATTCCCGAGATGATGAATGCGAATATGGAAAAGGTGATAAAACCGGAATAGTCGTCAATTACTCCATGGTTAACCATTAACTTCTGCTCCTCTGTGTAGAAAAACAGAAATGGAATCATGTACAGATAGAAAGTTGCTGCAGGTGCAAAATGCAGGTAGTTCCACCACTGAAATCGCTGCACACTCTTTACAGAAAAAAGGACATAGAGATAGAGAAATGGACCATGCAGCAGTGGGAAAGGATGATGAATGCCGGATAGATGCGGATAGGTCTCCCAGTAACCCAGCCAGTGGATGTAGTAGCTGAAAATGTGCAGGCCAAACACAAACATCCAGAGAGCCAGAATCCTGTCGGATATGGTGGCTTTCTTCTTGGTTAACAACAAAAACTGAAGAAAAAAGCTAAGGAAAATGCCAATTGTGAAAACTGTGTTCATCAGGCTAGCCTAACCAGTGAGTTATACTGTTTTTACAAAAATATTACTTGAGGTTTTTCTAATAAACAGCTTCTTAAAATCTAAAAATTTTTCACAAAGCAAGCACGCTTATTTTCTTTGATACTTTAGATATTTGGCCTTCATGAAATGGTTATGCAAAAAAAATTCATGTAGCCGTATGAAGCTGGCTGAATAACCAATGAACATGCCATTGGAGCGTTATGTACGGAAAGGATGCTATAGGGTTTTTCCCTACAGAGGTTGATCTGTAATTTCGTTACATTTTGATAGTATGTTTTAGCCTAATCAAGAGGTAAGGTATAGAGGGGATTTGACATATATGCTGTTATGGAAGTCATTTTTTAAGACTACGAGACAATATTTATGCAGATATGGAAAAGTGTAAGGCCAATAGGTCAGTTGCTTTCATCATACTTTTGGTATTTGTAGCAGGCTGTGATCGTGATGCACAAGAGGTTTCTCATTCAGATGAGGAATTCCTTGAACAGCTGGATCAGCGATTACCCGTTTGGATGGAGCGGTATGAGGTTCCCGGTGTATCCATCGCCATAGTCAGTAGCGGGGAGTTAACATGGTCTGATGCCTATGGTTTCGCAGACCTGGAAAAACGTACTCGAATGACATCAGAAACCGTGTGCCGAGTGGAGTCGATCTCAAAATCGGTAACGGCCCGGGGTGTGATGAAGCTTGTGGAAAAGGGGAAAATTGGGTTGGATAACCCGGTGATCCATCACCTGAAAAGCTGGGAATTTCCGGAGACCGATGTTGGTGCAGAACGCGTAACGATCCGGCACCTGCTAAGCCACAGTTCTGGACTGCCACTGGGTACAATTGGGTTGGAATATGCTCCGGGAGATGATAAACTATCCTTAAGAGAGAGCCTGACCCGTGAAGTACAACTTGTACAGGAGCCCGGAAAGTCATTCATCTACTCAAATGTTGGGTTCAATCTTCTTGAACTGCTTATTGAGGATGTAAGCGGGCAGAGTTTCGCTGATTACATGAAGGAAGAGATTCTGCTTCCACTGGGAATGCAAAATGCGAGTTATGAGTGGCGTGAAGGTTTTCCCACAGCGGTTCCAAATGGTCATAATCTAAGCGGTGAGCCTGTGCCTGTTTACGTCTATTCAGAAAAAGGGGCAGGCGGGCTTTTTGCGAGTGTGGAAGATATTGCTCGATTTGTAAGTTCGGGTATGCTGGACCAATTTTATTACCCAGATAGTGTTCTAACTCAAATCAGTATTAAGGAGCTCTACTCACCGGTGATTGATGTTGCCAATATCTATTCACTTGTTGCAGACCATTACGGGCTGGGGCATTTCATAGAAACAATGCCCAATGGGCAAATAGTCGTATTTGGAGGCGGACAGGGCAACGGGTGGATGACTCATTTCCATCTCGTTCCGGAAACCGGAGACGGCATTGTAATCCTAACAAACAGTTCCAGAAGCTGGCCGCTAATTTCACACATTCTGAGCGATTGGGCAGAGTGGAACGGCTTGGGCTCTGTAGGTATGGGATTAATTGCAAAAGCAATTACAGGGTTTTGGATCCTGATTGGGCTGATCCTGACTGTTTCATTTTGGCAGATGTACAGAATTATCCGGAATTCAATAAAAGGAAAACGGAAGTTTGATTTACAGATTAAAAATTATTCAGGCGTCCAATTCGTACAACTTGCAATGGCTGTGATTTTGATCTCTGTTTTGATCTGGAGTCTAACACGTGAGTACCTGATGACTACATCAGTTTTTCCGGGAGCATCAGGATGGTTATTGTCAGCGATATTAATTTTTGCTTTGGTGTTGTTGATGTCAGCTTTGATTACAGTAGTCGACAATACCTTGGCAAAGACTTGAAAATATGAATAGTGCTATAGAGCATTACCATCAGTTACTTTCAGAACATATGGTTTATTGTTCGCAATGAAATTTCCTGTAACAGTGAACTTTTAAAATATTTTTTTTGAATTCAGTGGTTCATTTACCGTTTCAAGAAGAATATGGGAATATTTTTTATGTATATATTCAAAACCTATTAATCGATCTGACGTCTAAGAAATCATGAAAAAAAAGTTAGGGCCATGGTTATTTTTGGGAGCTG
>Ga0136596_1000808_pt1 | contig 15108 bp, 12 predicted proteins | sample AntRauTorcE11897_FD_101387 | JGI IMG/M metagenome (GOLD analysis project Ga0136596, IMG submission 101387) | Saline lake microbial communities from Rauer Islands, Antarctica - Metagenome Torckler E11 #897 | ecosystem: Environmental > Aquatic > Non-marine Saline and Alkaline > Saline | place... | reverse complement strand
TTTTAGCGGCGGATTTACAGCGGAAGTCTCAGAAGATGTTAATTTTAACATCGGGGCACAGCTTGGTGTGTGGCAGGATGAAAATACACTCTACACCAGTGATTTCGGAGATGAATTTGCCCAAGAGGACGTTATGCATCTAAACATAATGGGCGGCTTTACCTTTAATTTTTAGCAGACTAAATTAAATAACGTGAATTCGATGTAAAAAAACTTACAATTTGTGATCTCTGAAAGTCCCTCCTTGAGGTGGGGTGGGGCATCCGGCCTGTTTCTTAGGCCGTATCGGGTCGGGGTGTTATTTCATGCGCCAAAACACCCCTCCCTCTCGCAAAACCAGCGAGAGTACTCCCCTAAAGGGGAGACCTTTACAGGCACATTCTCTATCTCGAACTCACGTTAAATAGAAAGGGTAATTGATACCAAAAGAAGGCTACACCAAGCATCCACGCTTGGTACAGAGTGATAAGCGTGGAGGCTTATCACGGCACTGGTTATTTTTTTTCCGACATCCGGTATCTGCTATCCGGCACTCACTCACCGTCGTATATCAAAGCGTGCAATCACGGGATAATGATCGGAAGTTGTTTCGCCGTAATCATTAATAAAATCATCGGTGGGAACTAAGGCTGTTTCACTATCGGGGATGAAAAAAGGTTCCAACTCATTACTTACCGTAATATGATCAACGGCATCCGGAAAACCTACGGTTGTTGATTGCATTTCCTCAGAAAGTGACTTTGTAATCACAAAAAAGTTCTCTTCATCTTCAACAAACGGCAGATAGGGCGTTATTTCGCCACGGTAAATAGATTCATCCACGTCATCATTGTAATCACCCAGAAAAATTATATTGGCATCGGGTTGATTGCGAGTTAAAAACGTATGCAAACTTTCGGCAGCAGGCACACGGCGGTTGTAATCGTCTTGGTCGGCACCAGCTTTGGCATGAATTACAACAGCATAAATTTGAAGAGGATCTGTATCGTTATCATCTCGCTTATATTCAAAACGGAAGAAAAATGGAAACCGGCCGGCCCATTCATCCTCATCCTGAAATTCAGTTATAGGACCTGCGGAAATGGGAGTGATGTTTCGTGTATTGTAAACAAATGCAGTTCTTTGGTTATAGGTAATGTGGTCTGCAATAATCCCGCTAAAGCCTTCCATTCGGCTTGTTAAACTGTCTAACCAAGCTTTGTTATTAATCTCCTGGAAACCGTATAGATCTGCTTTAAGCGAATCTATAACCAATAGGGCATTACTAAGTTGTAGCTGTTCATTATCAGGTCCAAAGTTATCCGGGTTACTGTTTCCTGTACCAAACCACTCAAGATTCCAGGTAACCGCTTCAAGAATTCCATCGGGTGCAACCGTGCCAACCGTATCAGCCGGAGGATCTGGTTCGGGCGGGTCGGGCTTGGGGCTGGAAACGTCTTCAAAATTACAGGATGTTGCAAGAAAAAGGAAGGTGGCTGTCACGCAGAAACATAGATATTTAAAATACGTCTTAGAGTGGTTATTCTTCTTCACGAACAGATGGTTTATTTTTTGGATTAACGCTTAATACCGGGCTTTTTACATGGCGAACCACGTTTGATGTGGTGCTTCCCATCATCAGATAGTCGATACCGGTACGGCCTACGGTGGACATTATAATTAAATCATGGGGATGATTCAGATTCTCGTTTAAAATTGCTTCATGCGGTGTGTTTGAAGAAATTATGAGTTTTGTTTCCACTAAATGATCTATATCATGTAATTCTTCCTTTGCCAGCACTTCTAAACGTTGCCGGCGTAGTGTAATTGTAGATTCATCCGGCTGATCTTTCTCATGGGGATCAAAGCTTAAGATGTGCACCAATTCAATAGTAGCCTTTGCTTTGGATGCTATTTCTTTTGCTACCGGAAACGCCTGCTTGGAATGATTGGAAAAATCAGTAGCAAGCATAATGCGCTTTAGTGATTTCAGTTGCTTTTCCTTATTCACCACTAAGACCGGGATGTGGGCCATCCTCAAAACTTTATCGGAAACAGACCCCAGAAAAAAACGGGAAAATCCTGAGCGGCCGTGCGTGCTCATTACAATAATATCAAAATCTTTTGCAGTTTCTGAAATTGCTTGTGCGGGATTGCCAATTGATAATACGGGCTCACCTAACAGTTTACCCGATATTTTATCTTCTACAAATTCCTGCAAATGCTCGCGATGCATATTTTCTACTTCTTCCGGATTAGCGAGGGGAGTGGTAGGAGTAGTTTCTAATCCAAACATATCGGGGCCGTAAAGATCAGAGATGGGCACATAGGAGTGAAAGGGGGTGATGCTGCCATCAAAGAGCGTGGCAATTTTTTGAGCGGCTTGCAGTGCATATTTGCCGGCATCGGAAAAGTCGAGCGGAACGAGAATTTTGCAGTTTTGCATGGTATTTGCTTTAAGAATTTAAGCGAGATTGGTGTGCATCAAAATTTATGGTTTGATGATTCAATAAAAACCCACTTTCCACCCCTCTTTGCTATGATGTATTTTATGAACCGAATAAGGCTACCAAATTTGTCCTTAGCAGTGGGAGTGAGGGTCGTTTTACAACCAGTCTTTTTTTCTAAAAAAGAAAACCATAATGGCAGCTAAAACAATCATCACGCCCCAAAAAGCCGGGTAACCATAATACCAGCTCAATTCCGGCATATTAAGTGGGCTTACCTCGGTATCGAAATTCATACCGTATATACCCGCAAAAAATGTGAGGGGAATAAAGATGGTAGCAATGATGGTCAATACCTTCATTACTTCGTTCATTTTATTGCTTACCTGCGACATATACATATCGTGCATGCCCATAATCATATCACGGTAGTTTTCAACGTTATCGATGATCTGAACAACGTGATCATAGACGTCTCGCAGATATACTTTTATTGATTCTTCTATAAACTGGCTATCATCCCGCAGGATCGAATTCATAATATCTCTCAGAGGCCAGATGCTTTTGCGAAAGAAAATAGCTTCCCTGCGTATCAAGTGGATATTTTGAAATGTTTTTTGATTGGGCTCTTCCAAAAGTTCTTCTTCAATAAGTTCGATTCGTTCGCCAAGCTGGTTCAGAACATGGAAGTAGTTGTCAACCACGGTATCAATTAAAGCGTAGGTAAGGTAGTCGGGGCCAAGACGCCGAAGACGACTGCTTACCAGCTGCAGGCGATCCAGTACCGGAGCAAAGTGGGGCGTATCTGTTTCCTGAAAAGAGAGCACATAGTTTTTTCCCAAAATAATGCTTATCTGTTCTGAATCGAGATGAGCCGACTCCTCCTCGGTATACTTCATCATGCGAAGTACAAAAAAGATATTATCATCATATTCCTCAACTTTAGGCCGTTGAGACGTATTTACAATATCTTCCTGCACCAGGGGATGCAGGTTAAAATAGCCCCAGATGGATTTGAGTTTTTCAATATCATGCAGCCCCCAAACTCTGATCCATGTATTTGAAGGATTTTCGAGGTATGGTTTACATTCTTCAATATTATTGATGGTTATTGTTTCTGCGTGATCATTATTATAATCATGGATTGTTATTTTCACTTCATCAACACGCTTTTCACCAACATATTCCAAAGTGCCCGGGGCCATGCCTATTTTTTGTACGCCTCCTTGCTTGCGCCGTCCAATCCGCGGTAATCGATTTATAAATTTGTTTTTTTGTGCCATAAGTAAATGGGTTAATGTAGATACAATGATGTATTGATTATAATAAAGTTTGCTGACTTTTAAATACAAAAAGCCTCCTGCGCATGCAAAATGCATAGGAGGCTCTAAAATAGATACTAAGCTGAAATTTTAATTTTCCTGGCCAAGCTCCCCGTCTTCAGCTCGTTCTTTGAGTTCTTCGTTTGCATAAATGGCAATTTCAACCCGCCGGTTTTGCTGCCTGCCTGTTTCTGTGCTGTTGTCGGCAACAGGATCGTCTTCGCCATATCCCTGTATGATCATACGCTCGGCGTCAACACCTTGTTGGGCTGTGAAAAGTGCTACGGACTTTGCTCTCCTTTCTGATAAATCTTGATTATACTCTTCGCTCCCTTTACTGTCGGTATGGCCCGCAAACAATATTTTGGTGTCGTCATAATCCTTAAGTACATCAGTAAGATTTTGGATGTCTTGTTTAGAAGCAGAACGTAATTCGGATGAATCAAAATCAAATAGAATGCCGGAGTCAAATGTAATTTTGATTCCTTGACCCACACGTTCCACTTCAGCATTTTTAAGTTCTTCACGGAGTTCTTCGGCTTGTCGGTCCATATAATTACCGATAGCTGCACCCGCAGCGCCTCCTACCGCTGCGCCAATAATGGCACCGGTTACCGTATTACCCGCTGCTTTACCAATCACCGCGCCCGCAAGAGCACCGCCTGCAGCGCCAATGGTTCCGCCTTTCGCTGTTTTACTCCACGACTTACATCCGTTACTAACCAGTGCAAGCATACTCGCACAAATTATTAATACTGTCAGTCTCTTTGTTATTTTCATTATAAAAGCTGTTTTTTTATGATTTAGTACTATTTACGCTTACTTAAAATGAATTGAAGCATTTATGTTCCATCTTAATCTTTTTACCCTCCAAGAGAACCCTTTTTCCGCATTAAGGATTTTCAGGTATTATTTGCTACGTTCCCTCAAGCCGCAATATCTCAAGGGGTGTTTTTTTGTAAATATCACGGCTGCAAAACAAACCGATTAGCAGGGTGAGGAGCGCTAAGCCGGCTGTTATAATGGTTATAACCCATAAACTGGGGATAAAGTCAATATCAAAATAAAAGTAACCGAGTCCCCAGGTCGCAAGGGTTGATAAGAGCAATCCCGTAAGGGCAGATAGTATTCCGAGGAACAGGTATTCTACCCCGGTGATGATCATAATCTGGCGTTTGCTGGCCCCCAAGGTACGCAACAGCACACTTTCTTTGATGCGCTGAAACCGGCTGACAATAACAGAACTGCCAAGCACAATAAGGCCGGTAATAATACTGAAGAGCGCTATAAACTGGATGGCAAACGATATTTTATCGATGAATGATTGGATGGTTGATAAAATAAGGCTCACGTCAATAGCGGATACATTAGGGTAGTTCTTGACTACTTGCTGCTGTATTTGGGTTGATTGTTCGCGGTTGGCCGCTCGGGTAACCGTTACAAAAATCTGGGGAGCTTGTTCTAAAACTCCGCTCGGAAATAGCACAAAGAAATTGGGCTGCACCCGCTGGAAATCCACCTCCCGGATGCTGCTTACGTAGGTCTGAATGGGAATGCCCTGTACATCAAAGGTCAGGGAATCACCGATTTTTAAGTCCAGGTCGTCTTTTATTTGTTGGGCTACCGAAATGGGGATTGCTCCATTTTCTGGGCTTTCCGCTATCCATTCGCCCTCAACAATGGTTTCGGAATCCAGCAAGGTATCGCGGTAGGTGGAGCGATATTCGCGGCGCAAAGCCCAGCCGGATACGTTACTGGTGCTGTCATCACGAATGGTTGCAGCACTTTTCCCTCTTAAGGAATCTATGCGCATCGTAACCATCGGCACATTTTGAATGATGGGCCCTTCCTTTTCTTTAATGAGCGACATTACGCCTTCGTTTTGATCGGGCTGAATATCGTAGAAAATAAGATTGGGAGCATCCTCGCGGCTTGCGAACTGCAACTGCTTCATCAGCATATCCTGGCTAAAATATAAGGTGCTGATGAGTAAGGTACCCAAGCCAAGAGAAACCATCATGGCCGTGGTTTGATTATTTGGGCGGTACAGGTTGGCCAAACCCTGCCGCCAAACATACGGCCAGCCGGAAGGGAAAAACCGGCGTATGAGCCTCATTAGTATTTTGGCCACCGCCAGCAGAAGGCCGAAGGCGATGCCTATTCCCACCGTAAAGAAAAGCCCAACTTGCCAGTCGGCAGTGAGCAGTATGGCGTAGGCCGCTACCGTTGCGGCAATAATCAGGTAAATAATCCATTTTATTTGAGCTGACAAAAGCTCGGTAATATTTTCATCAAAGGTGCGCAATGTATAGAGGGGCGAAGCTTTGGCCAGCGATAGCAAAGGCGGGAGGGCAAACACAAAGGAGACGCCCGTTCCGGTTAAAAAGCCCAGTGCAATGGCGAACCATGAAATGCCGATATCAACCTGCACGGGAAGAAACTCGTTAAAAAGACCCGGCAGCATAAACTGAACGCCGAGTCCGAGGAGCGTTCCGCACAGGGCACCCACAAATCCTAGAGCAATGGCCTGCACAAGAAAGATGTTCATGGCCTGGTTCGAAGAACTTCCAAGGCATCGTAATATAGCCGCCGTATCAACCTTTCTTTTGATGTATACGTGGATGGCACTGGCTACCCCTATGCCTCCGAGCAGCAGGGCGATAAAACCGATCAGATTTAAAAATTTGCTGAGGTTAGCAACGGCTTCCCCAATTTCTTGCTTGCGTTCTTCAACCGTATCGTAGCGTAATCGCTGGTCGCCCGAAAAAGCCTCAAAGCTTGCTTCCACGGTTTCCATATTACGGCTTTCTTCAAACTTAAAGTAGGTTTTGTATTCCACACGGCTGCCGGGTTGAATAAGATTGGTGGAATCAACCAGCGCCCGTGGAATAAAAATACGGGGGCCAATCAGTGAGACAGCAGCGGCTTCGCCGGGTACTTTTTCAATGGAACCCCCAATTTGAAGGGTAGCATTTCCAATACGAACCGAATCGCCTACCTCAATATTAAATTGGGTCATTAAGGTTTTATCAACCAGCACTTTATTCTGCTTGTGTAACTTATCCACGGCGTTTGCCGGTTTTGTAACCAGCTTGCCATAAAAGGGAAAGCCGCCTTCGAGTGCCCGTATATTGGAGAGCCGGGTGCCGCCGTTCTTTGGGAAGTACGCCATGGAAGCAAATTCGGTGATGGAAGATTGCTGTCCGCCAAGCGAATCGAGAAAAGCCTGTGTGGTATCGGTATAGGCTGCGTTGGACTCAACTTCAAGATCTGCCCCTAAAAGTTCTTTAGCCTGATTATTAACGGTCTTATCTATATTCTCACGGAAAGAGGTAATAGCCACCTGTGCGGCAACACCCAGAATGATGGCCGATATATAAATAAACAACCGACCTTTGTTGGATCGGGCATCGCGCCAAGCCATCTTCCAGGTCCATGCCGAAAAAAAGGAATTCATATAATGGGAATCTTATTTATTTGACTAACAGAATATATGCTGCGAAGGAGTTGTAGCAAGGGGTGCAAACACAACCCCCTACAAGTGGCTGGAGAAATCATTGAATTTCTATTGGATTATTGATTGCTTCATCTTTATGTATAAGCCCGTTTTTCAATGCAATAATCCGCTCACATTTGTTTGCAAGATTTAAGTCGTGGGTAACAAGTACCAGGGTTGTGCCGCGCTCTTTGTTTAATGCAAACAGAAGATTCTCAATAGTTTCTCCGGTTTCAGCGTCAAGGTTTCCGGTAGGCTCATCGGCAAAAAGGATATCCGGTTCGTTAATAAAAGCACGCGCAATAGCTACGCGCTGCTGCTCCCCCCCGGAAAGTTGGGCCGGGTAATGATGCATGCGATCGGCAAGCCCCACACTGGAAAGTAAGCCTTGGGCGTTACTCCTCACTTTTTTTGAAGTTATACCCCGAAGCTCCAAAGGTACCATCACATTTTCCAAGGCCGTAAGGGTTGGTATAAGTTGAAACGTTTGAAACACGAAGCCGATATATTTATTGCGCATTTTGGCCCGTTCATCTTCATTAAGTTGACCAATATTGATATCATTGATAATTACAGTTCCATTAGAAGGGCGGTCCAAACCGGCGCATAAACCCACAAGTGTAGTTTTTCCGCTGCCGGAAGGACCCACAATGGAACATATTGATCCGTGCTCAATGGAAAAATTGATGTCATCTAATACGGTAAGTGTATGATCGCCTGAGGTAAATGACTGACTGAGGTTTGAGACTTTAAGAATTGGATTATCTTCCATGAAGGTTCAAGAATTTCGAAATATAATTAAATGCGTTAACGTTAAATCATGTACGAATCATTCCACCTGCTGTTTCGTTATAACGGCAACTTTCCCAATGAGAACGAAATCAATTATAGATCATTACATGCGATACTCATTACTGTTTTTATTTTTTTGGTTCTTTATGCAACCGCTTCATGCGCAATCTGAAAAAGAGACTATTTTATTTTTTGGTGATAGCATTACGGCGGGCTATGGCATAGAACAGGATAAGGCATTTCCGGCCTTGATCCGAAATAAAATTGACTCGCTTGGCCTGAATTTTAAGGTGCAAAATGGCGGAATAAGCGGTGAAACCTCCGCTGGCGGACTGCGGCGTATTGACTGGATGCTACAAAATGAGATCGATATTTTTGTGCTTGAACTGGGCGGGAATGACGGCCTTCGCGGGATAGAACCGCAGTCCACCAAGCAAAATTTGATCGACATCACAAAAAAAGTACGTCAAAAATATCCCGACGCAGCCATCGTGCTGGCCGGCATGCAGGTGCCGCCTAACTTGGGACAGGATTATACCCGGCAATTTAAAGCCATCTATCCTGATCTCGCAAAAGAGCTCGGTGTTGCTTTAATTCCATTTCTGCTGGAAGATGTGGGCGGTAAGTCAGACTTAATGCAAGCTGACGGCATTCATCCCACCGTTGCGGGGCACAAAATTATGGCCGAAAACGTCTGGGATACCTTGAAACCTATCTTAAAAGAACGACGGGCCCAATAACTTTACCATCTCAACAACCCTTAAATTATGAAGCATTTACGCATTACAGCCTTTTTTATTTTTTTATTTCTTTTTGGCGCGCAAGCAGTCTCTGCTCAATATTTAGACTATCAACCCAAGGTATTGCTGGTGACCGCTCACCCTGATGATGACGCCTTATTTTCTGCTACGATTTTTAAAACCACCCACTTGCTGGACGGCACCGTGGACCTGGCATTGATTACCAACGGAGAAGGCGGATATAAATATTCAACATTGGGTAACTATTTATATGACAAACAGCTGGACAAGGAAGAGGTGGGGCGTGCAAATCTGCCGGGCATCCGCAAAAAGGAACTAATGGCCGGCGGTGATATCGTAGGAATCAGGAATTATTACTTTTTTGATCAAAAAGATGAAGAATATTCGCTGGATGCAGCGAAACCTCTTGGTGAATGGAACACCGACTATATCACCAAACGCCTGCAGACAATCATCACCGAAGAGAACTACGATTTTGTGTTTACTATGATGCCATCCGAGCAGACGCATGCGCATCATAAAGCGTCGGCCATTCTGGCGCTGCGCGCGATTAATGAGTTACCGGCCGAGGACCGACCGGTGGTGTTGTCAACTACAATTCTTCGTGAAAAGACGGATAGAATTTCATTCAGTCAACTGCAGGGATATCCTCTCACAAAAATTAACAGAGAAGTTGAGCCATTTACGTTTGACCGCACCCAGAAATTTGGTCACGACAATCGCCTTGATTATAACATCATTGCCAACTGGGTAATTGCTGAGCATAAATCACAGGGCACCATGCAGCTACTGATGAACGCAGGAAAAGTGGAACAGTACTGGTTCTACCAGATCAACCCTGTAGAAAAGGAAACAAAGGCGCGCACTTTTTTTGAGGCGGTAAATGAAGTGCCTATCTACACAGATCCTAATAAGTAGGTATTACCAAGCTCGTCATATTGAACTATTCATAAATTAAACCTTAACCGGAAATTTCGTAATCCATAGAAATAGTTGCCGAAACCGTTACGGTTTGGTTGTATTTGAGCAAGCTGCCAGAATCTGACTGCGCTTTTAGTTCTACCGATTCTCTTGCATAGGGCTGAACCTGATTGATGTTATATGAGATATTCATAACAGAGCCTAAGTTTACACCGGCCTCATCTGCAATAATTTGAGCTTTTGCTTTTGCTTCCTGTACGGCTTTGCGCAGGGCCTGCTCTTTGCCAGCTTCAACCGTTGAGTTCATAAAGTTACCGCTGAAATTGTCAAAACTATTTTCGATTAAGCCAACCTGAATTTTTTCGTAGACCGAAAAATCCCGAAGCACTATATTAACGGTTTGCTGGGTTTGATAGGTAGGTTCTTGCTCCTTGTCCCGGTTATATTGCTGCTTTTTGGAGATAGAAACAGGTTCATAACTGATGTCATCTTCTTTTATCTCATACTTATCAAGCAGCTGTACAAGTGCTTTCTCACGTTTTTGATGCAGGTTGTAAGCGGCCTGCGGGGTATCCGCCTCGGCATTTATATTTATGTTAAACCGTATTTGATCGGCCGGCAGTTCAACATCGGCAGTAGCGGTGATTGATAATGTTTTCGGTTCGGGGTCGGTGGTTTGCGTAACAAATAAGAAAGAAAGCAGAATAAGTAAATAGCTCATAATAATTTGATAAACAGTTAATGGTTTTTTTTATAATGATTATAAGGTCGTTCAATTATTTAGAATCACGCCGGACCTGTATTTTTACATACACCTGGCTTGATTCATCCTTGGGTAGCTTTAAAGCCGCACTATCCAGCTGCAATCTTTTTTGAATAGTTGCCGAGTTTTGAATAGACGACAGATTTATCGCTTCGGTAGCGATAGAATCGGGCAGGGTACCGGTGGTATCAGCCATAACAGCGATAGTTTTGGGAGAAGACGTTATAGATATTAGCTGAAGCCCGGCTCGCAGACTGCCGGTTGTAGGTATTTTTACCGGTATTTTGAGGGAAGTTAACTGCTGCGATTTAAGTTTAAGTGTGGGCGGAGAAGCCTCAAAAAAGCGCAGATCGGTGGGCAAGTTCATATCATTGCCGGTAATTTCCAGTTCACTATCGTTGATGTTTTCAGTAGCTAAATCAAAAGAGATGACCAGCCCGTTTTGGTCAAATGTTCGGAAGGCCTGCTCCGGGCCTGAAAGGGTAACGCGTGCTTGAAGAGGAACGGAATCCTGAAGCGCTATATTGGCCGTTTGCAGGTTGCGATACTCAATGGGCACAGCATACGTGCGGTAAACGGTGCCTGACTGATAGGCAAATGTGAGCCAAAAAATGAACGCCAGCGCTACAGCACCAAGCGCTGTTCGTAAGCTGCGCCGTCTCCACCAATGGATAAATGAAGCTGATGTAGGTTGGTAGTGCTCTGTCCAGAAGTCATCCAGGTGTTTTTTTAAGTTACTGCTTGATTCCAGTTCTGTAATCTGCCCGTTTTTAGCAATGCTGATTGAGCCGCGCTCTTCAGAAACAACTACAACCAGCGCATCGCATTGCTCAGAAATGCCCAGTGCAGCTGTATGACGGGTGCCTCCGCGGGACATTTTATGAAGATTCGTAGAAAGCGGCAGATGCACCCCAAATTTGGAAATCCTGTTTCCTTCAAGCAAAACGGCGCCATCATGACCGGGTGCGTACTTATTAAAAATACTGTGCAAAAGCGGGATGGTTACTTTTCCGTTCAGTTCGATACCACCGTGCATATGCCGGTCCCAGTTTTCCTTGCCCTTAATAACAATAAGGGCGCCGGTCTTCTTTTCAGCCATTTTTGCAGTGGCTTCGGTGATGATGCTGGTGGCAATATCAGAAGATGGGGAAGAGGAACTGCCAAAGAAGCTCCAGTTGCTGAAGCGTTCAAAAACACGTCGTATATCGGATTGAAATACAACCACAATGCCGATAAGGATGATTACTAAAATAGTCTCAATAAGCAACTCGGTGAGATACATACCCGTAAAACTGGCTACGATATATATGACAATGAGCAAAGAAAAACTTAACAGACTTTTGCGGGAAGCGCTTTGCCGCAACCAGCTTAGCATTAGGTACAGAAATACCGAAATAATGATGATATCCAGGATATCAACAATGCGCACGTTGCGCATAAAGTTGAGCAGTACATCGTCGAAATTCTGAAGTATGAAAGCCGGAATACTCAATGCAGTATGTGTTGAATGTTAATAATTTTGGAATCTCCTATTTAACAAAAAAAATATTCCGTACAAAGTTGTAAAACATATTGCACATCTTTCTGTCCAACAGTCGTGAAACGGATTTCATTTATTTAGAGCGTTTACATAAGTATATCAGATAGTTTTTGAATTGAAATATTAGCGCCACAAATGACAACAACGGAAGTTTGGTTTGCAAAATGCGCGGGATTTTTGAGGATAGGCGCAACAGCAACGCCTGCTGCGCCCTCAATAATTTTATGATGATGCTTTACCATTAATCGAATGGCATTTTCAATTTCTTGTTCCGTAATGAGCACAAATTCATCCACCAGCTTTTTGCAAAGCTTAAAAGTGATGGAATCGCGTTCAAAACCACCGGCCGAGCCGTCCGAAAGGGTAGGTTTTGATTCCACTTTCCGGTATTCACCGGCGCGAACGGAAACCGCCATTTCAGGAGAGTTTTCCGGCTGGCAGCCGATGATTTTAACGTTCGGCCAGGCATCTTTAAGATAGGTTCCAACACCGGAAATGAGTCCGCCCCCGCCCACGGTAATCAAAAGATTATCGATGCCTTCCATTTGGCAAGCAATCTCTTTGCCGACGGTTCCCTGTCCGGTTATGATCTGTTCATCGTTATAAGGTGAAACATATACCCAGCCATTTTCTTCGGCTTTTTTTCGAGCGTGCATTTCGGTAGTGTAGGGGTCATCACCATAAAATTCTATTTTACCGCCATAACTTTTGATGGCATTCACTTTGGATTTTACGGCATTTTTGGGCAGAAAAATTTTACCTTTCATATTCAGTAAATCCAGTGCTCGGGCAAAGCCCAGTCCGTGGTTGCCGGTTGAAGCGGTAACCGGCAGCTTTGTACTGCCTTTTTCTTTCAGCCACATTAACTTATTAAGGCTGCCGCGCGCTTTAAACGAGCCGGTGTGTTGTTCACTTTCCAGTTTTAGATACACATCACCCCCGCAGGCATCGCTTAACCAATTAGATCGAATGAGCGGCGTCTTTAGAATATGTTCACCTATTCGGTTGTGTGCTTGCTCTATTTCTTTAATTAAATTCATATCCAATAATAATGCTGATACTACAAAATAAAAAAGCCCCGACTATGCCGGGACTTTACATTGCAATTGCGCATTAAAAATTAATTTAGTTCGGTCTTTGCCGTTAATGTGCCTGCTTTGCGTGAGTTATATTCAACAGTGATGCTGCCGCTTCCTTCCACAAGAAATTGATACTCAACAGCCTGATTGCCGGGAATACGCAGGAATTGTATTCCGGGTTTGTGCTCTTTATAATCAACCCTGTTATTATATTTGTCGGTGAGTTTGCCACCGGAAATAACCTGTGCTCTGTTTCCATTTACTTTTAGCATATCCTGTGGATAAAGCTTGTTTTTTACGGAGTGAAAAGTCATGGTTGGAATGGCATTTTTATTAACCAATCGAAGGCGGACTCTGTAGAGGTCATCCTCAATCTTTTTGGTTTCAAACACTTCCATGCTTACATCAGGTGTTTGCGAAGCAGCGTACATTACTGCCGAGGCGTTGCGATGCACTAGATCCTGCAGCATAAATGGATGGGGCAGGCGGGAGCTCATCTTGGTCCACCCGCCTATTTCAATTTCACCGTATGTGGGATGATCGTAGGAAGACCATTCATTATAAAGTGACCCTTGAACTACATAATCATTGAACTTTAACCGTTCCCGTTCCTGCTCGGTACTGGAACCAAAACCTTGATCCTCCTCTTCAGTACCTTGCTCTTTTTCATCATGCGCAGTATAGGTTTCATCTTCAGGCATAAACAGTTCACCCACAAAGCTGTACGCTCCAACCTGGTTATAGGTAAATTCGGTGAAGTCGCCATAGGTGTGGTACAAGTCTTTCCAGCTGATAAGGTACCGGTAGCCCGGTACAATTTTTTCTGCATTTTCTCCCAGAATATCATAGACCTGTATGTCCTGCGGGTTCAGCGGCCCTTCTGATTTTGTGCCGGGACCCCGTAAAAACATCCCGCCATTATTATGAAAAGCAAATACGACGATAATATTAGGACGTTCCATTAAGAACTGGGTAACGGCTTTGGTTACATTACCGGAGTATGGGTAATTGCCGGCTCCGCTTTGCACATACGGCGGCGCCCAGTTTGAGCCCCAGTTGCGGTTGGGATCAACATAGCCTTCCGAATCTTCATTTACCCGGCCGTCTTCATCGTTATCAATTCCTTCCTGACCCAAAATGGTCCATTCACCCATCTCTCCGGGTTCAACGCGAACCATAATACGGGGATCCTCTTTATCGGTTTTCCACTGTCCGAATGGATCTTTTTTACGCATTTGGTTGATGGAGCCATCACCATTTAAATCTTCGGGGAAGTCCTCGTCAAACAGGCCGTCGCGGTCATCATCTTTTGCGATGCGAAGCGCCCGATTGGTGCTGGGGGTATTGGCATCATTGAAAAAGTGATACCGCCCGTCTACGTTTATAGATGGAACAAAATAGAATGCATTACGATCAACCATTTTGGTTACCTGCTGGTTGCTGCCGTAGTTGGTCAGCAGGTAATTCATTAGGTAGAGGTTGACCTCCGTGGCCTGAATTTCATTACCGTGAATATTGCCATCAACATATACGCCCGGTTTGGAAAGCGGCTTCCCTGTTTTGGAATTGTTGATAGTGAGTGACCAGATATCGCGGTCTTCCTCACTTTGGCCAATCACTTCAATGCTGGTCATATCAGGGTAGGCATTGTTTAATGCTTTTAAGGCCTCAACAAGCTGGCTGTAATCGTAATAATGATCAAAACGCAGGGGCACATTTATCTCTTGCGATTGCGCAAAGGCAGCAGTGCTTACGACAAATAAAAGTACAGATATTACTGTTGTTTTAAATAGTCTCATTTTGAACCTCCTAAATTCACTTGTGTTTGATCGTTCCATGCGTGGGTTGATTCGAGGTTAATATTAATGGTTTCTGTTTCGGGCGAGCGTACAAGCCACCTGTATTTTTTAACCTCGTGGCTGCCCAGGCTGTTAATGGGCGTTCGTTTTTTCCCGGAAAGTATTTCCAGCATATCCGCATTTAATGTTAAAATTGCGGGACGAGGCTG
>Ga0136596_1000800_pt1 | contig 15200 bp, 12 predicted proteins | sample AntRauTorcE11897_FD_101387 | JGI IMG/M metagenome (GOLD analysis project Ga0136596, IMG submission 101387) | Saline lake microbial communities from Rauer Islands, Antarctica - Metagenome Torckler E11 #897 | ecosystem: Environmental > Aquatic > Non-marine Saline and Alkaline > Saline | place... | reverse complement strand
TCGAGCAGAAGAGGCCGGAGTTGGAGGAGTTGGAGTTGCCGCTGATCTGGCAGTAGTCGCCGGAGTTGGAGTAGTTGGAGTTGCCGCTGATCTGGCAGAAGCTGCCTGTGTTGGAGGAGTTGTTGTCACCGCTGATCGAGCAGAAGCTGCCGCTGTTGGAGTGGTTGTCTACACCGCTGATCGAGCAGTAGCTGCCGGAGTTGGAGTAGTTGGTTTGGCCGCTGATCTGGCAGTAGTTGCCGTAGTTGATACCCTTGGCAGTGTAATTAGCTACGCTGTAATCCACCGTGATGTTGACAGCCGCACCACCTTTAGTGGTAGCCACCTCAAAGTTGTCTGTGGTTTTGTTAATCACGTAGTAGGTGACCGTAGTCGACAACCCGGTTCCACCTGTAAGCGTGGTAAATCTTAGAGGATCTCCATTAACCAATTCGTGCCCTTCTTTGAGGATCTTGTCGTCAGTTTCAGTAGCGGTGCAGTCTAATGTTTCAATCTTGGTTCCAAAGTAACCTCCCCCGCCTATGATGGAGTGGGTTCCGAAGTTGCCTCGGTTGTTTTCACCGCTGATCGAGCACCAGTCGCCGGTGTTGAATAAATTGTTGCGGCCGCTGATCTGGCACCAGTCGCCGGTGTTGTCTTGGTTGTTTTGGCCGCTGATCTGGCAGTAGTCGCCGGTGTTGGAGCGGTTGTTTTGACCGCTGATTAAACTATCAACTCCCGTATTAGCACCTCCCGATGTTGGATCAGTCGTCCCACGCAATACAACACCTCCATTTTCTTTCTTCACGGACAGGTGACTTGACCGCACAACTTTGTCAGCCGCGCTGCTCCAGCCATCTTCTGCTTCTGCTTGGGTGGCAAGCTCTACGATTCCTGGGGTGGACTCCGTAGCCGCATCGATGTTGCGTTGCAGTACGACCCAGTGAGCCTCAAGCGTAGGCGCGGCCTGGATAGCCACAATAGAATCACCAACTTCGACAGCCTGCGTAAAGAATGTGCCACCCACCGTAATGTCCCAGAAGTCGCCTGAATCAACACCAGCACTTGGAGCCGGGTCGTTCGGGTCGTGGCCGCCTTGGTAGGCCTTGGCGTTGGAGATTGCCGCGGCAATCTGAGTGTCCGTGTAGTTCTTGGTGCTCAGCGAGCTAGCCACCTTGTCGGCGGCGGCTGCGGCCATCGTGTCGTCGTTGATCACCCAGGAGAAAACTGAAGCATCAGTATTGGTCGGCTGCACAGCGGAATCGGCCAGCGCACCTTGGCCAGTGGTGGCGAAGTTAGCCGCGTCCTCCAGTGCCATAGAGCCCAAGCTCAGGGAGCTCCGGATACTAGCTTGCTGCGCGGCGGTGGGCGGGTTGTAACCGCTGGGGTCTAGAGTGACGATAGGCATGGCTTACGATGGTTTGAGGGCGTAGATGGCGTAGCTGCCACCACATGAATAGTGTAGCTGAAGGGGGGAGGCTAGTAAAGCCGAGAGGCCAGCCCTTTACGGCTTCGCGCGAGGAGTGGAGAACATGAGCACTAATTACATACGACTCAGGACCATCAGCCGAGGTCCGTGGTGTGAGGAATAATAAGAGATGCTTTCTTAACGCCCTCGTTGACGATGTCGAGGTTCTCAGCGGACGCCTTGGTGGCGATCGCCGCCTGTATGGCGGTAATGTCATCATTACTCGGTAGGGACTCAAGGACCACGGTGAACCCGGGCCCACTGTTGTCTGTGACTGAGAGTTTGTTGGAGGTTACGACTTTGACCGTACCGCTGGTGCAGGTGGCGTCGAACTCGATGGATCCCGTACCGGCGTTTACGCTACCTTCATTGCCGGCGGTCCAGTTACTGAATTTGATTCCGCCCGTCCAGTCGCGGACGTGGATGTCGCCCGTGCTCCCGTTGACGTCGAACGGCACTTTTACTGACCCTGCTATCACACTAGTGCAATGGAATAGGAGCATGTTCTCAGTGTTGGCGGCGTCCATCGTGATTGGGCCGTTGAGACCGCAGTCCCGGGCAATCCCCGAAAACCCGGTAAGGTTACCCAGCGTGCACACTTCAAAACTAGCGCGTCCGTCCATCTCACCGGTGACGCCTAGCTTCGAGAATGTAGCGCCGGAAGTATTCTGACCGCTCAATACTAATACGGCAGCGATAGAAGATTGAGATACAAAGTTAAATTTCTCCAGTGTCGCCGTAGGAGAGAAAGTCAAGGTCCCCCGGATGTCGAACCCGTGGAGGCCGTTGCTGTCCGCGATCTGGTAAGCATCACTATAGTTGTCCACCGGTTTGGGCGGGGTGCCTAGGGGAAATAGGGTGCCGGTAGATCCGCTGTCTACATCTATGAAGACGTGCGTGTTGATGAAAGATTGCTGGCGGAGGGCGGGGAGGTCGATGAGGCCCGCAGAGTTCGAAGTCCGGACCGACACCTGGTTTTGGTTGATCTTGTCGCCGATGTCAGTGTTGGCACCGATTAGGTCGACCGAGTATTGCCCATCCTCGAAGGTGATCGTGTAGTCATTGATGATGACCACCACACGGGCCAGGGTCACGCTACCGACCGACACCGCCGAGTTGTGGGCGTGGATGTCCGGGTAGGGCATACCCTCTTCTGATGCCTCGAGCTCCTTGAGGGTGAGGCGGAATGCGTTTACATCAAGCCGGCGCACTTCCACAGGCGTAGACTGCACGAGCGTCAAGTCCGCTCGTGTGATATTCACTATCCGGTTGGGCCAGTCTACTGTGATCATTGGACTTCACTTTCGTCTGCGTGGTAATCTTCGTATATCAGGGCGATGCCGGCCTCGAAGAAGGCCATGGCTTCCATGATGTTTGCGCTGTTGGCTTTGACTTTGGCAGCCTGGTAAGCGCCCATTGCATCATCTAAAGTGGCGTTGTTTTGCTTCATGTAGAGCTTCACAGCGAACGTATTGAAGTCCGTGGTGTTGAAGTCCCACTTGGTGTCTGGGTCGTGCTCCCATTCGCCGTCGGTTGATTTGCCGGTAAGGAAAGTGCGGAGCTTAACCATTTTCTTACCACTCTCGTCTAGAGGTTGATCCAGATGAAAGCTCCTGAGCCATAGCTCGTCGAATACGATGGATGGCTGGTTGGTCGTCTTGCTTACTTTGATGCCCATGGTTTATCCTTTGGTTTGCTCACGCAGTCTAGTGATTTCAGCGAGAAGCGATTGCTCCTTCGCGTTGCTGGAAGTGATGTTCTCGGTCATGATTCCGCGGATGTTTGTGCTGTCCTTCTCCATCGAGTTGATCTTACCAACAAGTGTCAGGTTCTCGACTCTTATCTTTTCAACCTGCTTTTCGTAGGCTTGCACCTGTTCCGACATGAGGTTGAGCTTGCGTTTGTATTCGCCGATTTCGTATTTGTAGTTATCTCCGTCCATGGCTTGATGTTTGTTGTTGGTCGGGCGGTTGTCGAGCTTTAGCTTTTTATCTTGAATTTTGGCGAGGAAACCCCGTGCCTTTAGGCCGGGGAGGAATAGCCTCTTGGTTTGTTATTGACGTATTGCGGGTTGGTGGCATGTTCCTCCCGTCGCAAGACCTACCGCCGGACAGGTGGAAAGTTAAGCACGTGGAGCACTTGTAAGACAAGCCCGGTCTGACCGGGAATGCAGAGAGCGTTGAAGCGTGAACCATCTTAGTAATTTAGGAATCCTTTCTGTTTACAGAGGGGTGGATGTCAATGGTCTTCAATTAAAAACACAGTCTGCACTAATCCGCCTGTCGTTATAGTTCCCGATAAGGAAGAGGACTTGTAATACGGGGGGGATGTGCCTTTTCTTACTCTACCAACAACTGGTTGGTTGGAGGTGAAGTTGAATGCTGCATCTTCCGAGATCCCTGAAGCATTGGTTAACTGACTCATGATCACATCCCCGGCGGTCAATGGCCCACCAGCAGCGGCTTCTATGTAAACTATAGCACCTTCAATATTTGCGCCGTCCGTGGCATTTTTCACCGCGATTGTTATAGCTACCTCATTATTCAACGTGATATCTGGACCTGTATTTGTTGTGACTGACGAGTTCACCAAATTGATAGTCACTGCCCCGCCACTAGAGTTCGTCACCTCTGAGATGGCGCACCCCTCTAACGTATAAGTGCCTGCTGTCGTGAAATCAACAACCCCGTTCACGGTTACGTTCGTGAGCGTAGTCGATGCCCCCGAATCATAAATAACGTCACAGTCAAAAGTGCCTCCATTTAAGAGCGCACCGTTTTGAGTAGTCACCCCGCCAGTTGTTGCTGTCGCGCCTCCGCTGTAGCTAGATGCTTTAATCGTAATGTTTGCTGCGTTCGCGTAGACGCTAACGGCTGCGGCATCAATCACCAATGTTCGACTTCCTAAGTCTATTTTATCTCCAGACCGCCCAACAGTCATCGCCGACTCCCCTACGTAGTTATCGTAGAGGTAGGATTTAGCTCTATCGTATAATTGTTGTGACGTTGTAAGCTCGGTGTAAGCATCAACAGTGGCTTTAGTCACCTCGGTTACATTGACGTCGATTATCTGAGCTACTATGCCCCCAAGGGGGACATCTTTTGCCGTTCCGCCAATGGTTTCCTTCGTTGTCGTGGCGAACGATCCTGCGTTAATTTGCTTATTGTATGCACAAGCTCCGAATGTCCAATTAGCTTCCACAACTGTTTCGGTTACACCGATTACTGTAGATTCAAGCACCGTTAGTTCAAGCTCGCCAGAAACTCCGGCAGTCCCGCTGTCCGCGACTCCGAGTGCAGAGTCCCGAATGAATAGTTTAGTGCCGTTCTCCATCGCTGTAAACAAACCTTTGTAATACCAGTTTGCGCTCGCGTTGGGATTTGGGTCGCCAGCAGTCCCAGTAACCATCCCCTTTTTTAGAGATACAACATTCGTGAAATTGACGGTCTGGGTTGGGGTCGTAGACGACCTCCATAGGTTAGGTTTTGTCCCATTACCCGCCTCTAGGACTACGAGCCGTTGTCCCGCTGGAGCGGATAGGGCATAAGTTCCGCCATCGTCCGAGCCAAATAAGCTGATGGCGGTTGAGCCGCTTAATTTAACCGTTCCGCCTTGGACTATACCATCGCCCCAGCGGATAGCTATAGCGTTGAATCCGTTGGCGAATGTGGAGATATTCCGTAGCACGTGCCGCAGTGGGTTTCTAGTCCAATTTGCCCCTCCCCCTTGAGTCAATAAATCACATTCCGAATATACGCCATCCAGAACAATACTATGCGAGTCTCCCCCGCTCCCATCACCAACGTAAGTAGGAGTTGATAGCGAGAGGAACTGCCCCCCGAAAATATACCTGTGTGAATTAAGATTCACGCCTTTAAGAAGCGACAGGTAGGGCGGGCCCGCGTGTAATAAGTTGAGAGAGCATCCTCCTTGTATTAAGTCATTAACTAGGTCGACTATGTGGCCAAGCACAACCACTCCGCCGCTGAACTCCAACTGATTGGTTGAGGTTATCTGCTTTGATTCGTCGTATAGGCATAGCTGCTTTTGGTTTGTGGCCGCGCCGAAGGTGTGATCTGCGGTCATTGTCACCCTATCCCCCGATACAGCGAGGCCAGTCGTGACTACTTCCGAGAAATTTAAACTAACGAGGTAAGTGTCACCTGCTGCAAATGCGACGGGTGATAAGTCAACAGGATCGAAAAATCCTAGTTCAGTTTCTAAGACGCTCGCACTGGTAAAAGACTTAACATAAGCAATCCCTTTGAACTCGTCAGAGCTATCAAACAAAGAGATAATTCTCGGGGTGTCGAAATCTCCAGTTACGAATGTGCCTGAAACGGCTGTGAATGTGTTACCGGATATGGATGATACTGATCCACTGTATTTTGAGCCTGTTATGGTTGCCATACTATCTAGTAACTAAAAGTCCGGTGAGGGTTCTACCTCGAAAGGTTTGGCTTGCACCAAATTGTTTAAGCATCTGTAGTTCTGATTGCAGCAACTGCACCACCAGCACTACCAAGAGTCGTCGGGGTTTCGAATGTCTTAATCGGAGTGCCACCACCGTCCCGCACTCGGACAAATAGTCCGCGGTCGGTAGAGTAAATCGTAGTAAACGTAGCGGTGGTCGCGCCGGCAAGCGTATCGATGTAGGATACGAATGCGTCGGCTGATGCTGAGGCGGCAGGCATGCCTGAGCAGCCTGTGAAGGTCGATCCCGAGTAACCGGTGTAGGTTACCTTGACGAAGGTATCTCCATCAAATACGCGGAAGGAACCCGCAGCCGGGGTGTCGGTTGGGATTGCCGCCGACATGATGACGGATGCTTCTCCTCCGGAGTAAGCGGAAGCTTCAAGAGCAAGCTGCGTAGTGTTGAGGTTGCCTGCTGATTCGGGGCCTACGAGCACGTAGTCTTCTCCGCTCACAACCGAGGACACGGTGAATGTCACGTTGTTCGGCGGGATCTGCGTAGCACCGAGCAAGTCTTCGAGCGTGTCAGAAGCTGTGAGGTCGGTTGTGGCGACGCCCACACCGAAGCCGCCGATCAAAGTACCTGTGTAGGAACCTAGGAAGTGTTTCGGAATGGTCTTGGCATTAGTAGTGCCGTTGACGTCGCAGGTAGCGCCCGATGTGCCGCCGGTGACTTCCAGGTCGTTTGTCGGTATAACACCCGTCAGAAGCTGCATATACATCGTCCCGGTCGCGCCCTGGTCGTCCAACGCGAGTAGGAGTCCCGTGCCGGCGGTAGTGCCGGCGCCCCACGAGAGTATCTCGTTCTCACTGAACGGTCCGCCGAGTTCGTTGTCATACGGAAAGCTGTGGGTAACACCCAGGAAGATCTCGCCGTTGACACCGTGGATGGTCTTGGCGGTGCCGGTTCCTGTGAGGTCCTTGGTGAACTCCCAGACGCCTTTAAGGCCGTCGCCCGAAGTATTAGCCCCGTAGGTCCACTGGGCGTAGTAAGGTTCAGGCCCGTTACCGTTGTTCAGATCGATCGTTTGATAGCCTTCAGTGTTGGTGACGTGGCTGTAAGCGGTGACTGTGCCCTGCGAAGTGGTGTTCTGCGCGTCGGGAGTGGTCGAGATAGCGGCCACGGACTCGCCCGACCCCAATGCCACGTTGAAGAAGTCGTACGAGTCACCCCAGTGGCGAGCCTGCACACGAATGCGCTTACCGTCAATGTCGGCCCCGACATCGCGAGACTTGATTAGGCAACGCATGAGAACGCCCGAAGCTGGGATACCGTTAAGGCCGCCAGCTGCTTGGTTACCCCAGAAGGAGGTGATTACAGCACTGTTCTGGATGATCTGAAGTTCTGTGCTGGTGTTGTTAACCGCACCGAGGACTCGTAGACCGGAGTATACTGTGTCACCACCGGCCTGAGTAATCGAACCGTCGTAAAGTTTCTGGGATGTCGTGTCATCGATATTGTAACCGTTGATCAAGGTAATAATGTTGTCGGTAGCTCGATCGGACGGAGTGCTGTCCGTGATGTCCAAGATGTCATCACCGGAGACCGTCGCGTTGTCCGCAAGGTTCTGGAGGTATCTGTGGAGCTCCAATACTGTGTAGGTAGGGTCACCACCAAAAGTAGTGTAGCGGATGTCGCCGTTTGCTGCGACGGAGAAGTTGTCTTCAATGGCCATGATATAGGGAAGTTTAAGGGGCGGAGGATAAGAACGGGCGAATGTACCCACGAACAGTAGTTCTACGAGGCTCGCTAGTCAAGATTAGAAAGGAAGCGTCTACAGACAACGTCACATGATTACCACCTTAACTTTACTACTGCTTTTTCCGTCCCACACTCGCTCGCTGAACCTACGCAGTATCGAGTAAAACACCCCGGCGCCCTTGAAGTCGTTGTTTTTGAGTAGCGTGTAGTAGTCCCAGTCGACCAGCTCCCGGGTCGTCGGGAATTTCTCGCACTGGCAGAACTGGTAGTCAGCGTCGTGACTCAGCGAAGCTTCCAGCGTGCGACGGTAGTCCGGCGTGCCTAGCCAGATGTCTTTACCTAGTAGACGCACGCCCTTCTTCGGTGAGTTGCCGTTCCATGTATACCCGTGGCGGATGATCTTGCGATAAGGGCCAAGGCGCATCCACTCGGTGCCCCTCATGTCTCGAAAAGATATTTCGTGGTTCCCAGGGTAAAGCCGCCGCACGTAAGTATACGTGATGTCCCCACCAACGAGCTGAAACCGCCACTTGCCAGCAGACTCTCTGACGCGCATTTCTCGGTAGTTCAGACCCTTGAGCAGCAGGTTTTCGCATTTAATTCCGGCATACATCACGAACAGGTAGGGGAGTAAGTCTATCTTAGATTGTGGGGCGATCGATGTTGACGCCAAACGGCCTACGCAAGTGGATTACCACGCTGCGTGATCCCCCCGGACAATACGCCAGCGGCGTAGGTGTCGTAAAACTTGTCCTCCACCGAGTCATAGGGCTCGGGGACGTGGCGGTATAAGGTCGCACCGTCGTAGCCATAGTCATAGACCTTACCGCCGAGCACAGGGGTCGTGGCGTTCGGCGTAGGCTGGTCAGTCCAACTGTTCACGAGGAAGTTCCAGGACGTGAGATACGACACGTCCGGGCTGTCGAGACCTAAGGCACGGAGGATCTCCGCTTTCTGCTCATCGGTAGGCGGGTTGGATCCGCCTTGCTCTAGTGTGATAAGCCCCATGATTTAGGATTCACGCATCTTGTTGCCGGCGTGAGCGGCCCCCGCCGAACCAAGGCTGCTAAGCAGGGTAACGATGGCCCGCGCTTTGGACCCCGTCGGGTTGGAGGCGAGCATGTAGGCAGCCTGAGCGGGGACTACGCTGGAGGTGGCACTACCGAGCCCCTGCATCAGTCCTTGGGAGGCGATACCGTGGATACCGGGGCCAAGGCCGGGAACAATGCCGGAGAGCGCAGCTATGGGTAGGCTCATCTTGTCGTCGTCTGACTTGCCGGTCGGAGCTGCGGTTGTTGCCTTCGGTTTGGCTTGCTCTGTCGACCAGGAGCTTGTGGTGATTTCAGGCTCGATCTCATCGATCGCCTTGACGCCACCGCCGATGACTCCACCTGCTGCTCCGCCGATGGCGATGTTCTTTGCCCACTCACGGAGTGACTTGTCCTCGGAGAACAACGTCTTGAGCGCCCCAGCGGCGCCGCCAACAGTAGCTCCTACTCCTGCGCCCTGGCCTATAGTCAGGGCTCCAGCGATCTTACCAAGTTGGTGGTCCATGCGCGCAGTATACAACACCCCATACGGGTTGTGGTAGCTAAAAAAATCCTTTTCCCCGTTAAGGGGCCGGATCGTGGTTAACTTTTGTTGCGGAGGACCCCCGACCATACTCGTAGATCTCTGAAGCGAGATCATCGATTCGGTCGGTCACCCAGGCAAGCGGGTTCTTCTCGCCGTCAGTGTCCGCGGCGATGAGGGCAGCAGAGAAAACACTGATGTCCTCGCACTTGAGAGCGAACTCGCTGTCGAGCGACGCTTTACGCAACATGGAGGCCAACTCTTCGGCTGACCAATCATCCGGCCAGGCCGACAGGTATTGCTTCGCGGCCAGCTTGTAAGCCTGAGCCTTGCGCTCGGCTTCTTGGTAAAACTCAACTTGGACTTCGATGTGCTCCATCTGGCGGCGGAGCTTGGCATACTTACCTAGGGTGACCCACGTGTGGGTGTAGCGGGAGGTCACCGGGGTGAGTCCTCCGTGGTTGTTACGCTCCATTACGTCGATGGCATACTCGATGGTCACGTCCAGCTTGGCCTGCGGCTTAAAGATCTGCCACCAGCTGTAGGTGGTGATGATCACGTGCTTGAGGCGCCCTAGCGGCAGGAGGACATCACCATCAAGGTCGGTGATGTAGTCTTCCTTTGTTGGGAATTGTCGTGCTATTGCTGTCATTACGATTTGGAGTCAGGGCTGTTCTTGGGTGGGCGTTCTGGTTTGGTCTCGGGGATCGGGATGTCGGAGCGGGGTACGAATCCCAGCATCTCGCCGTTGGTCTCCCTAGCGACGACTAGGCGTCCCCCTTCGGCTACTTCAACGAGGATCTCGTTGAGGATGTCCACGACGTCAGAGTCGTGGTCGAGTCCCCCGGCAGCTAAGCGCTTGTTGAGTATCTCTGCTGATATAGTTACTATTTTCTTTGATGTGCGGTTCATGATTTTGGTTATTCTGCGCGTTGCCAAGTCGGCGCGGCTCATATTAGTAATGTAGTGTTGGTGCGACATTAACCGGGGTTGATGTCTCGTGGTTGATGCTTCACGGCAGGTGGGAGCGCTAATGCATCATTAACGATGCTTTATGCTTCGGCTGCCTTAGGCAAGGACAAATTCAGATAGGCACTAACCAGTGATATCGATATCATCGTTCAAGTCAACCTCGCCTCGCTCGATGGCGGACATGGCTTCTGCATCCGTAGCAAACTTGAAGTTCTTTCCTCCTGGGCGGTTACCCATGTCCAACCCGATGATCTGCTCGTGCTTCGGGGTGCCCATCGTCTTGTCGCGGTCTTTGATGCTCCAAAGCATCTTACTGGCCATCATCTTCTCCCTGACGTCCTTGACTGCTGCTTTGGACACAGGGACGTGGATGGACGATGTGTTCGACAAGATGACCCCGTCAGCACTCATGAACGTCTCGTAACCGGGGACCGTAAGGTCGTAACCAGTCTCCTTAATCCCGGTGTATTGGACATCCTCGACGGTGGCCCAGGTGATGTGGTCGTGGGAGAGGATGTCCTGCTGCCACCCTTTCAGGATGTCAGAGTCCAAGGCTCCGCGGTAGACAGGCAGCGCTTCCAACCGCGACAGGAGGTTATTCAGGCGGCGGTTACCGAGGACACCCCCAGCATGGGCTGCGGCCTTCACAATGGATGCCAGCTTAAACGCCTCCGAACCACGGTCACTGTGAACCGAGAACGGCGCAGCGGTTGCGTAGATCCCATCCCGCAGGATCTGCACGTTGGTAGGAGTCATCTCCACGCTACCAGAGCGCAGCAGGACAAGCGCAGCATCCCTGGCCTTGCATCGGCGGGTGTGGAGCTCACCGATGTGCTCGATAACCTTCTTGGCTGAGGGCCGGGAAATGATCCCGGCCAACTTGCCCTTCGACCACTGGATCGCCATGTTCTGCTGGTGCTTCTTCCACTCCAGATCGGGGCCGTGGTCCGCGCGGTCCGCTTTTGTGATCTTGGGATTGATCAGGTCAGTCTGGACAATGTCGAACACCTGGTGAGGGACGACGGCTTTGTTGTGGACAAGTGATGTATTCTGGCCGCTGACGGGCGTGTTCATAAAGTTTTCGCGCTTATACGGGGTCTGCAAGTCACGCAAGACATCGCCAGACTCGCGCAGCCCTACAGTCGACACGCTACAGATCCACGATTTGTTACCTTTTATGGTGAGCTTAGAGAACGAGACAGATGCGTGAACCCCCAATGTGAGGCATAGAAACTTCGTATCGGCAGCCAGACGTGCCGATGTCGTCGTGATGGAGCACATCAACTGCGGTGAGCCCTTGGCATCACTGATCGAGCAGGTCCCATCAGTGTCGAACATCCCCGTCAGTAAGCCGCGGCGGAAGGGCTCTGGCGCCAGTAGGAACATGTCAGGCAACTTCTTATTACCGCTACCGGACGTCTTCTCGTCACCATGCCCACCCATCCAAACGGAGCAGAACTCGGCGAACGCGCGCAGATTACCATCCTTACTAGAGAACGTATGTCTGACCGAGTCACCATAGCGTCCCTCGATTTCGGACGCCTTGAACTCCTGCGCTGAGTAACCCACAGGACCGAACAGACCACGGAGGACTGCGCCCACCTTGGCGGCGACAAAGCCCCGCAGATCTGACAAGTATATGTTCCGCCATCGCAGATTCTCTTTGTCCCACCATCCGTCACCGCACAGCGCACCCATGAGATAACCGAAATCAAAGTCCAGAGGGATAGACTCCCCACCGACCTGCCACTCAGACACAGCACCCAAGCCGATGCACGCAGGTGCCAAGTCCCGCGCGCACGGCACCGCCAGACCCCGTTGAAGCGCATTAGTCGGCGTGTCCCGCACCATGCGAGACGTTGACGGATCCATACCGTAAACAGCCCTAGGGTCGTCGTCTGTAATGATCTGCCTGCCGTTGCTGAGCTGCACCACCTCGACCTCGCGGTCTGGGTGTACTGAGACACCGAACACATCGGCCCAGCAAGCCTGCCCAGTCAACTCGTCGAATGCCAACGCCATCATACCGTCCGGCGCCTTGTAGAGGTCAATGTGGCCGTTCTTTCCCCTTGGATTTTCGCCGATTTTTTCACCGCGTGGGCAGTCTTCCAAGTCGCACAGAAACAGGCGGTGCGTGAGTTTGTTCAAAAGCGGAATGATTTGTTTTTGTTCCATGGCAGCCACAGTGGCCTCATTGAAATCACACTGCAAGCGCAAAAGGCGACTTTCTGCAACAGAGCCAATCCTAGCTAGAACTAAGATTTTACCAATTTGATCATCGCCGTTGAAGTCCATGTTCATCCCGTCGGTGATGTAGGTGTTCACCCGGATGGCGTCGCCTGGGACTAGCCGGGCATACTGACCAATCACGTTGGTGCGGTGCCAGGCGGGGGAGCGTGTAGCCACTACTGGGCGCTCGGTGATCTCAGCCTTGAGGGCCTTGAGTGCTACATCGGACCGGTCAGTGATATAGCGCAGGGCTGCGGGGGCCGGCAAACCACCACGGACGAGCCGGCGTTGGACGTGGGAGCCGAATAGCTTCCAGGCCATCTCCTCGGGAATCCCGATCTCGTCCAGACCCAGGTCAGCGTCAGGGATCACCACGCCGCGACCGACAGTGTCGACTGGCTTGGAGACCAGCTTCTGCTGGTAAAATGAATTACCACTTACGCAGACCTTATCCGCGCGACGCACCACCAGTAGACCAGTGGGCACCTGAACGCAGTAGATGCGCCCCTTATAATGCTCCCACTCGCCCGCTGCCTGGTTGTCGGATGTGAAGTTCCACCGCCCAATCAACCCGCAGCGGTAAATCTCCCTAGTGCTAGCGACGTAGCGCCCGGCCTGCGAGCTGTTACTGCTGTGGCGGACTAGCGTCAGCCCTAACTTAAACGCAACTTCCTGCAGGTCGCTGAAAAGTTGGTAACTGACGGTCGACATTCTACCGTGTTCGTCGCTAATACTGTCGCGGAACTTACGGGCGCAGTGCTGTATGGGGATTTCCACGCCATCCTTACGCTTGCTCCCGTCGCCCCGTAGGTAGGACTTCATGACTTCCTCCAGTAAACTGCCAGGCCAGTTGCGGATCTCTGCTGACAGCTTTTTTTCATGACTGCTGTGGCCGACGTTATTGATCAACCACTGACTTACGTCGCTGCTGGGGATGGACCAACCCCAGCAGACTGACGGATCTTCTTCAGTTCCCTGTCGTTTTTCACACTTGGAAATCTTCAGTCCTGCCTGCTTGAGCCTATCGAACAAGGCCTCGAGTTCATCGCGATATGGCATGTTGCGGTCAGACTGCCATACGACAACTGCTGCCTCGCCGTGGGCGTTCCCCTCTGACGCATACCATCCGACTAGGGATGCCCAGTCCTCAGGGTTGATGGCGTGCTTAGTGGGGAGTGAAAACGCCCCTCCAGTGTATGACGCCGCTGCTGTCTGTGTCCATGTCCTGGTTGAAGTGTAGACCAACCGAGCAGCGTCAACCACCTCCCAGTTCTGCAGCATACTCTCCGTGGAAATGTTCTCGTTGCCTCTACGTTTCTTAATCCACATGCGGTGGTTCGGCGTCACCAACAAGCTCTGGCGTCTTCGATCAAACTTGACCATCATCCCATCATAGGGTGCATCGACGTAGTTATCATAGGGCGACCACAGAAACCCGTTGGTAGCCGGGTCGATTGATCCCACCTGATCATCGGGTAGTAAATCTTTGAACAGCACCCACCCGCGACAGGTGAGTATCTCAGTCTCCTCGTCGTAGCAGGTCTTCGGATTGACGCCGGTAACCATCTTGAAGAATCCCTTCACGTCCCGAGCCCTAGTCTTAGGGTTGGGGGACTCACCGTAGCCGTAGGCGGCCTTCACGGCGCGATACATGTCCATGTAGGACTCTGACGCTCCGTCACGGCCTAGAGCGCCCTCAGTGTCGTTGTAGAGCCGGCGATACTCGATTACGTCACGGTAGACCTCATTGGAGTCACCCGGGAGGAACGTGTCACCGGTGATCGAGAATGGACGGAACTTGGGCGGGATCACAGGCACGCTGTTGATCATCATGTCCGACGGTTTCAGTTTGTTGGTCCGCATGCCGGCGATCGAGTTGAGCAGCTTCACCGCACGTCCGCGCTTGGTCTTCGCGCCTGATTTGATGATAGCGCGCTGTTCCTGCTCCAGTTGGTCAAGGTCGATACCCTGCAGGGCAGCGTAGATCGCCTCTGGTCCGGTAGTTGGGGTGCCGTCGGTCATGTGTGTATCTTACTGCTAATCGTCGAGTTGGCGAGTCTCAACTACGGCTGTGCGCTGCGGGAGTCTTGTCGCCTCGCTGCAATGGACGCCAGCGCACGACTGTCACCTTGGACTGCGGGTTGATATCCGGATAGTGAGTGGAAAGGTCTTTGACTGCCTCACACAACGAGTCGTAGCCCTCTTCCTTGAGGTGCTCTGGCTTCACCTCATCGAGGGTCGTCCAGATCACATGGTGGATGTAGGCGACGTGCGCCCATGGGGAGAACTCGTCCTTCACGTACCCAAGCAGCACAGAACCAAACGAATACAGCCTGTGTCCTTCTCTGATTGATAATTTCTTGGCCCCTGAGAGTATCGCGTCGCGGTTACTCTCCCCGTCAATCAGCATGGCTTGCATTGGTCGTCGCATGCCGTCCATAGTGACCGTTGGAGCTGGGAGGTTCAAGAGGGAACTGTCTTACGCCTAAACTTTAGTCTCTTCGTGCGGCACGTGCGCCCAAGTCGACTGGGTGCATTGGTTAATCGTTTGGGCGGGCATCGACGACCTCACTGAACTCGTCTTTGTTGATGTACCAGAATGGTCTCTTGCCATCCTCAAAGCGCATACGACCGAAGTCGCCCGGGTGGGTGGCGATGTGCGAGATCAGGCGTATCATGTTCGCCATGTTCGAGTCGTCCCACGCGTCATCTCTGCGAGCGCGCAGGAACAGCAGGAATGGGAAGGACAGGACTCCTAGGAGGAAAAAAGCTAGGGCTATCAATAGGTGTGTCATCTTTTTTATG
>Ga0136596_1000788_pt1 | contig 15283 bp, 15 predicted proteins | sample AntRauTorcE11897_FD_101387 | JGI IMG/M metagenome (GOLD analysis project Ga0136596, IMG submission 101387) | Saline lake microbial communities from Rauer Islands, Antarctica - Metagenome Torckler E11 #897 | ecosystem: Environmental > Aquatic > Non-marine Saline and Alkaline > Saline | place... | reverse complement strand
GGTGCACGTTTGTTTTCAACGGTGAATGAGACCTGTCGGCCGGAGCCGTTGCGGTGGTTCGCCGAAGCAGGATTCTGCATACATTCGTGTTTCTTTGGACAGTGGCGACATTGCAGCAAGCGACCTTCGAAGTGCACTCGAATTTTGCCGTTCAGAGCTTCCCGCTGTCCCCGATAGGTCAGTGCCTGGCCGGATGGGCAGATACAGGTCAGCTTCACAGGATCGAACTGGAATTCACTCGCTGCAATGGTGTCTTTCCAACCCTTGTCCGGGAGATTCTGATGCCGCTTACCGTACTTGTCTTTCTGCTCGGCGAATTTGGGATCACGACTGCGAAATCGGTTGTCAGGGATATAACCGTTGATCTGTTGCTCATGCAGGTACTTCATATTGGCTTCGTTGGCGAAGCCGGTGTCGGCGGTCACGATCGCGCCGGTTTGATAGATGTTGTCGGCAATGCCGAGCTTTTTATAACGGCGCTGAACCGTCTCCAACACCGGCTTTAAAGTATGGTGTTCCTGGCCTTCACCGAAGGCTTGAGCATCGATGATAATCTGGTGTTTCTTATCCACCGTTGCCACGCCGTTAAAGCCCTGGATCGTGCCTTTGCTGGTGGTCATCTTGCCGCTTTCGTTATCGGTGATGTTGCTCTTCACTTCCTTGAGTCGTTTCCCCTGGCCCATCCTTGGGCTGTTCGTCTTTAGGAAACGGTCCACTTTTTCCATCGACTCATCCAGAGACAGCACGGTTTTCGCTCGCCGAATATCTCGATCCAGCTCAGCTTCGGTTTCGGCCTCATCCCGCTCGTGATGCTCATGCAGGTGATGGCGAATCAATCGTTTCAGCTTGTCCCGTTTTTCGCCCAGCTCTTTAAGGGTGCCAGACCATTCCTTCGCAGCGTCTGACGACATTTTGCAGCCGTCGATGGCAAACAGTTCGTTGCCCAGAAGGCCCTGTTCATCGCACACCAGCAATATTTGCTCAAACAGCTCTTCAATCTCATCGGCGTGCTGGCTGACGAACTTGGCTAACGTGGTGAAGTGCAGCACGGTATCGCAGGACAGCGCTTTAAAGATGATGTTGGTCTCGCAGCACCACTGGATCTCGCGGCTGGAGGTGATGCCTTTGGAATAAGCAAACAGAATGATTTTCAACAGAATGGCAGGATCATAGGCCAGTCGGCCGGTGTCGTCGTTGCGATATTTTGGATGGAATACAGACAGGTCCAGCTTATGTTCGATCAGGTAATGAACGGCGTGTTCAAAAGTGCCAGGCTGGAGTTGCTCCTGGTAATTGATGACCACCATAGAATCTTGATCGTAGTTGTAGTGCTTGAAACGAGGCATTCCTACAGCTCCTTGTCTGTATTCTCAATACTAACAAAGTCGGTCCGACTTGGGGTTTTTCTACAGCCTCAACGCTTGCAGCAGGGGCGCTGCGTCAGGAGCGTCCCTTGACCGCACTTGTTAATGGCCGGTCACCCGGAAGTTTCACCCTGGCGACCAGCTTCCATATTTACTCCCTGATATCTTGTACGAAACTCGATCGATGGCGAGGGGGAAAAGCACGAATTTCCATAGATTTCCGTAGAGAAAAACCAAATATTGGCAATAATTCGACCGCTATTCCTGGTTTTCTTGGTCCCTTCTCCCTTAGAGGCCTTAGCAATTAGCGCCCGACTCACCGAACAAAATTCTAATGACGGCTCTTATGCATTATTTCCGCAAAAGGTGACAGTGCAAGTATGTCCGATGGAGTCGTTGATTATATTTTCTAGTTCGGATAGCTGTCGACTAAATCAATACCAACACCGTTAGATGTAATTGCATTTTCTAGTGCCGCGATCGTTCTGGGTATAAATTGACTGCTATCGCCGACAACAGATTGCGCCAATGCTCGCCCTAATGCTTTAGAAGAAAAGCCACCCGACACTTTAGTAAAGCTGTAGTAAATATTCATTTTGTAGCCGGCCTTGTAAGGCATTAGGCACGTAAAGAATATCGTGTTTTCAGTGCCTACAAACGAATCATGCGAGGTTGCTTGAATCACCGAACCATCGCAGGTTGGCACTTTAACTGATGCGCCAGCCAGTGCAGCGAAACCTTTTGAATTAGCAAACGGATTAACAAGCTCAAAACGAGCGGTATTGTCAGGAAGATTTGCTGGAGGTAAATTATTTTCAAACTTTACACTATCTGCATTCTCTTGCATGGCTGTTTTTAAGCTCGAAGAAAGCTTTGATGTTAATCTCGATGAATAATCAGTTTTTATGTCATATATTTTGTAACCCTCAAAGCGCTCCTTTGTGGGAGTAAGTGAAGCACACCCTGCTAGTATGAGTGTAAATAAAGCTACTGCCGTTTTTTTCATTATAGAGACCTCCTAGTCTCGGTTGACTTCAAATATAAAACCGAAGCACAGCGACGCCCCAACTAAAGTGTCATGCGCCGACCAGCCAAACACCGCTGCGGCTTGTTAATGGTCGGTTATCTGGCGATTCATCCCTGGCACCCAAGCTCGAATGCCCCCCGCCACATAGTTTGCATTTACCCTAGCCCAAGGCGCGAGGAACCAGATCACGAAATTTACAGATTTTGCAGTGTTTTGTGAGGAGAAGTGATGAACGATAGGGGAAACATTGGAAAGCAACTCCCTGCTCCACTGATCGAATCCTTGGCTATTAACAGTGGATGGGGAGACCGGGATTTAGATCACACCAGCTGATAGACGACTGCTCCAGTCCCTGACACCCAGGCGTCGATAGTTGTTGTGGAAACCAATGCCGGGGTCAGGTCTTGCCTTTTGCTGAAAACATATCGCAGGGGCAAAACGCAAAACCTGACCCCGAGCTTGCTCAGAGCTTGTCAATCTGACGGCGCGATGCGTATTATCAGGCCCATTGACGGGACGCCAGATCACCACGCTCTCTGCAATTTCTACCGCATTTTGAAGGTAACACATGGGCTTCCCCCAAATAACATTGCTTGCCCTTCTACTTGTCACCAGTTCTGCCGCCCAGGGTCTCACCATGGCCGCGGAGGACGACTACTATCCCTATTCCGCCGAAGTGGACGGCGAACTCACCGGCCTGATACCCGAGCTTACCAAGGCCGCCTTTGCGGCCGTTGACGTGGAAGTGGACTTCATCATTCGCCCTTATAAACGCGTGGTAATGATGGTCAAGAACGGCGAGGTCGTCGGGGGATTCACCGGCGCCATCGACAACTCCAACAGATCCACCTTCTACTGGCACAAAACGCCGCTGAGCTTCGTTCGTCTCGCTATCTGGAGCCGTGCCGGCGAAACCGAAAAAAACCTCACCGCCGGTGACATGGAGGGCAAGAAAGTCTCCACCACCCGGGGCTTCTTCTACACTGATGCCATTGATCACAACGATCAAGTCGAAAAGCTTATCGCTCCTTCGGATGCCAGCAGCCTAGGGATGCTGGCTCTCGGGCGATCAGATTACGCACTGGTTACCGAACTGATCGGCCGCAACATTGTTCAAAAGTCCGCCATCCCCGGCCTTGGGAGCCGAATCCAAATCGTCGGACTGATTGACGAAGTACCGCTCCATGCCTTCTTTTCACGCGAACACGCTGACGGCAAAGAAGCCGCTATTCTGTTCCAGAAAGGGCTGGAAATCATCCAGGCCAACGGCGAGTACCGGCGGATACTGGATCGTTGGTTATAGCCGTATTTCAAGTCTAATCCAAAAAACGCAAGACCTGACCCCGGCACTCCGGCATGCTTTGCGTGATCAGTGCTTGAGGGAGATCGCCTTGAACAAATCGGCTTAATGCTGTTCACATATACAGTGTTTTGTTATTCTTCGGCTAACCGTTATGCCAAGTGGCGCGCCGCAAGGAGACACCCATGAGCAATAAACTCATCCGCAACAGCACCGCCGAGTTTTTGATTTTCACTGGGCAATCGGGCGAGCAAAGCATCGAAGCACGGTATGAAGATGAGTCCATCTGGCTGACTCAGAAGCTGATGGCTGAGCTGTTTGGAGTAGATGTCCGAACGATCAGTGAGCACCTTGCCAATATCTATACCAGTCAGGAGTTGATGCGCGAGGCAACTATCCGGAAATTCCGGACAGTTCAACGAGAGGGCTCCCGAAACGTCACTCGCACTATCGAGCACTACAGCCTCGATGCCATTATCTCTGTTGGCTACCGCGTCAACTCCCTGCGCGCAACCCAGTTCCGCCAATGGGCCACTAGAGTGCTGCATGAATTTGCGATCAAGGGCTATGTGATTGACCGCGAGCGCATGGAAAACGGCAGCTTCCTGGGTGAAGACTACTTCGAGCGTCTGCTGGAAGAGATCCGTGAGATCAAGCTGTCGGAGCGGCGCTTCTATCAGAAAATTACCGACATTTACGCCACCAGCCTGGATTACAACGGCGAGGCGCCAACCACCAAGGCTTTCTTTGCCAAGGTGCAGAACAAACTGCATTACGCCATTCATGGCCATACCGCTGCCGAACTGGTGAAGCTGCGCGCCGACAGCAGCCAGCCGAACATGTGGCTGACCTGTTGGGCCAAGGGGCCAAGGGGCCAAGGGGCCTGAGGGCAAGATTCTCAAGACCGATGTGGGTACGGCTAAAAACTACCTGAACAAGGATGAGCTGGACTCGTTCGGCAGAATAGTGAACGCCTACCTTGAGCTGGCAGAAGATCGCGCCAAACGTAAAATTCCAATGACGATGGAAGACTGGGCGAAACGCCTGGATGCTTTTCTGCAGTTTGATGAACGCGAAATTCTGCAGGACAGCGGCAGTATCAGCGGTGCGTTGGCCCGCCAATACGCCGAAAGTGAATTCGAGAGCTACCGGATCATCCAGGACCGCCTGTTCGAGAGCGACTTCGACAAGCTGGTCAAAAACAACGATGACACGGCGGATAACGGCTTACCCGTGAAAGACGAAACCGATAAAGATTCAGCTGAATGAGCCCGAAAAGTGCCTAGCCATAATGTGGGCATACCCGAGCCATACCGCTGGCACGCTTAACACTTAACAGGCTTTACGCGTCATACGCCTTACGATAGCTACCCTGATAATCAAAGATCCGTTCCTGCACCTGCCAGTAGTGCTTTTGTTTGCGGGCAATGACAAAATCCGGCGCAGGCAACAAGGCTTGTCTCTCAAGCACCTCTTCAATCCTGTTGAACGCTTGCGGGGCCTGGCTATTCGCTAAACGCCGTCCAAACAGCCTGTTAAAGACGTTGCGCTGTGCCGGCTTGCTGAAATCAAAAGACTCGCTGAGTTCTTCCCCATCTTCACCGTGATAGGTGATTTTCAGTGTGCTCTCGTTTTTGCTGTCGGTTTTGCCACTATGGGCGCTTAATGTGATCCCGGCACAACGGATCACCATGGCATCTTTGAGTTTCAGGGCATCTTTTAGCTGATCATCCGGGTCGATAATGGCTTTTTTACACTGCTGGCAGTTACGGGCCGCGATATCATTCTCGGCACCGCAGTGTGGGCACTCCTTGAAGCGGAAACGGTAATCGCACTGTTCAGGGCGTCTGTTCTGCGCTGCCGGCTCATCCTCTTCAGCAGGCTCTAGCAAGCCCTGGCAACGGCGTCCGTAGTGCTCGATAACCTGGCCTTCACTGTCTGCTTTGCCCCAAAAGACATTGGCAAAACCACAGCCCGGGCAGAATACCTGCACCGGCTCACTATCGGGGTTCGGTTTCTTCTCCCCCACTTCCGGGTGATGCAGATTGACACGGTTGCCCGCATAATCAATCACCAGACAATCCTGTTTATCGTCGTCCAGACGAAGACCGCGACCCACGATCTGCTGATATAGGCTGACTGACTGGGTAGGACGAAGAATGGCGATAAAGTCCACGTGGGGTGCATCAAAGCCCGTGGTGAGTACCGATACATTCACCAGATACTTTAACTGCCGCTGTTTGAATCGCTGAATCAGCACATCCCGTTCAATCAGATCGGTAGCGCCGGTAATCAGGGCGGTCTGGTGTTCCGGCAGATAGCCGGTGATTTCTCGCGCATGATCCACCGTTGCAGCAAAGATCATCACCGCTTTACGCTTAACGGCCAGCTCCATCACCTGCTCAATAATGGCACGGGTTACACGCTGATGTTTGCCCAGCAACTGGTTAACGTCTTTTTCGGCGTATTCGCCTAAGCGGTTCTGAGACAGCGCGGAGAAATCGTATTGCGCCACCGCCGCGTTAACCAACTCCGGCCTGGTGAGATACCCCCGGTTGATCATATAGCTCAACGGCAGTTCATAAATGCAATGCACAAAGGGCTTATCCTGCTCGTCAGTACAGCTACGGACAAAGCCCCGGTAGTGATAGCGATAGATCCAGCCCATGGCCAAACGATAGGGTGTGGCGGTTAGCCCGAGCACTTTAAGGGCGTCATTCTGTTGCCGCAGCAGCTCGATGATTGTTTGATACTGGCTGCGGTCATCACCACTGACCCGATGGCACTCATCGATGATGATCAATGAGTATTCATCTCTGAACTGATCCAGATTAGCCGATACAGACTGCACACTGGCGAAGGTCACCTGATGCCGGTTTTCCTTACGCTTTAACCCGGCGGAAAAGATGCCGCCCGTTAACCCATAGCTCTGGTATTTGGCGTAATTCTGCTCAACAAGCTCTTTTACGTGGGTCAACACCAGAATTTTACGCCGGGCAAGGCGGGCCAACTCGGCAATGACCAGACTTTTCCCCGCACCGGTCGGCAGCACAATAACGGCAGAATCATCCGATTTGCGAAAATGTTTCAAAGTGGCGTCAACAGCTTCCTGCTGGTAAGGCCGCAGTTTAAAAGGAGCATTCATTTTGCAGTGCTTGATCGTTATCAGGATGGAAAGGGCGGTCAGTCTAGCAAATACCGATGCCGTCACCGGAGTTGCTGCGTGCGGCGATTCGGGTTTTTCCTTTAAAATCGGGACTGATTCATCCTGAAGGACCCTCAGAAAATAAATCTGTCCCGATTGTCTCACTGTCCCGATTGTCTCACTTCGATACTGTTTGGTTAAGTCCGACAGGCTGCTAGACTGGGGCTTATGAAACAGCCCATAGCCGGCTACCATAAAGACGAAGAAAACCATTGGGTCGCTCAGCTGGCATGTGGCCACAATCAACATGTGCGTCATACGCCGCCGTGGGTGAACCGCCCTTGGGTCACCACGGCGGAGGGCCGGGAGTCGATGGTGGGGTTTGAGCTCGATTGTAGGAAATGTGAAGAGGGTTCGCCGCCTGATGATCAGCCTTGATCATCTCACCCTTGGCGCTGAAAGCAAAAGGAAGTGACCTTGCGGGTCGCCATTACCGATCAACTGAACCGCGGTCTGGGACTGCTACAGTCCTTTGTTATCTATCGACGTCCCGGTTTTAGCTCAGTTACCTGCGGGTTGGCCTGATTTACGCCGAGGGTAAGCACTTCACCACAGGTATCGAGTTGGATCGGTGGACGCAGATCCTGACCTCCGGCGATGGCTTCCCCGTCCCGGAGGGCGGTATCGACCCGTTCGGACTTTCTGGCCCCCGCTGCAGCAAACCACTGGTCATGGCCGCGCAGGGCTACTGTTTTACCTGGGGCGTCGAATTAATGCTGACGACCGACGTTCGCATCGCCGCTGACAATACTCAATTCGGCATGCTCGAAGTCAAACGAGGCATCTATCCCGGATTCCCGCCCTGTTTGGGAATCCGGCTTACAACGGTATAATGCAGCCATGAATTATCCCCAACGCGTTGTATGAACACATCCTGCCCCTGTGGCAGTGGGAAAAAATATAAAGCGTGTTGCCTGTAATCAGGAAATAAATCTGTCCCTGTCTTCGTCCCGGTTTTCTTAAAAGCGCTTTCCGGAATTTCGCGTGACGTCATTCCGTGAAGGTTTGACGGCGATAAAAAACGAGCACACCAACTCATTTTGACGTGACTTAGCTTCTTAGCCGTTCCAGATTCCCAGCATTGCGCCCGTGCCCAGAACGAGTGCACAAGCCACTTCCCCGACGATCAGCGACCCCATAAAGAGCCCGGTCAGCCAGGGTGGCAGAAGGCGCTTGCCCACCCGATGGGGGCGGCGCAACTGGTTGTCCGTATCCTGCAGCAGACCGTGGATCACGTAAGTACCAATGGCAAGCGCGAAAAACACCAGTGCAGACAGCTGCGGTGAGCGATATCCACGTAGACGGGCGAGGTCGCAGCCGCTTGCGGACAATGTGTTTCCTGTTCGGTATTCTGGCGTAACGTGGGGTCGGATCAACGGGATGTAGTGACCTCTGCAGGATCTCACCCTCCGAAATACGGTGCGTGGATCCAGAACAGGAGCAATTGTATGTCGTATCAGTTTTCTGACCTCAAAAAAGCCTGCCCGACCGAATGGCGGGATTACATTGAACACAACTTCGTTACGCAGTTGGGCGATGCCACACTGGCACCGGAAGCATTCCAGCATTACCTAAAACAGGACTACCTGTTCCTGATACAGTTTGCCCGCGCCTTTGCCCTGGCCGCCTACAAAAGCCCAACCTTGGCCGACCTGCGGCAGGCCAAAGAGGGTATGCAGGCCATCCTCGATACCGAACTGGGCCTGCACATCGACTTCTGTAAAGACTGGGGCATCTCGGAGGACGAACTGGCCGACCTTCCGGAAGCCCGCGCCACACTGGCCTACACCCGATACGTGCTCGATACCGGTAACCGCGGTGACCTGCTGGACCTGCACGTGGCCCTGTCACCCTGCATGGTCGGCTATGGCGAAATCGCCAACTGGCTGAACAACCGCAGCGAGACCATTCGCGGCGAAGCCAACCCCTACGATGCCTGGATCGCCATGTATGAAAGCGACGAATTCCAGGAGGCCATGCAGGCAGAAATTCGCTGGCTGGATGACCGACTGGCTGACGTATCCCCTTCCCGGTTCGAGCAACTGACCCGGATTTTCCGGGACGCCACGCGGCTGGAAATCGACTTCTGGGAAATGGGACTGAATCTGAGCGACTGAACCGTAACAACTGAACTGATTTCACCAGCCACACCCCATGAAGCCTGGGGCTATACTTTTTCGAAAAGCCTGATGCCTGGTATGCGACTGGGCTGGACTGCCCCCGGTCGATTTCGCCGCCGGATACTGGAGTCCGGCTTCTACCAACGTCATCTGCAAAAGCTGCGATGCTCACTGCAATCTCAGACTACGCGGATGGTGGAGTTGATACGGGCGCACTTTCCGGCTGGAACGCAGGTTGCCGAGCCCACCGGCGACTGTAACGTGAAATCTGTTTGAGAACTTCACTGGCAACTGTATCTGGTTTTCGATCCCGGCTGGTCTACTCTTAAAAAAGGACACACCAACAACAACGTCGATAAAGAGGGACCTACCATGATAACAATATCTAAAGGCGGCCGGCTGTTAGCAGCGGCCCTGCTGACAACCTCGTTGACCGGCTGTTTTGATGGCAGCTCAAGCTCTTCTGAAGACGACACACCTTCCCTGACCCTTAACACCCTGTCCAGTGACCCCAAACAGGTTAGCGGCGACAATGTGTTGGTGGGATTATCCGGTGCCGATGCTGACACATTCTCTGATATGGACAAGCTTGAATTCTGGCTGAACGATAGCAAGGTCCAGCCCACAGTACGCCAGGGCCTTAAAGGAACCGAGATACTGGTCACCGGCCTCACCGAGGGAGACCAAAGGCTGGAGCTTCACCATGTGGATCACGGTCCGCTGGACGCTCTGGACCTTACGGTCCATCCTGTGACCGGTCCCATTTTCTCCGGCCCACAACAGTATCCGTTTGTTTGCACAGTAACCACTGAGCTGAACAAACAACCATTAGTAGATACCAATGGGGACACCGGTTTCCCAGTACTGGACGACCAGAGCAACCAGATCGGTCTGAGCCGGGACTGCTCCATTGAGCCCTATGTCACCTTTGTGTACCGCACCACAGGTGAAGACTGGGCGCCGCTGCCGGATGACGGCACGCAGCCGGCCGATATGGCCACCACAGAACTTACAGACGGCCGCATCGTGGACTTTATCGTTCGTCAGGAACGCGGCACCATTAACCGTTTCATTTACAGCTTTGCCACTCTGGCCGAAGCCGGGGACGAGGCCTGGGACGCGTCCACCACAAACTGGAACGGTCGCCTGCTGTTCCACTTCCAGGGTGGTGTTGGTATCGGCCATTCTCAGGGGGGCATCAGCAACAGCCGGGCACTTCAACCGGACACCCTGCAGAAAGGGTATGCGGTGATCTATTCCACCGGCACCCGCACCAGCCCGCACTACAATCTGCAGGTTGGCGGCGAAACCGCGCTCATGGTGAAAGAGCATTTCGTAAAACGCTTTGGCGTTCCGGACTATACCGTAGCGATTGGCGGCTCTGGTGGTGGCATTCAGCAGTATGTTTACTCCCAGAATTATCCCGACCTGCTGGATGGCGGCGTACCCCAGTACTCCTATCCGGATATGGTTACCCAGACCATCCACATCGGTGACTGTGAACTGCTCGAGTACTATATGGATGCCACGGACCGTGACAATACCAAGTGGCAGACCACCGCCAACCGCAGTTTGCTGGTCGGCCTGAACTCCAATGACCAGTATCCCGACCCCTTTGCGGGCGCCAAGCAAATGCTCGGCTACAGCACCGCCCCCGGCATGACCGAGTGCATTCCGGCATGGCGCGGTTTGACACCGCTGGTAATGAATCCAATGTTTGGCAGGGCCGATAATCAGGAACTGATGCAGCCTGACGGCGTCATGGACGACGTACGCTGGACTCACTATGACGACCTCCGCAATATCTATGGTGTGGACGAAAACGGCGAGCCCCGCACCTTGTTCGATAATGTCGGGGTGCAATACGGCCTCAAGGCAATGGTGGAAGGCAATATCACCAGGGCGGAATTCCTCAAGCTGAATGCCCAGGTGGGTGGCTGGAAACAGCCTTCGGAGATGGAACAGGAGGGCTTTCCGTTCCTTGGCACCCGGGAACAGTTTCTCGCCGGTGAGATCCGTTTTGATCCCTGGAGCAGCGCCAACATGAACCTAAGTCCAGACGATGGTGTCACTGTCGCGCCGCGTACCGAAGGCGACATCGAGGCGATTCAAGCCGCGTACAACGTGGGCATGGTGTTCGATGGCCAGCTCAATATGCCGGTAATAGACTGGCGCCATTATCTGGAAGAGGTGCTGGATATGCACAATAGCCACCAGTCCTTCTCGGTCCGTCAGCGCATCATCAATCGCATGGGCGATGCCGGCAATCAGGTGATCTGGTTTACTGACACCCGCCCAACGAATTACTCGGACCCAGACGAGCCCGAGGCCAGGGAGGAATCCAATCAGACCTGGATGGCGTTGGAAGTGCTTCATGACTGGATCAAAAACATCCAGCAGAACCCCGCCATGAGTATTACAGAGAACCGCCCTGACGGTGCAGTAGATGCCTGCTTCAATACGGATGGCTCCCTGATTGAAGAGGGCGAAAACGTCTGGAATGGTATTCTGGACAATGGCGCAGACGGCACCTGCACCGAGGAATTCGAAACCTATACCACCTCACGTATGGTGGCCGGTGGGCCGATTGAAGGCAGCATCTTCAAGTGCAGCCTGAAAACTGTGGAGACTGCCCTGGGGGATGGAACATACGGCGAGGCTTCATTCACTGAACAGGAAGACACCCGTCTGAACGAAATCTTCCCGGACGGAGTATGCGATTACAGTCAGCCAGATCAGGGGCGCCCGGCCGGCTAACACAGAGCGCAGAAACAGGAAGGGCACCCCGAAGGGCAAGGCGTTCACTTAAAGTGTGCCTGAGGTAAGAAAAGAGGCGTAACTCATTGTTACGCTTCTTTTCTAATTTAAAGGACCAAGAAATATTCCTTTCTAGATCAAGGCAAATCGCAACTTTGTAAGCTATTGATCGAGTTCACTGTCCGAACGCCTTGCACGACGGGCCGTCTTTTTTCTAAAAAATCTCTTTCCATGCCGACGCTACGGCATTAACACCGTATCAATCACGTGCACTACACCGTTTGACTGCATCAAATCTGCCGCCACCACTGTGGCCATATTTCCTTTTGAATCCTCTATCATCAAAGCGTCACCCTGAAGGCTGAACGTAAGCTCGCCGCCCTGAACTGTGGCTATTGAAGCAGAACCATCGCCGTCCTGAACCATCTTAATCGCGGCCGCCGCTGGTGCTTTTGCAGCCACTACATGATAGGTAAGAATCGATTGAAGCTGCTCTTTGTTCTCTGGCTTCAACAAGTGTTCAACGGTTCCGGCGGGTAGCTTTGCAAAGGCAGCGTTGGTAGGCGCAAAGACCGTGAACGGGCCTTCCCCGGATAACGTCTCCACTAAACCAGCGGCTTTTACGGCTGCAACCAACGTACTCAAATCATCCGTCGCTACTGCTTTTTCAACAATATTCATTTTCTCTGCTTTGGCCATTCCATGATTGTCAGCGAAAACCGGCAGGGCCACGATGGCCGTACCCAACATCAGCGAAGAAACTAAAACCGACTTTACAATTCCTGTTTGTTTCACGTCATCATCCTCTCGTCTCGTCCGGGTAATTACATATCTGTTTACGGATACTCGGCGGCGACAGATTCTGACGAGAAACTTAAATTGATTAAATTTTAGACAGGACAGCTTTATGCGTTTCATTGCTTGAGGTTTAACCCTTTTCCAGCCTGGTAGTGTGCATCACCGCAGAGGGCTATGAGAATCAAGCAGCATTTCTTGAAAGAACAGTCTGCTGTTCGCAATTATCTACTGCAAAATTTTGCTCAGACACATATACGGCCAGTGGTTTGGCCAGTTCCTGACGTTTTTGATGACGCGCTTTGAGCTTTTGCACCCAGACACTGAAGCTTTTGCGCAGATACTGGTTACGAAAATCACAGCGGCTGTTATGCGCCAGGCTCTTTTGCTTTTTCGAAAACCTCGGGATAACGCCGTTTCATTTTCGCGAGCCGGTATATGGTGACGAAGTTGGTGACCAACACCATGGCTTCCGCCAGCGTGCCGCCCACCGAGCCGATGGCGATATTGTTCATCATCCAGGCAACAGCAGCGGCGGCCAGCATCAGCCGCATGGGAATGCCCCTGAGCATGAACATGCCCAGGGTGCCGAAAATAGCCGCCGCAATGGCGAAAAAATCCACCGGGCTGCGCCAGGTCAGTAGCGCGGCCACCAGATTCACCGCCAGTACCGCCAGCATCACCTGCCAGTTGCCCGCATAGCGTCGCGCCAGCATGATACGGCCGATCACCAGCAAACTCAGGACTGCCGCCGTCCAACTGCCGAACAGCGCAAACTGCAGCGCAAACGCCACATTCGCCGCAATCAACAGCAACATCAGCCGGTCATCGCGCTTGCTGGCAAAACCGACAATGCAGAAGCCCAGCGCAATCAGGCTGACAATCTGGCCCGCCAGGGCGGTGTAATTCATCTCCTCAAACATGAACACAGTCTATGACACAGGCACTATCGAAAGAAGCCTGTGTCTCGAATGCGGAGCCCAGGCTAGGTTGTGCCTGTAATCAGGAAATAAATCTGTCCCGGTTTTCACTTCATAAATCAATCCAGGATTCTACGCGGGGCATCCATGTCTTCATGAAGCACACGAACCACCAAGATTTCTGACTCGGGTATCCGATAAAAAACGTCGTGATGCTCAATTCGGATTTTTCGGTATCCGGGCAGAATATGGCTGTAATCAACACCCAGCGATGGGTGTACTGTTAAATGCCCCATCCCGGTTTCAAGCTGATCAAGATATTCGTCAGCTTGCTCCACACCCCAAGCATCGGAGGTGTACAACCAAATGTTGACGAAATCTGATTCTGCCTGGAGTGTGACGCTAAGCGTCAGAGTCATTTTTCGGACGTTGACTTGGCATGAGCTGTCTTTTTAACGGCTGCCATGTTGAGCGGCTTAGAAGTTCCACTCGCCTCTCCATCTTTCAGGGCCTGGCGTAGAGTGGCAATACGCTCTTGTGATTGTTGATCGCGGCGAATGAGATCGCGAATGTACTCGCTGTCGTTGCCGAAATTTCCGTCCTTAATCTGGCCCTTGACCCAATGATCCTGCTGCTCGGTCAAAGTGATTGTCTTTCGATGCATGCTCATAGTTGTCAAAACTCCAAGGCGATTTGTATGATAATATCATACCCTCAAGAGCGTGAACTATAAGCTGTAATGATCTCTTCTTGTCGCCCAAAACCCGTCCAGCTTTTATTAAAACGGGATTCCTCGGGGTCAGATCAGGGCATGTTGTGCCTGTCCCTATAGACCTCTGCCATAATGGCTTTCATCCCGCCATCATGAACAAATCCTGCGCTTGATTCAGACTCATTTGATATTAGAAATACAGCCCCTCTTCAGACTCACTTTACATTGGACAAGGCTGCGAGTTGCTTAAGTCCCGAAATGGGACTATGGTGTGGCAATGCGCATCATTGCCCTTTCGACACTTAAAGCATTTTGCTCAGAATCATCGGCCTACGCTGATTCCATCGAACCAGGAATGGCGTGGTATCGGGAGGTATTGAAGGCGGACTGGGCAACTCCCAATGAGGTGAAAGCCAAATTTTCAAGCGCCAGCATTCTCAAAGACGGTCGGGTTGTTTTCAACATAGCCGGCAACAAGTATCGACTGGTGGTCTGGATTAACTATCCATATCGAGTGGTTTACATCCGTTTTTTCGGTACCCATCGGCAGTACGACGAAATCGATGTACAGACAATCTGAGGTGAATTATGGAAATTCGTCCTATTAAATCCGACACGGACTATAACGAAACGCTCAAAGAAATTGAATCTCTAATGATGGCGGAAACAAACTCGCCAGAAGGCGATCGTCTAGACGTTTTAGTGACCCTTGTTGAAGCGTATGAGCGACAGCACTATCCAATCGACTTTCCCGACCCTATTGAAGCCATCAAATTTCGTATGGAGCAGCAGGGGCTTACGGTAGAAGATCTTGTTCCGGTGATTGGACGCAAGAACCGCGTTTATGAAGTTTTGGCTCGTAAGCGCCCACTGACGCTCCGGATGATTGAGGGTTTACACAACTCTTTTTCAATTCCAGCCGAAAGCCTGATAAAACACTCGACTCATCGCAACGGCCAAGCAGCTTAGGTGCAGAGCCTGACCTGATCGCCAAAAAATCGGAGGTTCCACCCCCCGGGCCTTTCGGGATCAAATCAGGCTATGTTGTGCCTGTCAATTCACAGGCTTTTTGAATACCAGCCG
>Ga0136596_1000787_pt1 | contig 15283 bp, 13 predicted proteins | sample AntRauTorcE11897_FD_101387 | JGI IMG/M metagenome (GOLD analysis project Ga0136596, IMG submission 101387) | Saline lake microbial communities from Rauer Islands, Antarctica - Metagenome Torckler E11 #897 | ecosystem: Environmental > Aquatic > Non-marine Saline and Alkaline > Saline | place... | reverse complement strand
TTGAGTAGCCACTAAACTAGTTTCAGCGAAATTGTAGTTCGAATCCTGTCCAGACTAGCTTACAAAACACAAAAGACGTCCCATATAATAAGGACGTGTTTGTGTTTTTAATGTGCGCCGAGCTGGAGTTGGTTCGAATCTTATGTGTTTAAATAGAATGTTGTGGAACAATCATGATGTTCGATGAACTTCTGGCCGTTACTTGGTTGAACAGACTTCAAATGGTATTTCTGCCACTTTTTCAAACTTGGACCCTTCCATTTTTTTGATACTAATTTCGTAGACGTAATCTCCTGGTTGCGTTAAAAGAAAGCCTTCCATTCGTATTCGAAACCTACTTCGCCTTATATTTTTTTGCATTACCATTTGTTGAGAAATCTCAGGCATGTTATTACCTAATGGATCAGTTATGTTTATCTTCACATCAAACAATATCTCTGCATTTGCAAGCCCGACATTAATAACTCTCTTCCACAATGTTATAAGTTCATGTTCTACAGGAAACAGTATAGGTTTGTTTAACTTCTTTTGTTCTGTGAATACTTGCTTAGGAACAGTTATTTGATCAATAACATTAAATAGTGAGATATTATTCCTTTCCTGGTCAATAGAAGATAAGCTGGTTAATAGACCCCAAACAAAATAAGCTGGAACTGCGGTTTTTTTGCTATCAAGTTTTTTTGTTCCCATATTTGTGTCACTAAGCTGATTGTAGTTGTCCAAACTTTACGCTTGATACGTCAGAGATACTCAATTTGTTTTTCGGATCCTTTGTTTCAGTCGAGATATGATATTGGAGTAACTTTCCCTCAAAAGAGACAATCCCTACTGGGTGTTCAGAGGCATTTAAAACTTCTACGCCAATGACTTCATTATTCTTATTCCTATCAAAAAACAGCCACTCTTTTTCCTGTGTGGTCTTAAATACTTTAGTATTACCTAATTTGTAATACTTAGCATCAGCTGTTTTGTCATATTTAACTTGCATAGTATGAAGTGATTATTACAATTATTTTACCCTTAGATTCATAAATTACCACCAAATCCCTTTCCCTGACTGATCCATTAACTTTAATACTACCACCTTGTTGAGTTAATTTCGTTTTAGGTGAAGTAACAACCATTTTTATGTCAGACATTGCAATTCCTCTTTGTTGCAAGCGTAGTTTGCCATGGTCAGTTAATATAAACTTTTTCATGGAACGTAGTTATTGACTATACTGCAAGAGTTAAGCTGTGTCTATTAAATCTCCGTAACACGTACTACTGTGATTGCGAACCTGGTGTAAAATTTAGTCTACTACTGGGGGTATCGGAATGAGAGATTCACAGGCAATTCCGTCACCATCAGCATCTAGTTCATGTATATCATTTGTATGGTCCCAAAAGTCCTCGCAGATGAAATATGTTTCTTGAGCATATATTTGATCATCAAAATCTGTGCAGTCCAAGGCGTTGTATCGACATACTTCACATGCATAATTATCTTCATAGCAACACCCTTCGAACTTTTTGCTGTATCCATAGTCGCAGCCCACAATTTTAGCTGCACATTTATCGTAAGGGCCTGTTAGGTACGCTCCTCCGTTACCGAATGTAATATCGCTCTCATATGAACTACACACCTTTTTTACTTCATTGGCTGGTTTTGTGTATGTAAAGTGGCCCCAAGTTAAAATAAATGCATAAAAACCGACAACAATAATTAGAAACCACTTTAGAAATTTTTTCATATTAAATTATTTTTTCCCCGCTTTTCAATATATCCACTGTACCACCAAACTGGAGTTTTGGTGTATAGTTGATTTAATGATTAAGCTCACTAAAGATCTCAAAAAACGCCTCATTACAATTGCGGTCGGTTTTCTAGTAACACTCTTTTTTCTTTTTTCATATGATTTTGGAGTAATGTCTTCATACCATGTAAAAAACGATTTTGATGACATGTTTCAAAAAAGAATGACTGGAAATTGTGAAGGTTTTGCTCAGCGCATTTTAGCTGATCGAGATGAGTGGAAGCAAAAATGTATTGATGAGAGAGAAAGATCTGACGAAGCAGGGAAGCCAATCGTTGGCTGGAGTATTATTGATATATCTATAAATGGAGACGAGGCTTTTTTGCAGGTTGAATTAGAAAGGGATTTAAGTACAGCAAAACGTCGTTTTGCTGCTGAAGGTCTTGAATTTCCAGAAGAAGACTTCGGCTACAGAGTCAATTATCAAATGAAAAAAGTAAGCTATGACTGGTATCTCAATCAGCCAATCGAAAGTTAATTTTTACTGTCAAAGCACCACTTTATCACTAGATAACCCATACTTCTAGTCAAACCACGTTCGCACAGTATCTTTGTCTACCATAGAGTCAACCTAACTAAAGAAATGGGGTAGAATAAAATATGATTAATAATAATGCCCCTGAGCCTTTAAAGAAAGGTTATATAAAGAAGCTCCTAAGAGGTATTTTATTGTTTGCAGTAGTTGTTCTGTCATTATATGTCGTCACTAGCTTATTTTCACATGAAGAAGTCTCGGTCCCAAACCCGTCAAAAATTGTAGTTGAAGGACAGGGCGAAGGTCTTGAAGAGTTTGATCTTACTCAGGAGGAAATAAATGAGCTTATACTAAATGACCCTAGCCAGATTACGATACTCGAAGCGGAAGATCTTGTCTTAAAATACTCCAAATCCCTCACTACGCCCGAGAAAGTCAGTTCATTTTTTAGACAGATGGTTTATGTCAGATGTGATATCGAGGGTGAATTGAGCGAAGGTTCAGGGATTCTTGTTCGTGGTGATGACGTCGACTCAACGATTTGGAGTGTCTATACAAATGCTCATATTACAAATGTAGACCCAACGAAAGTCAGAATGTGTATGGTTTCCGTACCCAAAGTCGCTGGAGCTGATGTGTCAGATAATGAGGCTGTAGATAGGTATGAGACCGCGATGGTAAAAGTGGCAAGAAATTATCCGTACGTTGATTTCACCGAACTTAGGATAATTGACCCTGATAACCTCCCGGGCGTTGTACTCAGAAGATGTCTACCGGCTGAAAATTCTTTTTTGGATAGAGTGGTTGTTTTGGGATATCCTTCTGGAGTCTTCACTATTACGAACGGCACAATTATAGACTTTCCAGACGGGGGAGTCATTGAAACGTCCGCAAAAGCTTACCCAGGAAATTCTGGTGGTTTAGGTTTTAACTTGAGTAAGGATTGTACAATTGGCATTGTTGCATGGGCAGAGGAAGAGACTCACTCGGCTTGGATTCAGACTTGGGAAATGTTGGGAATTTAGTTGTCTATAGGAAATGGTATAGCTCCACGTTTTATATCAGATAAATATCTTTAAAGCATAGGATAAACAGTGCTTAAATGCTATTCTTAAGGAATTATGGGTATCGCCAAAATTATTGATAATGACCGTAAGACACTATTAGACACGTTTCTGGAAGTAGCACCTACCCATGACGAATTGTCTGTTGCCACTGGTTATTGGGATATTGAAGGAATGAAGCTGATATTGGACTCACTTTCCCACTACAAAAAGGTCCGAATTCTCATTGGTCGCGAACCACTGCTTAAGCGCGACAATACTAACGACATAGATCAACCAGAACCCGATTATCCAGATCAGGACTTTTTTAGTGACCTGGAACGTATTGCACCATCTCCCGAACTTACTGCTGTAGTAGTACGAATGAAGGAATTAATCGATCAGGGTGTTATCGAAGTCCGTGTCTATCGAAGAACATTCCTACACGCCAAGTGTTATATTTTTGGTAACTACGAATCAGCAGAGGCGGTTGGGATTATAGGCTCTTCAAACTTCACCCGTAATGGTTTTACTACCAATACTGAACTAAATGCGCTCGAGTCTGACCATCGCGTTGTTACATTTATGCCAAAGAGTGAGGTCCAAGAAACGGGGCATTTGTTCTGGTTTGATCAAAAATGGGACGATGAGCTAACAGAAAATTGGACAGGGGAATTTTCTGAGCTCCTTGGTACATCGAAGCATGGGGATACATTATTTTCTCCCAGAGAACTATATATCCGTACTCTGATGGAAGTGTATAAAAGTAAGCTTGATGCTGAAAAGAAAGAGATAATTGCCACTAAATCTAAAACTTTATTTGATTTTCAACAAAGTAACGTCAAGAACCTAACTCGGATACTTGAAGAGTATGGAGTCGCTATGCTGGCTGACTCAGTGGGATTGGGTAAGACTATCAGTGCTATTGGAGTCATTAAACAGTATCCGAATCAAAGAGTTGTAGTTGTTGCCCCAAAGACCTTGCTTGGACATTGGGAAACTGAGTTGGCTGAAGAAGGAATCCATAATGCTAGAGTAATTTCCCTACAGAATAAAAATGAGATGCAAAATCAGATGGATGTCGACAGGTTTGCACCAGTTGGGCTTTTTGTGATAGATGAGTCTCATAACCTGCGCTCACACAATAGTGTGCGGTATGAGTTACTTGCAGACTGGATAGCAAGTGAACACAATGAGTCGTCTAGAGTGTTATTGGCAACAGCTACACCGATTAATAACTCTCTTACAGATTTAACTAACCAGATTCTTCTCGGAGCAAGAGGTGATCAGGATATTTTTACCATTGCAGTTAAATCATCCTATGACGACAAGATAGTAAACCGCTCCTTTTATGAAGCCATAGATAATATCCGAAAGCGTATTCAACAGAATATCGCTCAAGGGAAAGAGGATCTCACAGAAATTTATGAAGAAGCTCGAATGACCATTGATCCAATTATTCGAAATTTTGTTGTGCGTAATACACGACAGTCAATTAAAGAGATTAAATTACCTGATGGCACTATTGAAAAGTTCCCAGAGGTAAAGATTAAGAATACAAAATACCCACAACCCCACAACTTATTTGATATTTCTGATACATACGAAGCAACGTCATTACTGCCTGTAGAGCTGTTGGCTGAAACAATGGACAAACTTCTGCATCCCCTTCGTCAACTTGATCAATTTAGTGGCAATGAAACTACCCCTCCAGCTTCACCTAGTAGTACTTATAAATTATATCAATTAATTCTCTCCCTCTCGTTTGTTCCATACCGTTGGCGGATGTATGACTTCCAATATTACGGCAAAAGTAAAGATGATATTCGTAGTATGAATATCATTGCTACAGAAAAACGAAGACTTAACATGCAGCTGAGTCTCTATGGAATCATAAGAACCTTATTTCTCAAACGTCTTGAGTCCTCTGTATCAGCTATTGAAGTATCAATGGGACGGTATAAAGAACGCTTACAGATTTTTGAAAGAGCATTAGTCGAAAGAAACATAATAATCAACCTCTCAGATATAGATGACATCCTCGATGAATATGAGGTGGATGATGGTGAGCAAAAAGAGTTTAATGAGGCAGAACTCCGGGAAAAATCAGAAGTCAAAGCTCAGGAAGTGTCTGATAATTATAAAGTGACTGAGTTGAAGGAAGATATAGCGACTGAAATAGCTTTAATTGATGAAATCCTTGCTCACCTTTCAGTCCTGAAAGAAAATGATTCTAAGATTGTTATTCTTAAAGATAGACTGCTCAAGAACCATCAGAAAAACCCACAACAAAAGATTCTCATCTTTTCATTCTTTGCTGACACAATTCAGTATATTAATGATTCAATTAGTGCAGATGATCGTTTCCAGTCCATCTTACCAGTTACAGAATTTGTAAGTGGGCGTGATCGAGTGTTTGCTATTAAGTCTGCAAAAAGATTTGCGCCCGTCGCACAAAAAGCATCTACTGAAGATGTAGAGGAAGGTGAGCTTACATACTTATTTGCCACAGATGTCCTCTCAGAAGGACAAAACTTGCAAGATGCCGGTCGTCTCATTAACTACGATCTTCATTGGAATCCAGTTAGGATGATTCAGAGAAACGGACGTATAAATCGTCTTGGAAGTACTTTTACTGAAGTAGAAGTTGAGAATTTTATTCCTGGCGAAGACTTGGAATCTTTCCTTAATTTAATGAAAAAGATAAACCAAAAGATTGATCTCATTAAACATACTATTGGAAACGACTCCTCAGTCTTTGGAGAAGATACAGACGGACGAAGTTATACAGGAATATATTCAGATAATACAGAGGAAGCCAATGAGCAATACGGAAAGCTCGAATCAGAGCTCGACGCCTTTGCTGATGATTTGTTTTATGGTGACTTAGTAAAATTCCTAGAAACAGCAACGGAAAAAGAGATTCGTACTGTCGAGCGCATTACTCCTGGTACTTGGACGCTCCATAAAGAGAACCTTAAGTCGCCAGACGATGTCATTACTTTGTCAAAGTTTAAGTTTGCAGAAGGTAAATCAAAGGATGTCTTTTTTGGTAACTCTGCCGAGGCAGATTCAATTGAAGTCATTCCTTCAGTCCTAGCATTGAAAAAAATCCGCACAGAGGATAATGAGAGAAAATTGGATACGATCAGCGTTGATCGCACTACTCATGAGTCTGTACTGAAAGAATATGGTCCACAAATTGCTCGTGATGTATATGATGACGGTTCATTGACTCCGACCAAGGAGAAGGTGCTCGGAGCATCAAATGAATATGGATGGAAAGCTGAAGAGAAGGATAAGTTGCGTGCCACTCTCACTACCAGGAACGTTATTCTTGCTCGCAAAGTAGCAAGGCTAGTTAAATCAATAAATAGTAATTTAAATAGTAATGTACCGTCTGAAGCTGAGTATAAAAAACTCAAGAAGCTACTGGTTGAACCAACTGAAGCACCAGAGGTCAAATCAGTTGATTTAATGTTTGTCTTTACTAAGCACTAATTATGACTATTGAACAAATAGACAGTAAGTTGAAGGAGCTCAGCACGACATGTTCAGTCGACCAAGCAAAAGCCCTTGTCGATAGCCTTGTTTCTCTTTTAGGTATTAACGAAACAAAAAACAAAGAGTTGTTGGCACATAGGTCTATTGACCGTGAAGTAACTCGATTTGTCAGCGCCCCAATGCTCCGAAACCAAGCTGCTGCCTATAATATTCCGCATGAGAGTGGTGAGCCTATCGACCTTAAGCTCTTTTGGGTGAAAAACACTACTAAAGCTAATCTCTCTTGGTTGGTAGCACTTACCCCTAATTACGAGGATGATCCAGTCAATAATGAAAATGCCAATCTGGGTATTGATTTCGTGCTATCTGAGTCATGTGATCGGCTCTATATTATTCTTTCGTACAAACTAAAACTTCGTGTACTTGAGCTTCATGAAACCCTTTCATATACCCAGAAGGAAATACTTGATAATTGGTCTAAGATTAGAAAAGAGCTTGATCCAACCAGTGATACATACAAGGAACAGCTCAGGTCACATCTTTGGAATAGTTTTGATTTCGAACCTGTCAACAAGTTCTTCTATAGCCAGCTCATACAACAATTCGATCACTTGGTATCGCACCTGAAAGCAAGCAATATGCCCGAAGAAGAAGCAAAAATGTTTGCAGTTAAGTTGTTTGGACGCACGCTTTTTCTTTGGTTTTTGCGGAAGAAAGAGTTCCTTAACCCTAAGATTCACTATTTTGAAGTGGATGGTGTAGATGGAAATAAGCAGACAAAGTACTACCAGGAATTTCTTGAACCTCTTTTCTTTGAAGTGCTCAACTCAGAAATCCGTGGACGGAAATATCCAGACGAAATAACCCCGTTTCTCAACGGGGGCCTCTTTGAACCTACTGAAACTGATTTCTACAAAGACACCACCCTAACATTTCCAGACGGCTTCTTTACCCAATTCTATGCACTTTTAAATAAGTTTAACTTTACAGTGGACGAAGGTACTTCGGACTATGAACAGGTAGCTGTAGATCCTGAAATGCTTGGTCGTGTGTTTGAAAACCTCCTAGCTTCTATCAATCCAGAGACAGAGACCAGTGCGCGTAAGGCTAAGGGGGCTTTCTATACACCTCGTTCGATCGTGGATTATATGTGTGAGCAGTCTCTAATTGAGTACCTCAAGACAAAGCTACCTGAGTCTTCAGTGAGGGATCAGCGCATTGAGGAGTTGGTAACAATGAATGAGTCTGATTTTCGTGAGCAAGATCATAATAAACGCCGTGACTGGAAGCGAGATCTTGGGAAGGAAAATGTAGTTAAAGCATTAGATGAATTGAAAGTATTGGATCCTGCAGTAGGATCAGGTGCTTTCCCGATGGGAATGCTTCAGTTATTGGTAAAAGTATATTCAAGGATTGAAACAACCAATGAGAAAAATCCTGCCGATTTGAAGCGTAAAATCCTTTCCCGGTCGCTTTATGGTGTAGATATTGATCAGATGGCTATTCAGATATCACGTCTACGAGCCTGGCTTTCTATCTTGGTAGACATGCAAGATTTACGTAGGGTGGAGCCTTTGCCAAACCTAGATTTCAAGTTCGTGTGTGCTAATACGCTGATCCCATTAGCTGAAGGAAGTCAAGATAATTTATTTGATGAACACGAGCTAAAAGAAGATCTTATTGAGATCCGTGATAAATACTACGAAGCGACCACGAAGACTAGTAAGAAGAAACTACGAGAACAATACTTAGAAAAGATTCAAGATGGTGGTATTTTTGCAGAGCTTGAATCAGAGAGACAACGTCAGTTGAAGAACTATAACCCGTTTAACTCTTTAAACTCGTCTGGATTTTATGATGCAAGCCTGATGCATGGGGTCGAGAACTTTGAGGTTGTGATAGGTAATCCTCCGTATATAACTATTGGTGGGAAGCAGGACGCTAGAACTACTGAGCAAATGAGGGAAGCGCTATCTAATATATATTCATCATACAGCTATAAAGCAAACTTTTTTGTTCTTTTCACTGAGAAAGCAATTAAGCTTAGTTGTAAAAATTCAATAATTACATTTATTGTTCCTCGTTCTCTCTCGGATAACAATCGAAGTGACAAGGCCCGAAGCTTCATATTGGATAATACTCACATACTCACGCTAGTCGAGTTAAGGGATAAAGTTTTTGAAAATGCTGAAACTGGAGGTAACGTGATTTTTCTTCTTAAGAAAAAAGAAGGTGTGACATCAGATGATGGGCATTTGATGCGAGTTGGAAAAGTTCTTGATTATAACGATATTGTAAATACTGTATATATCGAGAAGCAGCAAAGCGAATTTGAAAAGTCTGAGGGTAAAGAATTTTCTATTAATACAGAGGGTGACGATCAGATTCTCCAAAAGATTAAAGAAGCTGGAGTCCCGCTAGACTCAATCTGCATCGTCAAAAATGGTGTAAACACTGGAAATGCAGCAAAGATACTATTAAACGAAAGTAATGAAAGTGAAAAGCATAGGAAAATCCTTGAAGGAAAAAATATTACCAAGTATGCGATTAATTGGGGAGGTTTATGGATTAACTATGATGATACTTTAAAGAAAACTATTGATTTATCAAAACTCGACACCAGACAAAAGAAAATTGATTTTGCCCTGAGGGATCTGGATAATTTTTTATCAAAGAAAATTATCATTAGACAAACAGCAGACAAGCCTATTGCTGCTCTAGACGAAGAAAGTTATATCTCTAGACACTCCACACATATTATTCTCCCTCGTGAACATAATCTTGATCTAGTTCATGTTTTAGGTGTCCTGAACTCTTCCCTTGTTGAATTTTATTATCAGCACATGATCCCAGAAAAGGGTAAAACATTTGCCGAGTTGAAAGTGGTGAATTTAAAAAAACTACCGATCAGAATAGTGCCAAGCTCTCGGGTTTCAGAACTAGTATCTAAAATTATTAGAAGCAAAACAGAAGATTTGTCTCGTGATACTTCAGCCCTCGAAACAGAAATAGACGAACTGGTTATGGATCTCTACAGCCTCACCGAAGAAGAAAAAGAAATTATAAGAAACTCATAAATACAAAGGAGCTGATTAAAATTTTGATCAAATATTGAGTAGTTTATGTATATCCTAGAGCCCTGTTAAATGGTAATATACAGGGTAATGAGAAACGAAAAAGGTCAATTCATTAAAGGAGCAACTGGTAACCCTCTGGGACGTCCAAAACGGGCGGAAGAGCAGTTTTTGGTTGATTTGTGGACCGAACATGGTCAGCAAGCTTTTTCGTCAGCAGTGAAGGGAGGAGAGCAGTGGGCACTCAAAGTTCTTGTCGATAAGCTCTATGCCAATAAGCGAGAGTCTAAACTCGATGTGTCAGTAAGACAGGAGGCAAGACCCTTGCTAGATAACTTGAGAGTGATGGTGAGGGAACATGATGTTGTTGAGGCTTGATTCGAGTGTTGGGCTTTAAATGAAATATGTAAATGAAGAAGATTGATTTAAGCGGAATATCTGAGCGAAACAGAGAAAAAGTGGAAGGTATCATTAAGATAATTGGTGATGCTCTTGAATTGTATGATGTAGACGGAGTGTCTGACATTAGCTTGAGGGCACCAAAACTAAAATTTGATGTTCATATTGATGAAGTCTATGCACTACTACATAAGTTTGTGGGCCCCAACATTATTTTTATGAATGAAGACTTCTCTGAATCAGGAGATCACACTTTTTATATTTCTGATAAAGAAGCATTAATCGAATCCTGGAAAGATATTAATAATAGAGAAAATTTACTTAAAGGTATTGAACTAAAAAAAACGTTACCTCTATCTTTATCTTACTCAGATAAAGAGAAGATTTTTGGCATAAACAAGGTATCTATTAAAATAAAAGGTGAGGCTCAAAATGCAGTACTCAGTCTTCTATTTAGTCACTTCAGGAATGATCTTTTTGATGACGGTGTTTATTTGATTGAAATCGCACAAGAAGAAAATCCTTCTGTTGATATAAAGAAAGGTATTACATGGGCAGATAACGCTTTAAGGCATATAAACACCAAGGCTAGAGAGAGTGGTTTTGAGAATATTTTTGACGTAACTGAGAAAAAAGTCCGACTCTGTAAATAAATTCCTTAAGTCTCCTTAAGGAGGTGTTTTCTATAGGCTGGTTTCATTACCAGTTTTTTTATGTCTATGTATCAAACATCAGATTTCCAAGAAGCAGTCATTCTTAGATATTACGGTCACCGATTGGTTTCCGTCGACACTTCTCAAAAACGAGCGGTCTTTCACTTTGACCACAGTTATGACACTGAGCAGGTTATGGAAGATTATAGAAATCGTGAGCTGCTAGTCGAGCCTAAGTCGTTCTACTTGTGTCAGCGAGAGATTAAGGATCGTTTATATAGCAGATAAATATGGAGCTTCAGGACTGTCACATTAACGAGTTCATCGCTTTGTATGAAAAACACTACGGTGTGGTTCTTGTGCGTACAGAGGCACTTAAAAAAGGACTGGAGCTGTGCCGATTTATTGAACTTGTTGAGGGAGTCCCTAGTGAGGAGGAATAGAGTATTAATTAAAAGTAACTAAAAAAGTATGGAAAATGAATATGAAAACACTGTTGTTGAATCAGCACTCAAATATATTGAACTTGGTTTTTCTGTAATACCTCTAGGGGCAATCACAAAAGATGCTGATGGTAAGAAAAATATCGATTACCTTGGTGGTTGGAAACAGTACCAAGGGAAAATTGCTACTCCGGAAGAAGTGGCTGGGTGGAAGTGTAAGAACCTGGGTATAGTCACTGGCAAGATATCTAATTTGTTGGTACTTGATCTTGATTCTTATAAAGAAAATTACGACAACGAACTCGTGAAGTCATTTTGTTTACCCGTGACTCCATTTCAAGAGACTGCTTCAGGCGGTCGACAGTATTTCTTCAAGATGCCTTCAGGAGTCAGTATTAGAAACTCTGTTTGTTTAGGTTCTAGAGATTCTGGTATTGATATACGTGGTGAAGGTGGAATGGTCATTGTAGATCCTTCCCAGACGTCTTATGGAAGTTATTCCTGGGTCGTAAGTCCTGACGAGGAACCTTTGGCTGATATGCCTCCTGTTTTACTCGGTTTACTCACTAAGTATACAGAAAGTGGAGATAAAACTAGGATAAAATTGCCCGAGTTAGTTGGTCTAAAAGCAGGTGAAGGCAGAAATAATGCCGTAGCTTCATTTGTTGGTGGACTTTTATCATCCAAGGCGGTAGATAGATGGGATTCAGAAGTCTGGCCCGCTGCTCAGGCTCTAAATCAGTCATATCACCCACCAATGGGGAACAATGAGCTTTGGTCTGTATATGTTTCGATAAGAAAGGCAGAAATGAGTAAAAGACATGAACATAGTGTTAGTAAGGTGTTAGAAGATTCTTCATTGTATGTTCCAGCTATTTCACATGCTGAGCTTATCTCTAAGGAGTTCCCGCTCGCTCGGTATACGATAGAACCATTTTTCGAACAAGGGACCATGAATATGATATCTGCACCGCCTAATACCTGGAAATCTTGGCTGCTGTTTCTTTTTGCGTACAATATCGCATCAGGTACAGAAGTTTTGAATAAATTTTCAACCGAAAAGGCTGGTGTAATGATAGTGAACGAAGAGGATTCTCCCAGGCTGGTGCAGGACAGACTAAAATTATTGAGCATTACTGAGTCTGATTTACCAATCTACTATCGAATAGCTCAAGGAACGAAACTTAAAGAGGAGTTCATCAAGTCTTTGATAACAGAGGCTAAAGAAAAAAAGGTCGGAGTGATAATGTTTGATAGTCTGCGAGCAATCCACTCGGCTGATGAGAATGATAGTACTGCTATGCAGGAGGTTCTAGATCTACTGAAGCAGATATCACGTGAGAATATTACAGTCATTTTCACTCACCACCACCGTAAGAAAGCGCAGTTCGGTGGTAAGAACAATGACGCTGAGTCTACACGTGGATCATCAGGTATTAATGCGGCTATTAGTGGGCATATATCTTTGGAGGAAAAAGACAACAAGACTGATGGCTCTAAGTACATTATAGTAAGACACCTAAAAAGTAAGGTTGGTGAGAAGCTGGGTCCATTTGATGTCGGGATTGAGACCGGCGACACTACTGTCGGATTCCAGTATTTGGGAGATCATGAGGAGCAGAATCAGGCTGAGAATGAGGCAAAAGATAAAATAATCGCTGCTCTTGGAGACCGGAACGAACTGTTGAGCCGAAAAGACTTCCTTCATATGAGTATTGCTGGTCAGACCACTATCAAGAAAGCTACTATAATATTGGGGGCAGAAGGCAAGATTCAAGCTATGAAAAGGAAAGAAGCTGAGCAACTGGGATTAAGAAGTCTTACAGAAGGGAAGGCTAATGAGTTACTTTATTCGCTGCAATTAGAGGAGGTGCAGGATGCAGTCATGCCGGAGGTTGAAATGGCTATACCTTTGGATGATGACTGGTGATTTCTGCTAGTCGCAGGTTGCTGTCCCTATAGGGAATAACCAGCACCCAGTAGGATATATACGTATCCACCTTACAAGGTTGGTGGATACATAAGTATTTATACTGTCTGGTGGGTAAAGTGTTTGTACCGGGCACGACCAGCAGGATTTTGTCTACTAATGTAAAATATAAATATGAATCAGCAGTATATAGCAGAGAAATACTTTTTATACTTACGGCGGTCCCAGGACGCCGAAGATCGCCAGATGACTTCACTGGATGATCAAGAGAAGGAAATGAGAGAAGTTGCAAAAAGACTCAATTTGAATGTAGTAGATGTGATTCAGGAGTCACAGTCCGCTAAGAAGCCAGGACGACCGATGTTTAATGAAATGATTGCCCGGCTACACGCAGGAGAGGCTGACGGTATTCTTTGTTGGAAGATAAACCGGCTAGCTCGCAACCCAGTAGATGGTGGTCAGATTTCCTGGTTGCTGCAGCAGGGGACCATTAAGCATATTCAGACCTACTCAAGAGACTATAAGCCTACTGATAACGTCATCATGATGGCAGTAGAGCTTGGAATGGCGAACCAGTTTGTGAATGACCTTAGTGTAGATGTGAAGAGAGGGATGCGTAATAAAGCTGAGCGAGGTTGGAGTCCTCAGCGATCACTACCTCTTGGCTATAAGCATAATAAAGGGTATCAAAAAGGAGATCTTGAAATAATCACTGGTGTTGAAATGAAGGTGATTAAGATATTGTTTAAAGAAATGCTCACAGGTTCATATTCAGCGTCAGACATTCGACGTCTTAGTATTACTTATGGACTAGTAAATAAGAATGGAAATGCTCACGGACTCCAAGTTATTTTTAATATGTTAACCAGTGAGTTCTATTGTGGATACTATTACTGGAAAGGGTCTGATGGTGCTGAGGTACGTCACAATGGCAAGCATGAGGCTATTTTGACTGAAGACGAGTTTAATTATATACAGAAGCTTTTAGGTAAAAAAGGGAGGCCTACCCGAGTAAACAAGCTCGATTTTGCCTTTAGAGGCCCGCTAGCTTGTGGTGATTGTAAAGGTTCTATAACTGCTGAGTATAAGGAAAGGTGCGTATGTACTAATTGTAATCTTAAGTTTTCATGTAGAGTAAAGACCGTTTGTCCAAATTGTCAGACTGATATTCTTGACATGAAGAATCCTAAAATATATACCAATATTTATTATCGATGTACTAAGAAAAGCAAAGTCTATAAGTGTACTCAGGGTGTGATCGATGAGAAGAAGCTTGATCAGCAGATTGTGACAGAACTAAGTAAAATAGAAATTAATGAAGATTTTTACAACTGGGCTGTTACTGCTCTTAAGCACATGAATGGTGGAGAAATGGAAACACAGACTGAAGTGTCTGAGAGACTAGAGAAAAAGTCATCGATGCTCAGGTCCCGCTTGAGCAAGTTTGTGATTATGCGAGCTGATGGTGAGATTTCAGGGGAGCAGCTTTCAAAAATGTCTAAAGAAGCTGAAGGTGGACTTCATGATGTAGAACAAGAACAGAAGCGACTGCACAATCGTATGACTGAGTGGGTAGGTTCTGCTGAGAAGTATTTAACTTTTGCTGATAGAGTCCAGAGGAAATTCAATAAAGCGCCTAATGAAGAGAAGCGAGAGATGCTTTCGACTTTAGGTTCGACACTCGAAATAATAGATAGAAAACTCCATGTTGTAGTGCCCAATGAGCTAATTGGCTTCAATAATGTTTATAAAAAGCTTGGTGACAAATTAGGAAAGTTCGACACCAAAAAAGCCCTTGATATACAAGGACTTTCTGGGGAAAAACGTACTGCTTTTCTCGATCTGTGCGCCGAGCAGGATTTGAACCTGCGAAGGGAAACCCGTCGGATTTACAGTCCGATGCAATAGACCGCTCTGCCATCGGCGCATTATAGTATTAGTTGTGTTTTATACTCTTCAATCCAGC
>Ga0136596_1000759_pt1 | contig 15623 bp, 24 predicted proteins | sample AntRauTorcE11897_FD_101387 | JGI IMG/M metagenome (GOLD analysis project Ga0136596, IMG submission 101387) | Saline lake microbial communities from Rauer Islands, Antarctica - Metagenome Torckler E11 #897 | ecosystem: Environmental > Aquatic > Non-marine Saline and Alkaline > Saline | place... | reverse complement strand
CAGCCAATGAAGAAAATCGATCGATACTCCAGCTTCATCGATGAGGCAATCACAAAGCGCGCCGGACAATTCCCATTGACGCGGCACCGCACCCAAGCGCAACTGTGGGAGGAATCAAAGATGATCCCCGGCGCGCGCTCCCACATGGGCGCCGAAGGCATCGCCCAATTCATGCCCGCAACGTGGCGCGAGTGGGCGCCGCGAGTAGGCTTTCCGGACGCGCCAGCAACCGATCCGCGAGCGGCCTGCCATGCCTCCGTGGCTTATATGGCCGATCTTTATGAGCAGTGGTGGTGGCCGCGTCCGGAGGCTGACCGTTGGGCGCTGGCGCTGGCATCGTACAATGCGGGCTTGGACAACCTTCTCGCGGCTCAAAGGCTATCCGGTGGCGCTTCCTCGTATGCCGACATTATCCAATCCCTGGAGCGGGTCACCGGAGCGCACGCCAGCGAAACAAAAACCTACGTCCGGCGCATTTTCCGGTACTGGTCTTGCCTTGTGATAGGAGAATTTTGATGAAGACGCTAATCGCATTGATTCTCGCTGCCGGGCTAAGTTCTTGCGGCACGGTGCGCGACGGAACCAACACGCACATCATGATCACGTGCACCGAGGCTTCCGGCCTGGGCCGGTTTTTCGCGGGCAACGCGACGAACAAAAAGCTCACGCACTCCGATCCCGAGTACGTGTTCACGGACCAAGACAAAAAGCTGCTGGGGCAATCCTGCCCGCAAAGCATGACGCAAGCGCAGGCGCTCGGAGTGCTGCTGCGGGAGCAATCCAGCGCCGGGAGTTAAAAAGATATGGCGGATTTTTTGCAATGGATGGACAAGGTATTTTTTATCGCGCTGGGCGGCCTGGGCGCACTGAGCTTGGGCCTTCTGCGCGCGAGAGTGGATGAAAAAAAAATACAAAGCGATGACCGTAGCGAATTCACCGCGCAAGTCCTCTCACGCATTGCCCACGTGGAAACGCAGATGGAGGTGGAGCGCGAGCAGTGCGAAGCAAAGATGGCGGCGCTGGCCGTTGCTCACGACGGTGACCTGGAGCGCCGTGATGGGGTAATTGGGCAGCTGCGCGACCGCATCGCCCACTTGGAAAGTTTGCAATGTTCGGGAGTTGGACCATGAGAACCCATTTAATACACGGCTTCAATGTCCGGGACAACGGCGACAAGACCACCGGCGCCTTGGCCGAGTTCTTGCGCGGTGAAGTCATTGAGCACCCGTACGGCTGGGGGCAGTTCCCGCTGATGCTGCCGAGATTGTTCTTTGTCGGCGCCAGCAACCGGCGGGCCATCAGCCGCATTGCGGACTCGATCCAGGACGGGGATTTTATCATTGCGCACTCCAACGGTTGCCTAATCGCTTGGGAGCTTTGCATCATGCTGCCGGGTAAAATAGCGGGGGTGGTTTGCGTGAATCCTTCAATGCGCGGCGACACCACCTGGCCGATTGATGTGCCGGTGCTTTGCCTTTATAATTCTCGCGATTGGGTCGTGCAGCTGGGCCGCGCATGGTCGCGGTTGGTGTCGCTGGGCGGCTTTCATTTCCAGGGTTGGGGCGCCGCCGGGCGATATGGCTTTTGGGGGCTGCCACCCGGCTCTGACCAGATCGACGTTGCTGAGCACCGGCAGTTTCCGAGCACCGGGCACTCAGCAATTTTCAAGCCGCCGGTGCTCGTCTTCTGGGCCACGGTGATCAGGCGTTGGTGCGCCTTGACACGCGCACGGCAAGGCGCTTGAGAACCGTGCGCCACCGGCGATGCGCCAGGCACGGATGCAGGCGCAACTTGCTGGGAGGAACTTCGCCGATGGTCGGGTCACGCCACTTGTGAGCGGGTTCGCTTCTCATTGCCTTTCCTCCAAGTCTTTCAGCTCGGCCTGCAGCATCGCAATTGCTCCCCGTATTCGGGCCGAGCTGCTCATCTGCGCAGGTTTTAATTTTGGTTCTGGGTCCGGCGGCACCACTTCGTACTTCATGGCCCGACCAGCATCCTTGCCATAAACCATCCGGGGCTTGCGCGACCACCCACCAGCCGTATAAACAATGTACTTTGATGTGAGCATTTCTCCGGTCGGCTCGCGTGGAACATTGGTGCACCCGTAACTTCGTAGGGCAGCCAAAAAGATTTTGAGCTGCTCCAGCGTGCCTTTCTGCACATTGAAATATGCACCGTCTGCTAAGTACAATACGCCATCGTTCATGTTGCTGCCTCCGCGTGCTTGAGGTAAAGTGTGTCGTGTTGCAAAAAGAACTCGGCCCGCAGCACCCCGTCCATATGGGTAACATGCGCCATGGTTACGATCTGCGCTGGCCTGCCATCGAACACAGTGTTTTCTCCAACCATCCCCACTGTTAAATACTTGCTGCTTTGAAATGTCATCGCGCTGCTCCTTTTTGGTTACGTTAATATCGCAACCGTGAAAATAAAAACCAGCAGCGACACTATAAAAAGTGCCAACCGCTGCTGCGGCTCCCACCGGCCTTCCTCGTCATCATCCCTCATGGCCTTGCCCCTTGTACGCCTCTTCCCAGTCCATTGGGCTGCCCTCTCTGTTGGTGCTGACCGATGGCCAGCTTGTAGGTCACGGCCGCAGCCGCAGTACTGATGACCTGGTCCTGACTCTGCTCGGCATTGATGACCAGGTGATCGTGTGAGGTCGCTGTCAGCAGGGTGGAGCCCTTCAGGGTCTCGCGGATCGCCTGGGCACGCTCGATACGCATCTGGTCGAACTGGTCCTCTTTCGCTACCCCTCGGTTCTGCAGGCGCTGAGCGGCCGCCGCCGGGTCGACATCGAGGACCAGCGTGACGTCCGGCTTCAGGAACTTTTTGGTCTTGAACATCAAATCCACCAGATCCATTGGCGGTATGTGCAGCATCTGTGATCCCTGATAGGCAACTGTGGAGAGGACGTACCGGTCCTGCAAAACCACGGCCCCCTGATCCAACCATCGGCGCACCTGAGTCTGTGCCAGCCGTCGGGCGGCGATGATGATGCCCACCTGGTCGCGCGGATCAGTCGCCGCCATCAGCTGCCGGCGCAGTGTCGAGGCCAGGCCGGTGACTCCACTCCCGATCTCGCTCAGCAACTCGACCCGATAACCGTCCTGTCGCAGCTGCTCGGCCACGCCCTGGATGGCGGTGCTCTTCCCGGCCCCATCGATGCCCTCGAATACTATGAACATGCCGCCTCCGCCCGAACCCGTTGCACCCACTCCGGTGGTGGGTCCTCGCTGTCGCGCAGCGTCTCCAGCATCCAGCGCTCTGTCGCGCTCCACTTGTCGTCACGCAGCAGCCGCCCGATTTGTTTCAAAACGAGTGCGCATAGCTCTTCATAGCATCCGCTTTGCAGAGCTATGCCCAGGCGGTCCTGCCAGTGCTGGCGCTGCCAGCAATCCGGGAGGACCCGCCTGATGTACGCCTCCTCCGGCATTAGTGGCATACTGGCGTGTGACCATATGAGGTCGCCCTCAATGATCATCCGGTCGCCACTGCAGCTCAGGTCGCCATGGCAGATCAGGTAGCCACGGCAGTTCAGGTCGCCACGGCAGCTCAGGTCGCCACTGCAGCTCAGGTAGCCACTGCAGCTCAGGTCGCCACTGCAGCTCAGGTCGCCATGGCAGATCAGGTAGCCACGGCAGATCAGGTAGCCACTGCAGCTCAGGTCGCCACGGCTGCTCAGGTCGCCATGGCAGATCAGGGAGCCACGGCAGTTCAGGTAGCCACGGCAGTTCAGGTAGCCACTGCAGCTCAGGTCGCCATGGCAGATCAGGGAGCCATGGCAGATCAGGTCGCCACGGCAGCTCAGGGAGCCACGGCAGCTCAGGGAGCCACGGCAGCGCAGGTCGCCACGCACGCGGATACCAGCTATCTGCTGACCTACTCCGGGCGGCACGTCGCACATGATGTGCATGTCTCCCTCGTGTTCAATGCGCCCACCAGCGCCTCGCATCGCGAGCAGCTCGTCTGTCGTCTTGATAACTCTCATCGCCGTACTGGTGTCCTGATATTCCTGCATGTCTGTGTCGTCGCTCATATCGTGCTCCCTTTGTGCTTTGGTTAAATTTTGGCATCGCTCAGGTTGGCACCGCTCAGGTCGGCATCGCTCAGGCTGGCACCGCTCAGGTCGGCATCGCTCAGGTTGGCACCGCTCAGGTTGGCATCGCGCAGGTTGGCACCGCTCAGGCTGGCACCGTAAAGGTTGGCACCGATCAGGTTGGCATCGCGCAGGTTGGCACCGATCAGGTTGGCACCGAGCAGGTTGGCACCGATCAGGTTGGCACCGATCAGGATGGCACCGCTCAGGCCGGCATCGCGCAGGTTGGCACCGAGCAGGTTGGCATCGCGCAGGTTGGCACCGCTCAGGCTGGTACCGCGCAGGTTGGCATCGCTCAGGCTGGCACCGCGCAGGTCGGCACCGCGCAGGTCGGCACCGCGCAGGTCGGCATCGCGCAGGTCGGCATCGCGCAGGTCGGCACCGCGCAGGTCGGCACGTTCGTCACCATAACCTAATCGCCAGACCTTATGCTTTGCAAAGATCTCTTCTATCTGCTCTTTTGTGTAATCGCTCATGACTGCTCCTTTCTCGTTCTGGTTTTGGTTAATGTAAAGCTATTATGCCTGACGTTTAATTCAAAAGCAACACTTTTGGCAAAAATACTTTTAATTCTTTTCAACGCAGGCCATCCGTGGCCGCGTGGGGCAGATCGGTAAGAGTAAGTAGAAGGCCGGGAAAATGGGTTGTCCCAGGAGAACAAGCGAACAAGGCCGGGAAAATCGGTTGATGTTTAATTCAAAAGCAACAACTTTGGTAAAAGTATCTTTACACCGGAGTTTCCTTCCCCGCACTAAAAGTACGGGCTTGTCGCGCATTCTGGTCAGCAGGGTACAGGTCAGCGACCGGCACAGCGCCCCTGATGGCGTTCAGCCATGCGATCCGATGCCCATTGGTCTCTGCAGTAGCAGCGATCAGGAACACGCCCACACGGCGCCGTACATGCACCCGCATCCCGGGAGAGAACCGCAGGGCCTTCCGGGCAGCACTGATCCGCTGTACCGCCAGATACTGCTGGACCGGTGATCGCGGATCCCGGCGGCCTGATTCGTACGCACGGTACTTGCGCTTGACCAGCTGCGGACTGGCACCGAAGAACGTCAGGCGGTGGCCATGGCGGCTTGCGGTACCGCGCCACCAGGTATCGGTCACACGGACGATCGACAGGTCATCGCTGTAATCCATGGGTATCACTGTTGCCGTGCTTATCATGTTGTTCACCTCAGTGTGCGCGGATCTAAGTTGATCTGGTGCCGGGGAATGGCTCAAGCTTCTATCCAAGACTTTGACTCGGGATCAAAGATCACTTTGACAACTTCGCTCAAGTTATCCCATCCTCCTTCAAAGTCAACGCTGCCGGTCGCGGCGTTCATGTAGACATCTTCGGCGGTGTAGATGATCGCCCGGCCTGGCGCAAAGCTCTGCGCTTCTTCCATGTCCGATACGCCGCATAGTGGAACAATCCGATCTGCTTCTTGTGTGTAGTATGTGTAGTTCATGATCTTTTCTCCTTTTGTGGCCTGCTTTATCGCTGACCGTGATCCCCTGCATTAAAATGGCGGCTCATCGTGAGCAGGCGCGTCTGAGCCGGACATTGGTTCCAGCCGCGCGGTGCGCATCATCCGGTCATGCGCATCGGCGTCCGCTTGAGAGACTTCGTGCCCGGCCAGCACCTGGTAATTCCACTGGCACATTCTGAGCGATCGGCGCCGGTGCGGATAGGGGATTGAAGCGCACCGGCAGGTGTCTTGCTTGCGGACTTGCTTGCGGCGCTCGGCTTCAATCGAGCGGGTCCGATCCGATTTGCAATATGGGCACTTCACAGCTCGCACATAAAGGTGCGGCGCGCGCGGTTTTGCGAATCGGCGCGAGCAGGAGCTGCAACGGTAGCGGTGTCGGTGTCGGGTTAGTGAAGTCATTGGCGCCTCTCTTTCTGAATATGATTAAGCTTAGTATCGCCCTATAGAATTCAAAAGGCAAGGCTTTGGCAAATTTATATTTACAGGATATTCCCGTAAAGCTCTTCATCGATTATTGAAAAAGCGAATGCCCCTTCATCCTCAGCGTATTCACGCGGCAAGCCGCCATCGATCACCCGCTGCGAAGTCTCCAGCTTGTGTTGCAGCGCCGCCGTGACGCGCTCATCAATCGTGTCCACGGCGCAGATATCGATGTACAGAACGTGCTCACCAACGGTGCCAATTCGGTGGTTGCGATCTTCGCTCTGCAACCGCTTCTCCAAGTCAAAATCCCGACTGTAATAAATCGCGGTCTGCGCCGCCGTCAACGTCAACCCAGTGCCCGCTGCTGCGGGATTGGCGACGAACGCGCGCACTTCTCCGGCTTGGAATCCGTCCACCGCTGCTTCCCTGTCCTTGTCGGATGTGGCGCCATAATAACTCACCGTGGAAATGCCAGCGAGTTTCAACGCTCTGACAATCTGCTCAATCTGCTCCACGAACACGGCCCAGATTATGAATTGCCCTTCCACATCTTCCAACACGTCCAAAAGCGCCTTCATCCGGTCCGGCTGCTCCACCAGGGGCTGCACTTCACCGTCCACCATTATGAACCCGGAGGCAACCTGCATCAATTTGTTGCCCAGCGTCAATGCGTTGTACACATCCACAATTCCGTCCTCGCGCTGAAATCGTAGATCGGCCTTGATGTTGTCGTAAATTTTGCGTTGCGCCGTGGGCAGGTCAAAGTAAACCGTCTGGGCAACTTTGGGCGGCAAGTCCAGGCAATCGGCTTTGAGAACGCGATACATCCACGGCTGCAAAACGCGGTGCAACTTCTCCAGGTTTTTGTACACCGGCCTGCCAGCAGAATCGCGCCGGATGATGATTGGATCCACGAACCGGCGGCGCCCCTCCGGCATCTTTTTGATGATGTCCTGAACCAGCTGCGAATTGCGCGGCAACAATTCGCAATACTCCGAAGTGAACGCTTTGTATGATCTCGTGCCCAACGCGCCGGATTGAAGAAATTCAAACTGCGAAAAAAGGTTCTGCGGCCCGTTGGTCATCATCGTCCCGGAAGCGATGCGCCTTGTGTGCGAAAGATCACGCAACGAAAGGATGGACTTGGTGCGCGCCGCGTCCGGGTTCTTGATGCGCTGAGACTCATCAATGACGTAAGCCGCCACGTGAGCCGCCAGAAAGAGTTTGGCGAATTGCTTGCCCTTGGGCGAATTGAATGCATCCACGTTCATCGCCAACACTATGAAGTTGTTGTTGTCCGGCTCCAGCAGTGCCTTCAGCGCCCGCTGCTGCTTTTGCGATTGCGCTGCAGCGGGAGTCCACCAAAGTCCCTTCACCGGGATGGAAAGATGCTTGGGAATCTCCCGGCGTATCCAGTTGGTGTGGACGCCCTTGGGGGCAACCACCAGCATGGCGTTGATTCTTCCACGGTTGGCCTGGTGCTCGGCGTCATCCAGCACCATCCACGTCTTGCCGGTGCCTTGCTCGGCGCCCAGCGCATAACCCATGGGGTTGGCGCGCAACAACTCACGGCCTGTAACTTGGTGTGCCATTGGTGTCGTTTTCATTTCTGCTCCTGTGAGGCCCGTTCAAAGGCCAAAAATATTCCGTCCCAGCTGCTGGCCAAATTGCGCTTGCGCGCCTCAGCCAACGGCCACATTTTTATTTCCGCTGCATCCGATCCGCAAAAAAGATAAAGCGACTTGTGCTGGTCCCGGCAAAGAATAAATGAGGCGCCACCGAATGATGCGTAGCGCAAGTGCCAACCTTCCTGGCTCACTCTCACCCCGGAGGACTTGCCCATGAACAAGGAACTCGGGCGCAACGGGATGATGGGCGCTTTCAATTCAACCCACAACTCACGCGGGCCTCCAATGCGCTTGCCGCGTAAATCAGGGGTGCCGTCCCCGACCAAGTTCTCAATCCGCTCAAAGTCAAAATCCGCTGGCGCTTTTCGCTTCATCGCATCCCACAGCAGCTGCTCTTTTTTTCTCACGCAACCTCCGAATTGGTCAGGCATTTTATCTTCTCAACAATCACCATGGAGAACTGGGCCAGCCATCGCCCGCGTATCAGGAACCAGTCCTTGCCATCCACCGATTTGTCTGCCACGCTTTCACCAACCTCAGCCCAGAGTTTCGGACGCAGGCGGGCGACAACCGGCTTGCTCACCGAATCGTCCACCACAAACATATCGAGGAATTGCGTCTGGCCGGACTTGCGTTCGCCGCCGCGCCGCGCTATGCGCACCGTCTCATTCTCGTCCCGGCGCTCCCGACGAATCATGCGGCAAACAACAACGAAGTTCTCGTTGTCCTCCAGGTCCTTGAATTCAGAGACGCGGCCATTGATGTTAAAGTCCGCCGGTCGGTCGTAGTAATCTTGCCAAAGCGTATGCGCCGGGCGCAAGTCCCGGTACTTCACTTCCATGGCGTTCAACTTGCTAATGTCTTTCTCTTTCAGCTCACCGGCAAGGCGCTGCTCAACAAACCGGGTTGCCCGGACCGGGCCAATGCCGACCACGTTCAAGAACCCGCCAACCAGCTTTCCTTCGCGCGCTGCCCAGTTCACTTCAGAGAGCAACGGATCAAACGGAACAAACGGAACGCCTTCAGCGGTCATCTCACGAAGAATCTCCACCGACTGCTCTTCATCTTTTGCGTTGCGCAGACAAGCCGCCGCGTAATCGGTTGGGTGGTAGCATTTCATGTACGCGCACCAATACGAAATCATGGCATATGAAACTGTGTGAGACTTGTTCATGCCCCAAGCGCCAAAAGAGCAAATCTCTTCCCAGATTCCGCGCGCATCCTCTTCACCAATCCCCAGTTCGGCGGCGCCCTGGGCGAACATATCACCGCGCAGGTCAAAGAACTCTTTGCCCTTGCGGCCCGACATTGCCTTGCGTATTGTTGAAGTCTCTTCCCAGGAAAATCTCCCCAGCTCGCGCACAATCCGCATGACTTGCTCCTGGTAAAGCACAACGCCCATCGTGTCATGAAGATACTCGCGCATCGACTCGTGCCGGTACTTCACTTCCTCGTTGCCCAGATTCCGATTGATGTACGTGTTAGCAGCGCCGCCACCCAATGGGCCGGGTCGCGCCAGCGCGGTCACGTGGTCAATCTTTTGGAAGTCAACCATGGGCACTTGCATCGAGACGCGCCGCTGCGCTGGGCCTTCAAATTGAAACACGCCGGAGAATTTGTGTTGGTCAAAAATCGCCAGCACCTTCGGGTCATCAAACTTCAACCCGTAAAGCAACTCACTGCTAACGCACCCCGCGTCCTCGATCACCCCAAGCGTCCTCAACCCCAGCACGTCAATCTTCAAAAGGTTCAGGTACTCAGCGCCCTTTTTATCGACGTGCGCAATTCGATTTCTAACCGTGCAGTAGTTCACCACCGGCTCGTTGGAAACGATTATCCCCGCTGCGTGAACGCCTGTGTGTGATGCGTGGTTTTCCAATTCGCCGATCAACTTTGCTTCCGGGAATGCCGCCTTAAACTTTTCGCCCGGTTGCGTCGTGTCCAGCGTGTCGGCCAGCGCGTTGCCGTAGCGGGAATCGCCAGAAGAGTATTCAATCAGCACATTGAGAATCGGGAAAGTCTCGGCGGGTGGTATGCCCAACTTTTTGCCAACGTGGGCAACAACGGAACGGGATTTCAGCCGGTTTATGTTCCCGATTTTGGCCACTGACGATTCGCCATACTTCGCTGCAAGGTACTCAATGACCTGGTCGCGCTTCTGGTCATTGAAGTCAATGTCAATGTCCGGCAAGTCATCCCGGTTGAGATCGATGAAGCGTTCAAAAATCAGGCCGTAAACCAACGGGTCAACTTCCGTAATCTCCAACAGGTAACAAACCAGCGACCCTGCAGAGGAACCGCGCGCCGGGCCAACCAGCATTGTGCCCTTGGCCCACTTGACCAAGTCGGCGACGACCAGAAAGTAGCTTTCATAGCGCTTGCGCTTGATCATTTCCATCTCGCGCTCCAACCGGGCTTGGTACTCTTGCGTCCAGGCCGGTATGTGGCCAGCTTGGAGCCGGTACTTGCGCCCTTCCTCGGCCAGGGCATCCAAGTCCCCAGCCACGGAAATGATTGGCGCGCTGGCCAGCTTAAGCCCACTGACGCGCTCCGCAACTTCGTGCGCGCCCTTCACTGCGGCATTGAGCAGCCGTTTTGGAATCCAGCGCAGCGCGTGCCGCAGTTCGGCTTCTGAGGCGATGTGTTGCGGCGTCATCTTTTTTGAGTCATCCCAGGCCAAAAAACGGTCCCGGTGCTGCGGGCCTGGATAATCATTGTCCCCGGTCAACACCAACGGCTTTTTGGTCGCTTTGTGGAGGCGCAGCGCAGCTGCCGTGCGGGAGATTGACCGGGGGTTGATGTCAATGTAATCAAACGTGTCCGGATCGGTCAACGCGGCGCCAGCGAAAACCACCACACCTTTGCGCTCAACCAGCTCACAAGGTTCGCCGGTGAACCGGGAGTTCAGCGAGTAAAACGCCGAAAGCGACTCTGCCAGCATCCAGGCCTTGGGCGCCTGGAGCCGGTCGCTGGCCACGACGATCTCTGAGCCGTAGGCTGGCCCAACTTCTCTGTCCTGCGCAGCCTTCTCCCAGTCAACGTGGCCCCAGGTGCCATGCGTATCAACCAACGCGCCCAAACGCGATCCAAGTTCCTCCAGGCGGTCGAGAATTTCTGTTGCCGAGCCATACGCGGTTCGGTAACTGTGCTCACCGCGAAGCCTCAATTGCGGAAATGATTTCATCCAACACTCCTGAGTCACGAGTTGCGGCCACCATCGCCCGCACGTCATCCAACGCGCGGTGCTTTTGGGACCAGGGGCAACCCGTCACTTCTCTGTACCATTGTTCTAGTTTTGGCCTACGGCCCCATTCCTCGGTTTGCTCTTGAACCGTGCAGATCATCCACGGCGGCCACGGCCACGGATCGGCGTTCCAGCGTTCGACTTCCAAGTCGATGATCGTTGAGTCGAAGGGCAAGTTGTGAGCTATTGCCGCATCCGCGAGTCCGAAAAACGCGCGCAGCCTGCCCTGGTGATGCGGGAATGCCTTTTGGTCTTTCAAGTCTTCGTCCACCAAGCCGGTGATCTTGGTTATGATCGGCTCCAGCGGTTCGCCCGGATTGAAAAGAAGTTCCACAGTGGCAACCTCTTCGCCATCCGAGTCCACCAGCACCCCGGCAAACTCGATCATCTTGGGCTGCAGATGCGGCTTGGCGTTGGGATGCTTCGGGATGCCGGTGGTTTCGGTATCGAAAAATGCCAGCATAACCTCTTTCACTCGAATGGACTCCCATCGGCGCCGCCGACATCGACATCTTTGCGGACAATAAACTTGATGTCGATGCCGAGAATGGGGCGGGTGTCGAAGATGCAGTAATGGTAAAATCGAATACCAGCCACCGCCGGGTTGTTGTGACTTTGCGTGTGCACTTCCTGCGCGATTGGTATTCGCTGGCGCTTGAAAAATGCCTTCCAGTGCGCCAGCTCCGACGCGCCGCAATGCATCCCCAAGTGGCTGGCCGTGTTCGGCTGCCTGGCCATCCAATTATCCCCGGCGGCGTAGTTGAGCACCTCAAACTCCAAATTCTTTCCAGGATTCATGTCGTAATTGAATGCGAGCCGGGCCACGTTAACTTCCTCGGTCGGGCCATCGACTTTGCGGGACAGGACTTGGTGCTCGGGGTAAACAACACCTTTGGCCACGACCAGGTCCTTGACCCACTCAGCAGCGCCCATCGCGGTGAGCAGCTTAATTGCCGCTTCCGGGTCGCTGGGGCAGATTGCAATTTGCTCTATCTTGAAATTCAGTTCCATAAAAATCTCCGTACACTTCTAGTGAATTAATTTACGCGCCGTAGGGCATATCGCATCCGGAAAGATGCTGGTGGTTTTCCTTGCTGGACAACAGGTAGGTGATAAACTCCGCAACCAGGTGCACCGGCGTCTCCATTTTCGTGAGCATGGAGTTGACTTGGTAGTCGTGCGCCTCTTGCCGGGTCCAACCGCGCGTCCTGACCACCTGCTCATCGATGGAATCGCTCATCGCGGTCCCGGCCAACTTGTTGGGGCTGACAGAAAAGACGGTCGTGGTTGGGGAAAGCTCACGCGCCATCTGCTTGGTGACGGCTAGCGCAGCGGCCTTGCTCGCGTTGTAAGCCGTGGAGCAGCGCATTGGCATGTGCGCAGCGTTGCTCACGATGTTCAGCACCGTGCCGCCGTGCGGCGAACGTCTCAGCGCCGGGAGCAGCGCCTGCGTCATTGCAAAGACGCCCTTGGCGTTGGTGTCCATGACGGTGTCCCAATCGTACAAAGTGAATTCCGGAATCCAACCGATCAAGTTCACCCCGGCGCAATTGATCAGGTAGTCCAGCTCACCGGCGCTTTCGGAAAGGCCGTAAACCTCGTCCAAGCGCGCCTTGGGGTCACGCACATCGTCTCCATGGGCCATGTCGAAAGTCAGAATCTCATGCCCACCAAGTTTCAATGCGCGGGCCAGCGCCGCGCCAAGTCCAGAACTGCTGCCTGTTACCAAAATTTTACTCATAGTCCTTGCCCCTCTAAAATGGACTCAATCATCGCCGAATAAACCGCGTCGTCATGGATTGAGTCCTTGTGTTGAAAGTTTGAAATTGCAAATCGAGAAAGTTTCACCAGCTTCAACTCAAACAGGTGCCAAGCGTCAGACTCGATAACTTCACGCGGCACGCCGTCGGGAAAAAGTATCTTCACCAGCGGCGCGACCATCTTGTAATTCGAGCCGTACTGCGCGTTGCGCTCCTTGAAAGTTTCGCCCATGGCGATCAGTATCTGGTCTGCCGTCCGTGGTTCACCCGCAGAGCCTTTTTTCTTTTCCACCCCAAAGAATTTGCCCTGGCCTGGATGGTGTGTTTCTATTTCCTGGATGGCGAAATAAAACTGCGAAACCTGCGCAGCCGAATCAAAATGATACGGCGGCTCATTGCGACTGTAAAGGGCGCCAACCTTTGCGCCGCCAGCGAGCAGCGCGTGCAAAACGTCCAAGCGATCTTCGCAAACCAACACCACGTCCTCCAGCGCAATTCCGTGCGCCTTCAACAAGGCAGGCTTCAACTCGGTGGATGGGCGACAGTCCCCGTCTGGGCGCATGATGACGACGCAATCGGTTGCATCTTGGCCATCCCAATTCTGGCGCCTTGGGCGCTGCCCGATAGGTCTTGCGCCCGTTGGCGCCGTGACGCCCGCTTTTTCGCGTAGCCAACGCAAGGTTGTACGCTCGTAGCGCTGCGGGCGCGCGGTCAAGAAGACCACCAGTGCATCCGGGTGGCAAGCCCTGGCCTGCGCGAAGTTCAGCATATTGATGGCGGCGTCCTGCTCGTGCTGAGAATTATAATCCGCATAATCCGCATCGCTCTTGCCGCCGTCTGCGCCAACTTCTGGCAGAAGGGTTAGCCGCCAGTGGTGGTCGCAGAGCGTGCCGTCCAAGTCAAAAACTATAAATTTGTTGGGCGACAAAATTCACCCCTCCTTGCGCAGCAGATCGATTGCCTTGGCAATGTCCCAACCAGGGCCAGAGCCGGTCGTCACGCCAACTTCACGCGCAGCGGTTTCCAGCAACTCGATTGCGGCGTGAAGACGGGGCACGAAAAACGGCTCCGCCCAAGGCCAAGCCGCCAACACTTCGGCTTTCATCTGCGCAATGATCAAGCCGTATTCGCCTTGCACCCGAAGTGATTCGCGCGCCTTTACCAGATCAATAAAGTTGCGGAAGTTGTACTTGGCGACCAGGTTGGTCGTGATGTTTGCCGGAAGCAAGCCGCGTGCATCTTCCGGCTTCACCCCACGCGCCAGCAGGCCTGCGTAGTTGCTGACGGCGGCCTTGGCGCATTCATCATAGCTCATCCGCAAATCGTTGTGTGGGGAAGTTACCGGCACTGTATTGAGAACGTCCATTCCAGACACGTCAGTGACGCGCTGAGATTGCTGGGCGTACGACCCGGTGCGCGTCCGCGTCATCTGCGTTGCGCAAGGCCGGGAGACGCCAGAGATCAGGAATGTCACGTCAATGAATTCCCATGAAGACGGAATCGTCTTTGCCATGTAATCCAATTCGCTGGTCATCTCCGCGTGCGTCTTCAACTTGATCCGGTCTAGCAGGCCGGGGTCCATTGAAAGCCGGGTGGACTTGGTGAAGACCAGCATATGTGCCGCGTGCGATTGCTCGTCCAGGCGGCCTTTGCCGGTGTAATCAATCAGAGTTGCTTTAACCATTTCTTTTGCTCCAGTCTCTTTTGCTTTAAGTTGGGCGGCTTTCACCACCAGGTTTTGTTGGCGTTGTGCAGGACATTGCCATAAGCGCCAGCAGAAATGAGGCGCTTGATGACTCGCGCGTCGTTGACGACATCGTCCAGCAAGATGTTACGCCAGGTTGCGAACCGGCCCAAAGAAAAAATGCCATGATCAAGCGTCAAGCGAACAATCAACTGCCGGCGCACTTCCTCGTCAATGGGGACGATCTTGCCGTACTCTTGCTGGACCACTTCCATCGATTCCATGATGGTGCGCGAATAAATTCCAAATGCACCTTCGGCATGGCCAATCGCCTCTTTGCACCGTTCAGTGCTGGGATCACCGATAACCATTTCAATAATCAGGACATTGCCGGTGATTGACGCGCGGTAAATTGGCGTTTCGTGACCAGGGAAATAGATGGTCTGGTGAACATTCACACCTTGCAGCTTCACGCGCACAACCGTTATCCGAGCGCGCGCGAATGACTCTTCGGTGACGATGCCCAAGGCGCGCGCGGCGACTTCCAGCGGTGCGGTGGAGATGAGGGCTTGCCCGGCGGGATCGTCACCGAAGTCTGTCGCGACTCCCCAGATGAGCCTGGTGCCCACATTCTCAACCAACCGGTCGTAAAAGTCCTCCGGCGCAATCCAACGCTCAACAGGTTCCAGGTTCCAGATGCTGCGCGCGGCGATGTCACCGACGCACTTTTGCGCGTAAAGGTTTGCCCAACGTGGGCTGGCAGAAACGAATTGATCATCAACGTGGATCGCTTTGCGCACGGTGACTTTCTTGAATTCAATTCCTGTAGCCTGCGCCACGGCGCTGGAGCGGAATCGCAGAAGCGCCTTGTGGCCGCTGCCCGGTTGGGCGTTGCGCTCGATGACTTGTGCGCCAGGGAAGATGTGAGCCGCTATCAGCCCACTCAACCCGGCGCCGACGATCAGTGGGTTACTTGACACTTTCACTTTTAACCTCCAGCCATCCCGATCTCACCAGGGCGCCGATGCGGTTGGTGAGATCGAATCCAAAGTGATCATTGATTTGGCCTATGGCCAGAGCGCCCTTGTTGTCGATGATCAGGTTGACGATGGCCCGGCGGTCGGACTTGTCTTGCAGCCGGGTCTTGGGCGTGCCGGACGAAAGGCCGACCCGAGTGTCGTCATCATATATTGCCGGTCTTGGCATTGCAATCTCCTTTTGAGAACTGATTTGTTGCAGGCGGCACGCGCCGGGGATCACTCCCCAGTGCGCAATGCTTCCCAGGTTTTGCCGTAGGCTTTCAAAGT
>Ga0136596_1000750_pt1 | contig 15785 bp, 15 predicted proteins | sample AntRauTorcE11897_FD_101387 | JGI IMG/M metagenome (GOLD analysis project Ga0136596, IMG submission 101387) | Saline lake microbial communities from Rauer Islands, Antarctica - Metagenome Torckler E11 #897 | ecosystem: Environmental > Aquatic > Non-marine Saline and Alkaline > Saline | place... | reverse complement strand
CGGACCGGGGTTCTCGTGGCGAGCTTGCACGCCCTGTAACCCGGGCACCTTCCGATAGAGCTCCTCGAAATGTTCCATGTAGATCACCTCATCGACGAATCGAGGGATCCGCTCAATGTGCCAGGAGCATCGCCAGACATTGTGGAAGATCCGCCACAGTCGACGATCGTTGAGGAATCCCTCGAAGCTGGGAGCCTGCCCTCGGAAGTACCGCGGCCACCAGTTGCCCCCCTGCCGCCAAGGAGCCTCCGGAGTCCGGATCTCCTTGCACGCGAACCGCCATAAGCTGACCATCCGCTCATAGGGATGCCGCACCGTAGTGAAGAAGAACCAGTCGCGGAAGCGTTCCTCCCAGACGGTGTTGTGATGGTCGTACCGCTTGCCGATCGTCTCTCCATGGAAGGGCGGCTCCTGCAAGGTCCGCAGCACCGTCACCGAGCCGGTCTTCGGCGGAGCGAGATACACCATCCGGTGGCGTTCGCAGATGATCATGAGGGTCCATCCTCAGGGAGCGAAGTATTGTCCTCGGCAGCAGGCACTCAGGTCCTGCGTGTAACCATAGGCCTGGAAGTCATCGGCGAACAGCTCGCAGACCCGGCGACGGGCCTGTGGGGTGTAATAAGCCTGCCAGGGCCGCTCATCCTGCTTGGGGTTGATCACCTGAGTCGGCCGCCAGTCGGATAGCAGGGGCACGCCCGCCAGGTCCCGGTGCAGCGTCTCCAAGTAGACCACCTTGTCGACATGGCCGGCCCGCTCGGCAAAGTGTCGGCACCGCATCCATCGCCAGTAGCCCTGGATCTCCTCGTGCTCATGGTCGAGCAATCCCTGGAAGGAGATCTCCCCGTCTTCCAGGTAGGCTCGCCAGTGGGCGTCCCGGTGCTGCATGTTCTCCACCAACCGACGCCAGATGCTCACGGCCCGTGGAAAAGGGTGCCGCACACTCTGGAAGACAAAAAACCCTGCGAAACGATCCTCCCACTCGGTCTGGTGCCCGGCACAGCCGTCCCGCGGCCGGATCACCCGTCTCTGCCGCCGCCGCAGCTCCCGCAGGATCAACGAGGAACCGGTACGCGGGGGATTGAGGTAAAGGACACGGGCTTGCGGGCAGATGATCATCAGTCAGGAAGCAGTGACCCGAGTGGGTCCGGCTGAGTTAAAGGGTCGAGGGAATCGATCGGGTGCTCGATGTACTGGTCGAGCTGAGGGTGCTGCCCTCGCAGGTAAGCCACCGGATCGTAGAGCGTATGACTCTCCGGCAAAGCGAGCTCCGCTGGCCACGCAGACCTGCCACTGCTGACGAGCGGGCCGGCCGGTATTTGTTGCCGATCCACATCTTCCACAATCCGCTCGCATAATCAAACCGCGGGTAGGTCAGAAAAGCGTGCTGCCAGTCGATTCCGTGGATCATCGCGGCCGAAAATCCACCATGTCGCAAGCGATCGGGTAAAGCACAACGCGTGCCGCTCCCCTTGCTTGCGGTCTCGGCAGATACTGCCAGTAGATGAACTGGCTGTAGGAGTAGGCCAACTTCGGTGGGGCCCGAGTTGCTGGCCTGCCTTGTACTCCTGCCAAGAGAACACATGATTCAGCGAGCCTCGCATCGACCTCGACCATGCGGGGCTCCGCTTTCTGAATGTGGGCCTGCCCGGCCGGTAGGCTGACCATCATGGCCAAGCACCATAACCACCATGTCGCAAGCGATGCCTCCCGAAAGTGAAAAAGCGATGAGCTAGATAACCACACCTGGCGTCTGCCTTGGTCGAGACTTATCGGCCTGCGTTGCCATAGCGGTCTCAGGTTCTACTGTGGGGAAGTGAAGGAGACCCGGAGGAGCCAGAAACTTCCATGTTCCACCGTTCCAGTTATCCGAGGTACCAGTTGCAAGGTCATTTTCCTCCAGTGGTACCCTAGCAGACGGTCCCGACACCGCTGCTCACAAGCAGGTTTGTGGTTAAGCCCGTGAACTCACCTTGCAACCTACTCTACTCGCTCATCAACGCAGTTTCCTCCCTCAATAGGTTTTTTGGAACTGGGGCATGGTGTACGGGGCCAAAGGGTTCTGCAGTTGCTGTTGTCGCCTGATCTCGTTGGGCATCCGCCGAGAGACCGCTCGAGCCGGATCGGTTTTTTGGAACTGGGGCATGGTGTACGGGGCCAAAGGGTTCTGCGGTTGCTGTTGTCGCCTGGTCTCGTTGGGCATCCGCCGAGAGACCGCTCGAGCCGGATCGGGACGGCCACCCGCATCGATCGCCCCAGAGTCCTGGTCGCTGGACTGGGGAGCCGTATCCGGCGGCGGCGTCTCCGCCTGAGCCTGCCCGCCCCCGGGCAGCTGCCCGCTGGCCAGCATGTAGAGCAGCGGGAGCCCCAAACCGCCGAGCATCGCTCCACCGCGGTCCCCGAGCAGTCCGCCGGTCGCCGCCCCGCCACCGGCCAGCAGCAGAGGCAGCAACCAATTGCGGTTCTGACTGACGTACTGCCCCAGATCGAAGCCGCCCTGTCCATCCTGGCCGCCCTGGCCTCCGCCGAGCAGTCCGCCCAGCCAATCACCCACACCGCCCAGACTGTTGACGTCCGGCACCTTGTCCTGCAGCTGCTGGAGCTGCCGGCCTGCGTCCTGACGGACTCCGGCGACCTGCTCCTGAATCTGCTGGCCCTGGCCGGCGACCTGCTCCTGAATCTGCTGGCCCTGCTGGCGAAGCGTCTCGGGGACCCGCAGGGCCGCCGCCCCTAGTCCCAGGCCGCCCGCTCCCAGACCGACATCCCGGGCCGCTCCCCAGGGATTCGCCTTGGCTCGCTGGGCCACCGCCCGGCCGCCTCGCATCAACCAGTGAACCGGATCCGCCTTGTCGAGTACACCCTTGCCAGTGCGGGTGGTCAGCGGAGCGACCATTGCCTTCTGCACCGCCCGTCCCATACGAGGCCCGAGCACCCGGGGAGCCGCCTTGGTCGCCTGGGTCAGCCCCGGCACATTGGCCAGTCGCTGGGGAGCCAGACCGCCCAGGGAGAACCCGACCCGGCTGGCCGCTTGCGGGTCGACATTGTAGCCCAGAATGTTGGCCACCACCCCGCCGCTGCCGCCGACCGCCTCCCCGGCCAGGGCCTGCCGTTGCCGCCCGGCCATCCACTGTCCGAGTCGCTTGGAATAGGCCCCACCGGCTCGCCCCAGTCCGGCTCCAGTTGCCGCCGAACCGGCGATCTGGCTCCAGTCAAGGCTACCGTCGTCGTCCCAGGCCGAGGAGCTGGCCGCCCCGGTGTAGGGATTGAAAGCTCCACTGGTCGCTCCGGTGGTGACCTGGCTCTTCAGATGGGGAGCCGTCGCCATGTTCTTGGCTCCCCGCAGGGCCGCACCCCCGGCGGCACCCGCGGCTCGGCTCAGCGACTGGCGGGCTCCCGTCGCTGCCACCTGCTTCGCCGCACCCCTGACGGCCGCGGGTGCCGCCCCTCCAAGAGCCTTCTGGCCCAAACTCTTGATCCCAGCCCTGCTAGCGGCTAGCAGGGCAGGGCCGATGAAGGCCAGCTTCTCCAGTCCCGCTTCCAGTTCTTGACCCGCCTCGGGGCCGAAGCGTTCGCTCGCTTGCTTGACCACTTGGGAGAAATCTTCCGGAGCCAGCCCGGCTTGCAGTAGCCGCCCGAAGAACTGCCCCTGGAAGCTGTTCAGTCCAGCCTTCTTCATGTAGCCGTCGAGCGTCTTCCAGGCTTTCTCCCCGGTCGTGTCCCCTTCTTCGTCGAGCTTGAACTTGCGGGCTCCCTCCCCGCTAGCCGACCGGGCCACCGAACCGCACTCCTCGCCTCGCTTGGCCATCGCCTCCTGGATCCCGCTGGCATCGGCCGTACTGACCGAAGGGGGCTGGGCCTGAGCCGCCACGCTGGGATTGGCCGGAAAGCGTCCGGTCCAAGGGAAGTGGCCCGAGTACTGCGGACCAGCCAGGGCCGTCCCGCCGAGTGAGGGCACGCCCGCCATCGCTCCCATCCCAGGCTGCTGGAGAGACGAGAACGCTTGCTTGTGATGAGAAAAACGCATCGAAGCTACCTTGAGAGCGAGGTTGTTGACTTGGAACAGGTGCCGGGTGCCCGCCGACCAGTCGGCGGTTCATCTGGGGAACCTTCGAGAGTTCGGTCGGATGGACCCAGCGGTGTTGATCGTGCTCGCTGGGCTGAGAGCTTGACCTCGGGCTTGATGCCAGCAGAGCAAACAGACGCTGGGCCCAGTCGGTCGGCGGCCGGCCCTGCGGGGCGATGTATCCTGAACCCATGAATCGAATCCTTTCGAATCAGCTTCCAAATATCCGTATTTTATACAACGAGGTACGCAGGTCTGTCACGGGAACTTGCAAGTACTCGCAAAAGGGGCGAGCCCGCTCGGCCGCCCGACCCGCTCAAAGGTTCCCCGCCGCAGAGCTCCTCGTAACTGACCTCCAGCCATCCTCAAGCGGTCCGCAAAGAGCTCAAGAGCTGCCTGCTGGTGGCAGCGATAAGGGATCAGCCGCCAGCTCCCCACCTGCAGTGGATGTGCGTGCACAGCAGGCTGAGAAATCGCCTGCGGATCGGTCTGCCAAGCTCGCTGCAGGGCTTGCTGCGGCCGCAGTGGTCCTGGGAAGCATCGAGGACATCAGTCAGGGATTCCTTTTCAAGGGGTTAGCGAACAAGCAGCCAGAGTACCCAGATCGAGACGATGTGCCAAACGTTGTCGACCACGATCACGCTCCAAGGTCCGGTGGGCGGCTTGCTGAACTTCTCCTGCCCCGTCTCGTACATGTAGACCTGGATCAGGACCGAGGAAACCCGCAGGAAGTGCAGCCCCCACGGGCACCGGCAACGTCCAGAGGGGCCAGCCACCTTCGATCAAGATCTCCTGAAAGCAAGTGAATCGTCTCCGGACTGGCCAGGGCACCCAAGGCCATCCGGCCCGCCCCGTCAACCCACACACAGCCCCACACACAGAGCGTCCAGACCAGACAGTGCACCGTACAGATCCAGGGGTTCTGTTTCTTGCCTGCCGCCATCGGGTCGTTCTGCAGCAGATAGTCGCCGATCAAGTGACCGACCAAAGCGGAAACGCATCGAAGCATCCTTGCGTAAGGGGAAAGATGGCCGGGATTGTACCACACACCCAGCGGCCCTCCAGGCATAAAAAACCCCCTCGCCCCGGGAGAAAAAGGCGAGAGGGTACTCTGGCCCTAGCAGCCCCTGAAAACCACTACAGCCAGTGCACCTGCAAAGGTCCGCTGAGGTAATGCAAACAGACCCGCTCGGCCGTCCAGTGTGTGAGCAACGGACGATGCAATTCGACCTGAAATCGCGAGCACTCGAACAGCACGTTTTGATCCTGTCCAAGCACGCCCATCCGTTCGACCCACTGCTCCAAAACGCGTCGCATGCCTGCCCGCACACCCGTCGACAAGAAGTTGAATTCCTCGCCTGGTCGTAGCCGCCAACCACTGCACAACAGCGGTGGCAACGAGGGATCATCAAGTAGCCTCAAACGACAAGAGAGGAGGCCTCCGTTTTCGCGTTTCGGCCAGTGTTTTTGCGGGCCTCGAGTGCCTACCAAAGTTGTGTTCCCTGCATCTTTCCTCTCCCCACCCTCCCCGCGTTCTCCTCGTCCCCTGCTCCCTCGCGTCCCCCTCCCCTCTCCGCCGAACACTTCTCCAAAGTCTCCCCGTAGAGCCTGCACCCTCGGCATCCCCGCATCCCGTGGTTCTTCCCCTTGGCTTTTCCCTGCCGCAGGGACCATCACTTGGATCACTTTCCTTCCCTGCCCCTGCAACAACTCCTGATGCTGCTGTTCACTCAGGCAATACGCTTCCGGGCTCTCCACATCCAGCTTCCCTGCTATCTCAGGTAGGTTCCAATCCATCACTTGGCTTCTCCGATCTTCCGGGTACATGTGCTAGGACTTCCTTTACAGCCACTTGCCCACTCCTGGCACTTCCGTGCTCGCTGCCGGCCACACCTCCTGCGGAGATTCGTGGTGAACCGGGGCCTCTCGCCGGAGGGCTTCCCCTGCGGAGGAAACACCGTGGTCGTTACCGCACACTTAGCTTGACTGGGCCAGGGAGCCGGGCACCTTGATCGGTTGAATACGCACACTCGGACCGGCAGCTGCTCTCCCGCATTTCCCCCTGCAGGTGCCCAGGGCAATAACGACGCCCCGAGCAAAGCAAAGCCCGTACCAATCCCGCTCGCTCCTACCACTCGAATCATGTTGCTCCTCCTTGAAAAAGACTCCCGGCTTCCTGCTCGGGATTACGGGCTCGGTGGGATCCACGCTCTGCCTCGTGGGCAGATGCACTATCTGCCGGATCCCCCTCCAAATCAAACACGTGCTGACAGCTCGGACACTCGACCGCCTCGATGTTGCATCCCGCCGCGTCCTGGGAGTTCCCCGCGTCCACAAAAGATCGCTGAGTGCACTCCGGATAAGCTACCTCGTACCACGCTGCCGCGTAAGCCATTGACCATCCCCCCTAGTACGTCACCATCGGCTGGGCCCAATCCCCGCATCTGCAATCCTCTCCTGGGACCGCTAACTGCGAAGAACGATTACTGATCCACTCACTCTTACAAGATCGACAACGAAAATACAAAAACCGGCGAGGCTTGCTCTTGATCGAATCAAACCGGCGAAGCACTCGCTTGCGAACATCGTGAATCCTCGCCCGCCGGACCGCCCGAGCAGGAACCGAACCACGAGCCGGCTCCTCGGGAGGTTCCAATAACGGAGGAAATGGATTGACCGGCTGAACCTCCGGAACTTCCTCGGGATCCTCAAAACCTGCTGATTCCGCCGCCTCGAATAACCGCCGCTCCTCCTCGCCCTGATCCTCTTCGTCAATCACCGCACCAACCCTCCCTGCATGAGAGAAACCCTGCGTTTTGCAGGGTTTCCCGCTCCTAACCGAGAAGATCCGGACCCCGGGCACGGGACCGCCAAGTAAACCTACCCGTAGACCCGCCTGGTCCAAATCCGGAATTTAAGATCGCCGGCGACAACCATCCCGATACGTCATCACCTCTTGCTCCAACTGCAACACAAATACCTCCAGCTCGCACCGCTGATGCCAAGCCGTAGGAACCAACTCGAAACCCTCCTGCTCTAACGTCAACACGTCCTCGGGATCCAACTGCATCGTGCCGACCGCGTACCGGTGAGGAGTATTCTTCTCCGCAAAACGACGAGCCTCACCCGAACTCCCGAACGTCGGAACCATCCGCCGAGCAGGCTGATCGCAAACCAGAATCGGACAGATGCGTTCGACCTTCAAGTCCCGTAACATCTGCCGACCATTCAACTGACCGTCCCCAGATAACGCTACCCAACTCGTCATGATTCCGACTCCCGTGCCGGCTGAAAACCACCGCCGCCCGAAGTCCACTGAGGCTCCCCGCTAAGCCGTCCCAAACAGATCGAAGGAGGCGGAGCAAAGTGTTGCTCGATCCGCTGCAAGTACTCCTCGTAATCCGCCCGCAACTCCGGAGGAGCCTGCCTCATCGCCTGCTTCATCGCCTGCCATAAATCCTCCCAGATACGAGGCTCCGGACGCCAACCCTTCTGGTCGTAAAAGGTGTCCGGACCCGGGCTGAATAATGACTCGTTGAGCTGCTGATGAAACGCCCCAGCAATCCGACTGATCACCGGAACCGTCAGGGGAACACCCGGCTGTAAACCGACCGCCGAGCAGTTGTATTCCATCCGATGTCCGTCCCCCCAAAGGATCGTGAACGTCGCCTGAAAGTCACGGATCGTCTGGGCTGGTAGCGGAGCCGATTCAAGCAAAATCACCGTCCGCACCGCCGCTGCCGCCGAGACCAAATCCGCCGGTTTGTTGTTTCGGATCAAACCCCAGAACATGTCCCGATTAAGCTCGATTGCCTGGACGCCCAGCTCCTCTTTCCACTTCGACTGCAGATCGTCATACCAATCCAACGACTCCGGTAAATCGGACTCGCACAGATCGTCAAGCAGACGCTTGATGGTCTCCTGAAAGACCGGCAATTCGGTCGTGCCGGCCTGCTCCAATGCATAGCCGACGAAGATGTTAAAAAGTGGATTTGACATGCACTCCTACCGCTTGGAACGGGTCACCGAAATCGAGTTATCCGGGTTGGCCATGTCCCCCGTCGCACCCGAAATCGGGGCCGATGGAGAGATCTGCAACTGCTGGCTATTGGAAAGAATTACGCCATAGTTGTTGTCCACGGCGAAAACTTCCGAAGGCCGATGCTGGTCCAAATAGGCCTTCGCCCAGTCCATAAATGGTCGAAAATCGACCAATTCGGCCTCGCCCAGCCCCTTCTCAGCTCGGTAACGGGCCTCCAAATGCGTCAAAATATCGGGCAAATCGCCCGCCCCGTGGGGGTCATTTGTCGAGAACATGGATTAACTTTTCCCCTGAGTGTTGTGATGCAGGAGGATCTTACAGAAAAATACCCCCAGAAGGTGTAACATTTTAGAGGGTAAAATCAGTGGTCATCCACCCCCAGAAAGGAGGCCAGGCCTCCCGTCAATTGGGACCGGCTGATATTCGCCTCTTTGGCCAGTCGAGCCAGGGTCTGTACCGGGGGCTGCAAGTCGCTGATCATGGCGTAGGCCTGCAGCCCAGGACTAGCTCCCACGTATACGCCCCGATGCACCACGCTGCTGCCCCCTTTGAGGGTCCGATTCAGCTGGGTGAAACCCGCATCGAAGTAGTCCAGGCTGAGGTTGTTCATGTGGTCCTCGTCGCCCACGAACAGGCAGGCTCCCTTGGTCCCTTTGGTCAGGTCGACCTCGGCCAGCACGTTGCCGGTCAACTGCTCCCGGATCGCCGTGGAGATGTCGGCCGGCCCGCTGATGTTCTGCAAGCTGGCTGCACCCATCACGCAGATCCCATGATCGAGCAGCTGAGCCAATTCGCTGCGATCGAACGTGATCAAAGGACTGTGCACCGCTGCCAACTGGTTGAACAGGTGCAGCAGCTGGCTGACCGTCTGGTTGGCCACGTTGTAGAGGTTCATCATGCCGGGCCGGTACAGCTGATTGATGCGAGCATTGTCGATCAACAGCAGCGGACTGACCTTCAAGTCAATGAACCGCTGGAAAGCCGTCACCGCATTGCGGCAGACCTGTTGGCCCTCGGTGTGGGAGGGAATCGAAGCGATCACTCCGACCCGCGGAGGTTTGCCTTTGCTCTCCAGGTACTCCCGAGCGATCTGGATCAACCGCCCACTGGTCCCTGAGCCGGTGCCACCTCCGGTGCCCACACAGATCAGCCCGTAATCGACGTCGTTGCCCCAGGACCGCTGCAACAAGTCCCAGATCTCTTCGTCCCGCCCATCGATCGCCTGCTCGGCGAAGCGAGCGTCCTTCGCAGCTCCTCCAATATCGAGGGTGTGCCGCCCGATCTCCTCGGGAAGCCCCTGGAAATCGCTCTCAGCGGTGTTGAACAAGCCAACCCGGCGGTACCCCAGGCCCCAGAAACTCGAAGCGATGCGGGCTCCTCCTTGTCCGGAACCGAGGAACGCCATGTTGAACGCCACGTCGTAATCGAAGGCATCGTCCACGTTGACGTCCGCCGCGGCCTGGGGCTGAGCAGTGGGATTGAGGTTGGCTGCAATATCGCCCACCTGCACCGCTCCCGGAGAGCCCGTCGCCGGCCGGCTTGCTCCCGGGGCCGGCGGGGCGGGGGCACTGGCGACCGGCGGAGCCGGGGCTCCCGCAGCGGGCGGAGCCGGTACGTCGGCCGGCTTGGGCGTCCCTGCGGCATGCTTCAATGATTCATTCATCTTATCGTCTGGCGTACTCATGCCTTTACCTCTGGCGTTGGTAGGAAACAGCTTGGGGCCAAACTCTCCGCAGTGGCGTAGACGGCCCATCGAATTACCAAGAAATAGAGTCCAAGAATTGACTCAAACGCTCGTCGCTTTCTCCCTGCGTCCAGGCTCGCACCTCTTGGTTGGTCAGAGCGAGCCGACGAGGGAATAGTACGAGGTGCTCATTGTATCGGTTGACATAGCATTCACGAACCTCCTCCAGGTAGGAACGATCGCGAGTCGAACCGGTCCAGCTCTCCAGAACCTGCAGATCCTCCTCCTCAGTAGCCTCCACCGAGACCAACATCGAAGCGACAGCCGTCCAGATGTCGACAAAGGGAGCAATGGTGAGCCCAGAGATCACCACCGAGGTTTCGTCAAACTGATCGATGAACTCCCGAGGTCCAGGATAAGGTACCTCGTAGAAGCGAGGCAGCTGCGTGGCCACCACTTGGCAGTCGTTCTGCATGCACAAGCAATCGTGGATGTGCTGCACCTCGATGTTCTGCCGGTTGTGGCGAAAGAACATCTCGCCGTCACGGATCTTCAGGTCCTGATCAGGCCAGCAGATCGACCACCCTCGATCCGCGATTTTCCCTGCCACGACATTGAGCCAAGCCCCTGGGGTGCCGGAGACAACGATATTGTGCGGACTTATGGGCTGATGGGACATTCGTCGACGATCTCATTGGTCAGGTAACGTTGGAAAGACTGTTGCTTGCGAGGCAACACCTGGGAGGCCTGCACCTGCTGGCTCTTGAGGGTCGCGTGCGGACGATGCAGGGTCCGCGAGAGCACGTCCTTAACGTCCTGCAAGTTAACATCGGCCACCGGGTAATCGTAGCCTGCCAACTGGCAGGGAATCAGGTTTCCCGTTTGGTTCTGCTGGACGTGGGCCTCTACCGGAGAGATGTCATGGCAGATCAGGGGCACGGTCGACGAAGCAAGGAGAGCCAACAGGGATCCGTAGTAATGCCGCGTGCTGGCCAGGTACACCCAGTCGTGGTCTCGAGCCATGCTGATCAGCGAGTAATAGGGCACGCCTCGATGGACCTGTACCCGTCCACTGTACCGCCGCTGCAGCTGATGAAGCTCGCGGCGGTACATCCGGCATACCGAACTCTCCAGCACGATCGTGATCTGTAGCTCCGGTTGCTCTTGCAGGAGCTGGTCAAAGACCGTCACGACGCCGGCTCCCAGATCTCGAATGGCAAACCGAGGGAACATCACCAGCAGCCGGCGAGTGGTCTCATCGACCAGACCGTACTTGGGGACCAGCAACTGGTCAGCCAAGGCCAAATCGACCCAAGAGGAACTCGCCGAACAGGAGTGCAAGTTATAGCGATCCTGCACCCACTGATGCATGGCCTTGCTGAGACAGATCGCCCGGTCGGTCTGATCGAGAAAGGCCTCCCAGTCCCGGGACCAGTTGCCCCAGTTGGGAAAGGACAGGCTGCGGCAGTGCCGGCGGACCCCGGCTCCCGCTGCCAAGCGAGCATGATGCAGAGCCTGTTGATCCGGGGTAAACCAGCAGAGGTGAGTTGCTTGGTACGCCCAGCGGTAGATCGTCCCTCGGCGAGCCCGGGCCACGCGATGATCCCAGACCGGATGAATCCCGCTCTCGATCCTCTGGCTGGAGAGGAAATCGACCTCCACCCCCAACCGCACCATCCAGTCAGCGAACTGCACCGCAGTCAGAGCGACCTCGTTGCGGACATAAGGAGCGAAAATTCCAACCCTGAGCATGTTGTCCTCGTGAAAACGTAGTTCTATCCATGTCCGTGCGGCACGAAGTCAAAGAACGGGGAAGCACTCCGATGACCCGGGACATAACCATAACGCAGACCGAGCCTCCAGGCCGTGTAATTGAAGCTCAGCTGGTCCCTTAGACTGTACTTTTCGAGCTGCTCCCACCAAAGCTCGTTGAAGGCAATCACCTCCTCCTGCCTCTCGCGGATCACGCAAGCGGTCTCCGCCAGCCCGTGAAACGGTGAGTATCCTTCGAGCTGGTAGCGATTGATCTGCCGCTGCATCAGCTGGGGGTTGTCTTTCCGCAGCCGCCGGCAAGCCTGCAGCTCCTGATAGACGCAAGTCCGGTCCGGATGCTTGAAGGCCGCCAACACCTCCTGATGCATCAGCGGCTGGACCAAATCGGCTCCCAGTGGTCGGGCTTTGATCTTCTGCGACCCGTCGACCCAGACCGAATAGGTCGTATCGGTAACCAGATGGCTGTGCAGCTTGTGCCAACGGGCGGTTCGCCGGGAACAAAGGGGATGCCGCCACCGCAGCGGATGCAGCTCCCAAGAGACCGTCGTATGTCGACTCTGGAACCGCTCGAGCGACTGCACCGCATCGGTGAAGAGCACGTAGCGGACATCCTCCTCCGGAACCAGCGGCGAGGCCAGCAAAGTGGAACGGACCTTGTCGTATTTGCCGGTCACGCAGCTGTAGACGGTCGTATCGGTCATCGCTTTCGGTACCAGTTCCCTCGTTTGTAACGATTCCCGCGGGAAACCGCTCGATAGTGAAAAATGAAGCTACTCAAGGCCACTGCCGAGTGTTGTCCTTGCTTCTGCCAACGAGCCTGCAGCTCATCCTCGTTGAGGGTCATCGTTGGCGTCGGATTTCGCTTGCCACGTCTGGTATGGGTGTTCAGAGGTCGATAGTAATGCTGATGATCAAACATCCCCTTCCGCCAAGCCTGCATGCTAGCGATCTGGAAGAAGCCGTTGATATTGCTCTCGATCACGTGCCCCAGTCGCTCTGCGTACAAGGTCTCGGCGACCCGCTGGAGTTGTTCTGGCTGACCACTGAGCTGGTAGTTCGGCACGTACCGCTCGACCTCCTGAGCCCCGCCGGCGGTGATCCCCGGAGCATTGGAGACCGGCCCGGCCATGGCGTACCCGTTGGTCAGGGCGTGCAGCAGGCCAGCATGCCAGCGATCCGAAGGGAAGATGATATCGTTATTGCTGGCAATCACATAATCGAGATCGAGCTCGTAGGCCCGAGCCAGCCCCGCATTCCAGCTACGAGTCAGTCCGCCCTTTTTGCCAAAATGGATACATTCGAGCCCCTGTCCCTCGTCTCGAGCCATTTTCCGGTAGTGGGCCTCCCACTGCTGCCAGTCGCTGGTCGCGTCATCGACCAGTAAGGCCACCCCGCCTGGCGTGGTTCGCCAGAAGGACCGCAGGGCTTCGGTGGTGTACTCGTGAAAATTCCCCGCCTGATAAGTCGGGCAGATGTAACCGATTTTGACCATTGCACGCCTGGGTTTACATCAAGGAGCCGGACTGCATCTGCTGCATGGCTGCCCCGCCGGCCTGCGAACGCACCTGCTGGCGGATATCATCCATGGCGGATCGCGTGGCCGAATGTAGCACCGGATGGCTCTGCTTGAGTTCTCGCAGTTGGCTGTCCTTGACGCCCTCGGGGAGCCCCAGCAGTTGCTGAGCCAGGCTCTGAGCCGCGGACTGCAGCTCCCCGGGGGTGATCAAGGAGTTGGGGCCCATCGATTGGATGTACTCGGTGACAGGCATGTTGCCTGCCCCCATCGCCGACTGAGCGTCCGGGCCAGGCAGATTGCCGCCAGCCGCGGCTCCGCCAGCAGCTCCTCCTGCCGCAGGATCGCCACCCCCGGCCGCAGCCTGTCCTTGGGTTGCCGGGTTGATCCCCTTGGCGATCTCGGCCGCAAATCCCGCTTGCTCCATCTCCTCTTGGTTGCGAGCGGCGATCTCCTGTTCGATACGAGCCTCCTCGGCCAGCGACTGCTGTTCGCTCTCCCAGTCGAAGCCCAGAGCTCCCAGGCCTGAAGTGCCCGAGAGGCGTTGAGCCATCATCAGCTGCAGGGCCGCCATTTGCTTCTGCACGTCGTCAGCGATCGTGACCCGCTTGAGTGAAGCATCGACCCGTTCCCAAGACATCACGCGACTGAGCGTCTCACAGATCCACTGCAGAGCGTGGTTGGCGTCACTGACCAACTGCCGGTGGGTGCTCTCAAAGAGCCGTAGGGCCGCTGGAGCGGCCTGCGTCGAGAGGTTGCCATTGTAGAACTCGACCGGCACCCCGGACTCGTTGAGCAGCGTATCGAGGCCTTGGGTGATCAGCTCGGTAGGAGCCAGCTGACTGGCGTCTCCGCCGAGCATCTGGTACTGCACCGGAAAGGGGAGCGTTTGCCACGCGGCCGGATCCCGTCGCCGCTTGTTGATCATGTGGCGGACTTGAGCCCGGAAATCACCCCCGGAATAGATCGACATGGGATCCTGTGTTGGCATCCCGCCCACACTGCCGCCGCTGCGGGCCTCCGGAGTGATCAACCGGAAGGGGATCACGTAGTCCATGGCGATCGCTTCGTTGTAGCGACGCAGCACCTGAACGTACCAGATCTGGCGGAAGTTGACCAAGCTCCGCGGCAGACCCCAACCCATGTTGCGGATCCCCGCAAGAGTCTGCTCCTTCATGTGGTAGATGGCATCCTTGTGGAAGCGAAACAGCTTGTCGTACTTGATCGCCTCGAGAACCTGCTTGCTGGCCCGTTCCAGGTGGAACAAGTTCCCCTCGCGGATCATCCGCTTGTAGTCTTCCGGGATCCGCCACAGGTAGGCGACCTCGCCGGTATAGAGGTCCGGCAGCAACTCAATCTCATGAGGGCTCCACCGCTTGAGGATCACATGGTCGGCTTCCTCACGGGGCTTGTCGATCAGCTTCCAGGGCCCTCGCCAGCCCGTGGTCGGACAGGTGGCGATGAACTCGAAATCACCGTTGAACTCAAAGTTGAAGTTGTCATACACAACCTTCAGCGGGAACAGGTCGCCGGTCTTGGGGCACATCAAGAAGCGGCGAAACGGCACCAACAGGCTGGCGAAGGCATTTCCGTAGCAGTTCGAAGTCAGTACAGCCTGATCCACGACGAACGTATGGGTCTCCATTTCGACACAACAGAACACCTCGTCGACGATGCCGGTCTCCGTAACGCCGCGAATGCCGATGTACTTACCGTAATTGGAATCTGGGTTCCAGTTCTCTTCGAACTTCTCTCTGTGCTTGGACAGCAAGATGTCTTCTGGCTGCATGAACTGTTTCAACAGCGTCATGAAATGGATAGTGCTCTCGTAGATACCGCCATCGCTGTAGTTACCGTAAGCACTCAGATCAGTGATACGTTCTTGTGCCCGAATAGGTCCGGCACACATCCCAATCCGTGGTAATTGTTCTTCGATTGCTTCCAGCGTCGCTTTGGAGATCTGCGTTAGCATTGCACAGCCGTATGTGTCGACCGTGCCATCTGCGGCTAAGAAACCGCAAAGGAAGCCATACCAATAAGAGGCACTTGCCGAATTCTCCGGTAGCGACTTGTATGTTGCAGGTAGCCCGTAAAGAATTGTTCGACCTTCGTGAACCTTAGGTTCGTTGGCAGAGTGACCCTCGAAATGCTTCAGCATTTCTTGGTCTTTATCCCCGTAGAAGTATGCCGCAGCCATCGTGGTGCGGCTTTCATCCTGGTTGTATAGCGAACCGTCCCCGAAGACAAATCCGTGGCGGATCCCTTCACGGTAGTCGTCGTTCTTCTCAGGACGCGGAGCCACAGTACGCTTCAGTTTGTGTCCCTTTATCAAGGACTTAGTGGGTAGAGTCACTTCCTTGCCCGAGCAATTAAGCACGGGCCACTCGTGATCAGGGGTCGCAAGAATTGTGCGTCCGTCTGAAAATTCAACCTCTAGCAGCTCCTGGCGGCCAAACGATTTGAACTCCGCCGGTCGGTAAATTCCGTCTTTTGACAGCACTTCAACTGTCTTACCTGCCAAGTCCCGGAGCTTGAACACGCCGTCCCTGGTGGTCGTCTTCACGTCACCGTGGAAGCACAGCCTGTCCCGCATCATCAGACCCAGGAACGACAGCACGTCCAGGTCTTTTTTCAAGTAGTCCTTGTACTTGTTTTTCTCGTCGTCACCAGCATCGCCGCCCAGTTCCACTTCAGTGATGAAGTAGCTGACGAT
>Ga0136596_1000748_pt1 | contig 15801 bp, 17 predicted proteins | sample AntRauTorcE11897_FD_101387 | JGI IMG/M metagenome (GOLD analysis project Ga0136596, IMG submission 101387) | Saline lake microbial communities from Rauer Islands, Antarctica - Metagenome Torckler E11 #897 | ecosystem: Environmental > Aquatic > Non-marine Saline and Alkaline > Saline | place... | reverse complement strand
TGCGACTCGGCTGCAACACTTCAACTATAGCTTCCAAGACACTGAGCACAACTTGCGTGATTTTCGAGCGGAGTTTGGGCCACTCGTTGATGCCTGTGCCAACCTCGACGATTTACAGCGATCTGTTCCCGGTGGTATGGAAGTTAACGATCTTGGAGAGTGTATCGAGACGGTGGTTGATATTCCATCGCAGTGCGATGCTGTGAGGTTAAATGAGGTTTTACCGAACCCGGCCGGCAGCGATAGTGGTAATGAGTTCATCGAACTGTTTAACACCAGTGATGAAGTAGTCGAGCTCGGTGGTTGTGTGCTGCAGGTTGATGACGACGATGAGCTACCACTGGATGATTACAGCCTCGGGTCACGACAATATCTGACGTTTAGTGATGATGAGCTTGGTTTTACACTGACGAACTCGAGCGGCGGTACTGTCTATCTGTTATCAGCCACAGATGAAGTCGATATGGTCGTTTATCCTGAGAACCTCGATGACAACCAAAGCTATGCGCGCTTTGGCAGCGTTGACCAGCCGCAGTGGCGGGCGACGTATAGCGCCACGCCAGCAGCCGAGAATGTATTTACTGAGTACTTACCATGCCAGTCGGGCGAGTTTCGCAACCCTGATACCAACCGCTGCAACAGCGTGGTGGTCCAGGTGGATGACGAGCTAAGTGGCTGTGGTCCGGGTCGCTACCGCTCGCCGGAGACAAATCGCTGCCGCAACCTCGAGACTGCCGCCAGCAATAACTTGGTGCCATGCGCGGCGAATCAATATCGTAACCCCGCGACCAACCGCTGTCGGCTGGTAGCGACGCAGACGAGCAGTCTGCAGCCGTGTGCTGCGGATCAGTACCGGAACCCAGCGACAAACCGCTGCAAGAAAGTAGAGTCAGCCAACCAGCTAGAACCTTGCGGTGAGGGCAGAGAGCGCAACCACGAAACCAACCGCTGCCGCAATGTCGCTTCAGTGGCCAGTGTTACCACGGGTCCGGCGCAAACGACGAACAACACCGAGCCAGACGCGCCACAGCCGAGCTCTATCAACGTGCCACTAGTAGCTGTGGCCGGGTTAGCAGCCGTTGGCTACGGACTTTACGAATATCGTCAGGATATTCGGGCTTGGATTTGGCGGATACGACAGCGATTCAGCAGCTAGTTGTTATACTTGAAAGCATGAAAATCATCGGTATTGACCCGGGCACCGCCATCACTGGCTTTGGAGTGATTGAAATCAAGCAGGGAAACCCGAGTATGCTTGATGCTGGCGTAGTGCGGACACCTGCCAATACGCCAATTACCGAGCGGCTGGAAGAAATCTATGACGGCATCAAAGAGCTGTGCGAGCTGCATCAGCCAGACGAAGCGTCGGTCGAGAAGTTATTCTTCGCCCAAAACGTCACCACCGCTATCAGCGTTAGCCACGCCCGCGGGGTGGTGCTACTAGCCCTCGCCCAGGCTAATGTAAAAATCTATGAATATACGCCACTACAGATAAAACAAGCCATCACTGGCTACGGTCGGGCGGATAAAAACCAAATCCAAGAGATGGTCAAACTACAGTTGAAGCTGAAGCAAATCCCGAAACCTGACGATGCTGCCGACGCACTGGCTGCTGCACTAACCCACGCCCAAACAACCCACTAGATGCGCTATACTAGTGGGTAATGATCGCACGACTGACCGGCACGATAACTAACACTGAGCAGCCACAACCGATACTTGACGTAAGTGGCGTTGGTTACGGTGTCTACATGAGCGAGGACGATCGGTTCAGCATCGACAACAGCTCAACTCAGACGGTTTATGTCTATGAACACATCCAGGAGCGGGCCCATGATTTGTATGGTTTTTTGAAGCCACAGGCCAAGCAGTTTTTCGAACAGCTACTCAGCGTCAATGGCGTCGGTCCGAAGGCTGCAGTTGCAATCCTCGACCTCGGCCCATTGGCGAATATCAAACAAGCGATAGTCGACGGTAACAATACGTACCTCTCAGGCGCGACAGGTGTCGGTAAGAAAACCGCCGAACGAGTCGCAGTCGACCTGAAAGATAAACTCGCAGACGATGTACTACTTGGCGGCGTTACGCTCGAGCATGGCGGCAACAGTAACAACGAAGCGCTTGAGGCGCTTGTCGCGCTTGGCTACAACAAAGGCGACGCGATGCAAGCACTAGCCAAAGTAAATGCCGAGACGACTGAGGACGCGGTAAAACAGGCACTGCAGGAGTTATAGGATGGCAATTGATCGTATCGTAGACGCTGAAAATAGTGACGAAGAAGTAGATCTCGAAGAACAGCAGGCCGAAGAGACGCTGCGGCCGCGTGATTTTAAAAGCTATATCGGCCAACAGAAGCTCAAGGACAATATCCAACTGGCGATAAAGGCCGCCAAACAACGCGATGACGCAGTCGATCACGTGTTACTACATGGCCCACCAGGCCTAGGTAAGACCACCATGGCCTGGGTAATCGCCAATGAGATGGGGGCCCAGATGCGCGCCACTTCTGGCCCGGCCATCGAGCGCGCCGGCGACCTGGCTAGCATGCTGACGAACCTGCAGCCGGGTGACATTTTGTTTATCGATGAAATCCACCGCCTGAACCGTAGTGTCGAGGAAATCCTCTACTCGGCGATGGAAGACTACAAAATCGACATTATGGTTGGCAAAGGTCCGAGCGCCAAGAGTTTACGACTCGACTTACCGAAGTTCACTCTGATCGGTGCCACGACTCGGGCGGGTGCTTTGAGTGCGCCGCTTCGTGACCGGTTCGGGATGCTGCATCGGCTAGAATTTTATTCAGAGCCAGAAATGGTCGAAATCCTGCGCCGGGCGGCGACAATCTTGGACATCTCTATCGATGACACAAGTGCGAAGCAGATTGCCAAACGCTCACGACTGACGCCGCGCATAGCTAACCGTCTGCTGAAGCGCGTTCGTGACTACGCCCAGGTCAAAGGCAGAGGGGCGATTGATGAAAAATCGGCGCTAGCAGCACTGAAGATGCTCGAGATTGACGAACTGGGGCTCGACCAAGCCGACCGACGAGTGTTGATGGCAATTGTCGACAACTACAACGGCGGCCCGGTCGGACTTGATACGCTAGCGGCGCTAACTGCGGAAGAGCGGACGACAATTGAAGATTTCTATGAACCGTACCTGATGCAGCTAGGATTTTTGGAGCGAACGCCGCGTGGTCGCAAAACTACCGCCAAAGCCCACAAACACCTCAAACGATCACCAAAAACAGATGACAATCAACCAGAAATGTTATAACGTTTAGCTATGCAAGATATCAAAATCGCCCAGACCGAGCTGTTCGAACATGATGATCAGGAAGACCTGCTCGGTGAGGTGCAGCGACATCCAGTCGGGATTTATACTCGTGTGGCTGGGGCGGTGTTTATACTGGCGCTACTGAGTGGGTTTGCGTTTATACTGACGCGCGCAAGTCTTAGTGGCGATCCGTTAACCGCAGTCAACCCCGAGCTAAGCCTGACTAACTATGTGCCGTGGGTGGTGGTGTTGCTCGGGGTGTTGATTGCAATCGGCACGGCGATTTCTATTTATGTCTACCGCAACAACTACCTCGTCCTAACTGATCAAAAACTAGTGTTCGTGCGGATGAACTCGCTGTTCTCGCGCTCAATCTCTCAGCTGAGTATCGGCGACGTTCAGGACGCGACTATTGAACAACACGGAGTACTGAGTCGAGTGCTTGATTACGGTACGATTAAAATCGAGACTGCCGGTGAGATGGACAATTTCAGCTTTCAGTACGCGAAGGACCCGGTGTATACCGCCAAGTGTATCGTCGATGCCCACGAAGAGAACTTGAAACTCTACGGCAACTAAGCAATCTCATTCGAGTGCCCGGCAACTAGGTAATTTATTCGAGTGTGTCTGGCGCTAGATCTATTAAAGCGTCCAGCTACTAGTTATAGATTCGTTTGTAAGTATCTATAACCCAGCGAGCTGGCCCACCATCACTCGCAGTGGTGCCGAAGGTAACTGCCGCTGACTGGTTGAGGTTGATTGTCTGCCCGATTAGCGCTCCGACGCCGCCACTGTTACCGACGTCGATTTGCGACCAGCGAGCGTAGAAGAGGCTTTCTGGGCCGGATGACTGCTGCGTGAGGCTGATGGTTGGTACGGTGCGCGAAGTCTGCAAGTCTGAACCGGTAACGTCGCTGCAGTCTGGTGAACAGCCAGCAGTGCTTTTGTAGGTGATGACACGGACACCGAGATTACTAGAGTTGGCAGTAATGCTGGAGCTATTACGCATCGACATCGAGTCATCAATCATCAAGTCGGGCAGTGGCTCAGCGACACCGATACTGTTGCTGACAACGATTTCACCTGATTGAAGCATGTCGAGTTCGCCATCGATCCAGACGTCACCCTCGATAGTAACGGTACATCTTTTATCGATGGTGACGTTGCCCTCGATGCGTGTGTTTGCGAGCCACGTGTTAGTGCCGTTGTTTGAGGTGCACGATGCGTCGTTGCCTGAACGAGTCTGTGCGGGCACAATCGCGTCAATTTGAGCCTGTCGATCGTGGTCTGGGAGCGGCTGCGGGGCGATAGGCGGGTTGTCGGTGTCGAGCACCGGGTTGCTGCCCTGGAGACCGTCGAGTGACATGTGACTGCCGTCAGTTTGGTTGTTGGCATAGACGTCAGCAAAGATTTGCGCCGGGTTACTGATGACGATTGGCTCCCCATTTTCGTTTTCACCGCAAACTCTTGGATAGTCTGCAGCACCGCAGACTTGGTGCGCTACCTGAACTTCAGTTCCTTCAGGGTTTGATTCGAGCCCGATCTGGGTGGTGTTGCTCATCTCAACTTCGCCGTTAACAAACACGTTCCCACCAAGAATCTTTGCCGAGTTGCTCATGAATAACCCACCGACACCTGTTACCACGGAGAATGAACCCCCACCGACACCACGGACTGCTATTTCCAGTTTGCGTTGGGATAGTCGGTCGCCGCTGCGGTATGAAGTGCCGGTGACGGTAATGAGCTTGCTGCGGTCATCGATATCACTGACACTAATATCAAAGTCAGTCGTAACGGTCGCGCCAGTATGAACGGTGATTGGCGAAGTTGTCCCCATCCACGGCGGGTCAGCGTCGTCTCGGGTTTTGTTCAGCTCCTTCAGCGCGTAGTCTACCCCAGCATCGGCTGCGAACTGGGCGTGCATACCGTAGTTGTCTACTCGGGCTGCCTGAACGCTGGCAAGCGCCAGCTCAGCGCCGACGATTGCAATAAGGATAATGAATGGAAAGAATACTAGTACCATCGGCAACGCAAAACCAGGGACGTGACTACGCACCGCCATTACCATCCCCAATATTACGGAACGTCATCCGGTTGACACTGGTTACAACCGGATCTTTGCCAAGCCCGCGGTCGATAAGGTTGAGCCTGAACTCAACTGAGCGAGCCGCGGAGGCTGTCGCAGTTACTGTGTTATCTTGGTCGTACATTACGAACGATAGATCGTCGAAACTAGTCGTGAGTTCAGCATCGTTTGGGCCGCCTGCAGTGCATGACGATGTCTGGGAGCTGACACTACAAGTCGTGGTTCGTGAGTTATCGACTGCCAACGGGTGCGCTAGTGTCCGACGGTACAGGCTATCACCGTCGACGTAGTAGACGAACTCGTCTTGGTAGGGGAGGCCGGTTAGCTCGTTTTCAATAAAATCGCCACTACTGTCGGTGGCTGGTGAGGCGATGATGAGCACGTGGTCGACATCAGCAGTGTTCCAGTTACTGCCCTTGTTGGTGTCGCTGATGAGGTTAGTATTCCGAATCGAGGAGCCATTTCGGATTTGTTCGACTATGCCACGCAGGATGGTTTGCGATTCGAGAGTCAGTCCGGCTTTGTTATAGCCGCGGGTGCCGCCAGCAAAGATGTTGATAACAGCTGGAAACAGGAACGCAGCCAGGGCGCTAACCACCACTACCGTGACCATCAGTTCAACCAGTGTATAGCCACTAGTATTGGCCAACGCCGACCTCCCCGACAAATGAGCTGTACGAGTGCTGCTGCAGTTTGCCCTGAATCGTAAACGCGACATCGACATCGAGTTTTTTAAGTCCAGGGCTTTCTGTCGAGACAGTATAGGAGGCGTTACGTGGAGCCAATAGCTCGCCCGGTAGCTGCGAAGTGATGTCGGTCGTGCCGTCATCTAGCGTCAAGTAGCCGGCACTGCGTATCCGTTCGACGACGTTCTGAGCGGTGGCATTGGCAATTGTTAAGTCCTCCGCCTGTTCGTTGATGTAGGCCATGCGTTGAAGCGCTAGTGTCGAAGCGTAGATAAACAGACCGCTTACTACGATAGTGACCACTACTTCGACCAGAGTAAAGCCGGCCTGTGAGGAGGGTGGAGTTTTTTTCATCACGTTTGCGCTAATTTTATCACAAGCCATCAGTCTTAATCAGATAGACTGAACGGGTTGCTGCCGATGTCTGGCTGTTTGATTGTGGTTTGGCGTTGTTGGCGAGCGCGAATCTCATCGATGACAGGCTCGTCGAGACGGATACTATTCTGTGTTAATTCCCCGAGTCGTTCATCGATAGTGGTTTGGTCTGGTTCAACTCGTAGTACCTGGCCGATGTAGAGGATTGCGTACGCTAGTAGCCCGAGCACGAGGGCGGCGATGATATAGAACCGAAACTTGTTGATAGTGGTCACGGCTTGCTTTGCTTGGTTTATTAGTTCTTCTCTACTGGGCACTTGGCGCTCCTTGCTTGAGATATTGGACTGACACATCGAGTGTCAGGTCGAGTTTACGTGGACCTTCTGGGTTTTCAGCTTCGACCGGAACTGATGTCACCGCCAGGCGGTTAATCGACAGCTGTCGTTGCGCTTGCTCGAGTCCTTTGAGCAGCTTCATAAAGTCTTGGTAGTTAGTGTTGCCGTTGTCTGGTGATAACTGCAGCGGGAGCGACAAGACGTTGCCGGCAACGCTTGGTTGGGACTGGCTGGTCTCCCCAGGTAATCCTTCAGTTGGATTGAAGTTGTAGCTGTCGATGTTGATGTTTGCATCACGAAAGATGTCGAACACGAGCTCCAGCGCTTCGGATTGGCTTTTTGAACCAGGAAGGAATGGTTCGAGTTCGACGTCAAAGTCTTCAAGTTGTTGCTCAACCTGGACAAGCTGCTCATACTCACTATCGGCGATTTCTATCTCAGCCTTCTTGATGGCGATAGTATCGAGTGCATCGTCGAATTGGTTTTGAGCAAAGGTGAACATGAAGCCTGTACCGATGAATATTAACAGTGCTAGACCGAGCAGACTGACGAACATATTTTTAGGTGTCATTGGTTATCTCCAGGTTTGAGGGGCTCATGAGCTGGAGTGTTGAGGCCGAGCACAATCAGGGTATTAACCGTAGTGTCGCTGTCCTGGGCTTGTTGGATGTCGACAAAATCAACACGCTCCATTGACAGCAGGATAGTTCGCAGCTCACTGACACGAGAAATGTCTTCAAGTATCACCTGTAGATCTACGCGTTTGCCACCGTTAGGGTCCGGTTGGCCATTTTGGGTTCGTTCGAGTGTGACAGCACGGACTGCAGCCCAGTTCGGCGTAGTTTGGCCCAGCTCAGCGATAAAGTGCGAATAGTAGCTTTGTTGGTCTAGCAGGTTCTCTATCGTATCGACCGTAGCGCTGATCGAGGCTGCTTCTTGGCGAGCTTCATTAAGTTCACTTACTTGCTGTTTGCGATTGCCGAGTTGTTTCTCGAGCCGTTCGGCGCCAGCGTTGGCATAGAGCACTCCACCAGCCATCAGTAGCGACAAGGCGAGGGCGACGACAATCATCACGATTACGAATCTGACGACCAGTGAGTTACGTTTGGCGTAGGCGAAGTCTGACTTTACCTGTGGCGGTAGCAGATTAATCATAATGCGCCTCTTCACCGGCGAGTGCTAGGCCAACTGCTGTTGTGAACGATGTTGTTTCGATGGAGTGTGGCTCCTGGAGTTGGTTAAAGTCGATGTTCTTCCAGGGGTTACATATCGTCGTCGTCAGGCCAGACTCCTTTGATAAATACGCATCGAGTCCTGGTAGATTAGCGCCACCACCGAGGATAATCATATTTTCAATCGTCTTATCACCACCACTCGCACGAGAGCTGTAGTAGCGTTCAATCTTTTTTACCTCGTGGATTAGGCCGTCGAGCACAGGGCTGATTGCCTTCATTAGTGCGGCCTGATGCTGGCCCTTATCGTCGATGCCATGGCGGATTTTTAGCGTGTTAGCTTTGGAGTTAGTGATTTTCATCCCTTTTGCAATTGCGGCTGTGATGTCGTCGCCGCCTTTGTCGACGGTGCCGGTGACTCGGATCGACTGGTCGAAGATGCTGAGGTCGCACGAACGTGCACCGAAATCAACTAGTAGCGTTGGTGGCGCGTCGTCTTCGAGGCTGCCGCTGAGCGAGTGGCGCACGCCGCGGACTGAACTAATCAGTGATGTTTCGATTAGTGCGACTTCGAGGTTTAGCATGTTAAATAACTCCATGTAGCTGTCGACAATTTTACGCGGTACTGCCACCATCAAGACGTCGATCTCGTCCTCCTCATCACTCAGCGATGGGTAGCTCTCATAGTCGAGGTAAAGGTCTTCGAGGGGTAGAGGGATATACTGTTCTGCCTCTAGCTGAACCGCAGAGCGCAACTCGTCGTCGCTCATGTTGTGCAGCGTTAGCATGCGCGTGAAAGATTGTGCAACAGGTATTGAGGTGGCGATGCGGGTCGTGTCGATGCCGCCGATGACGGTGTCAGTCAATAGTTCAAAGACTGCCTTGGCGACCTTTTTCGGGTCAGTTATTACGCCGTTATCCATCGTGCTATCGAGAAAGTTCGCGCGCCCGTAGCCGTTGACTAGGTAGCGATTATTTTTATGTTCCAACTCGACAACTTTGATATTGCCGTGGCCAATATCAAGTCCGAATAATGGTTCTTTTCTATAAAACAATGGCTGTGCCATGAATGTCTGTTGTCCCACTCGTTAAAATGCTTATGTTCAGTATAGCTAACAGTAGCCCAAAAATAAACAAACCCGCTCTCGAGTGAGCGGGTTTGAGTCTAGTTATTAGCTGCTAACTAGAGTGGCTGACCGTCGAAGGTCTGCTGTGCAGGGGTCTTTGTCTCGAAGTCGACTGTCAGTGTGTAGCTAGTACATGCAGTACCAGAACCGTCACAGCCAGCCGGTAGAGCAGCGTAGCTGTAGTCCGAGGCGGCAGCGTTAACGTATTCGCCTGCAGGGTCGGTCAGCGTCTCTTCGTTGATATTAGCAACGGTTGTCGCATCAAACGCTGTTTGCAGGGTAGCAAACGTTCCAACTTGTGCAGTTGTTGGGTATGTTCCCGCTTCCGCAGCATAGGTTGCGAACTGAGACTCTACCTGACTTACGTCGCTGTCTCGTTCACTATCACGAGCAGCAGCTGGTGCGTTGCCGAAGTTGGCGATCGCGATTGCAGCCAAGATACCGATGATGATGACTACCACTAGCAGCTCAATCAGCGTAAAGCCTGATTTAAGTTTATATTTCATATTGTCCACCCTCCTTAGAAAAGGTTTTTAGTTTGTATTAGGTGTTTACCTGAGAACCATTATAGCCATAAGCGATATTTCGTCAATTACTGAACTGGTGCTAGGAGCCACTCAGACTCTGCGTCACGGAGCCAAGCGGGCCGATTACCGCGATGACGATGACTCCAACCATACCACCGAGGATGACAATCATAATCGGCTCAATGATTGAGGTTAGGCTCTCCGCTGACTGGTTTACCTCTTCTTCATAGAAGTCGGCAAGCTTGAGTAGAATACTGTCGACCTCACCAGTCTCTTCACCGATGGCGATCATCTGACTGAGGATTGGTGGGAATAAGTCATCGGCTGCCAAGGGCACGCTCATTGGTTTGCCGTTTTTGACTGCGGCCGCGGCTTCATCAAGCTTCTCTTTGATAACATCGTTGCCGACAGCGTTTGCGGTGACATGCAGAGTATCAAGTACGCTGACACCAGCGCTGTTGAGAGAGCTAAAGATACGAGCGAAGCGGGCGATAGCGACTTTACGGATCAGCTCACCGAGCACCGGGATTTTAAGTAGTATGGCGTGGAACTGGTAGCGACCCTTTTTAGTTTTGATGTAGCGGCGGATTAAATACACCACAGCTGCGAATATTACTGCGAGGTAGATGCCATAGCTTTGGAAGCCTTCGCTGATTCCAGTTACAATCCTCGTTATAAGAGGCAGCTCGTAATCTGGGCCGGCGAGCTCGAAGATAATACCGGTAATTTTCGGTACGATGACCGTCATCATGATAATAAAAGCGATTATCGTGATGATGATGACCACGACAGGATATGTTAGTGCACTTTTGAGCCGGCCGCGGATGGCGGCATCTTTTTCTTGTTGGAGAGCCAGGCGGTTGAGGATTTCGTCAAGGATGCCGCCTTCTTCACCAGCGCGAACCATGTTAACAAATATGTCGTTGAAGACGTCGGGATATTTCGCCAGTGAATCGGCGAAAGTAGAGCCGCTTTCAACCTGTTTAGTAACGTCAATCATCGCTTCTTTGAGCGGCTTTGAGTCGGTTTGTTTGGCCAGAGTCGAGAGCGAGCGTGTTAGGGGTACCCCGGCGTTGATCATCGTCGCTAACTGGCGGGTAAACACGACTTTGTCTTTGAGTTTAACTTTAGCTTTACCAATCTGGATGTTGAAGTTGATGCCAGTTTTCTTTTGCTGATCAAGAGATATGAGCTGTAAGTCTTGTTTGGTGATGAGTTCTTTTGCGGTCTGACGGTCAGTGGCATCGATGTTGCCGCGTATCAGTTTGCCATTTTTGCTACGTGCTTGGTATTCAAACTTTGCCATGATTATTCTCTGGTAGCTCGCATTATTTCTTCGATCGAGGTCAGGCCTTGCAGCACCTTGACGAAACCATCTTGGCTCATGGTCATCATGCCTTCCTGGATCGCTTGGCGCTGGATATCACTAGCAGTGGCGCTGCCGGCGATTAGTTTTTCGACAGGCTCAGTGATGCGGAGTACTTCATAGATACCAACCCTTCCTTTGTAGCCGGAGGTGTCGATGTCTGACGCCGGTCGCCAGAGGCTCATTTTACTACTGTTTGTTGGTAGGCTGTCGTCGACGACTTCTTTGCTCTCGTGTTCCGGGTCACGGTTGCGGGCTTGTTTGGCGGCTTGTTTGGCGGCGGCCTCATCTGCACTACGGTCGGCCATGTTCGGGTCATTCTTCAGTTTCTCAACGATGCTCTCGTCATCGAGGTCTTTGGCGAGCGGAGCGATGACTTTGTTGCCACCTTCTGCATGACTGCCTTTTTCTTTCTTCTTTGCTTCTTCTTGTTGTTTAAGGGTTTCTTGATGGGCCTTTTGAGCGTCATTGGCTTTCTCTATTGCTTCTTTAATCTTGAAGGTTTCTTGGATGTTTTCTAGCCCTTTTTTATTAGGGGTGTAGCTTTCGCGAGTCTCTGTATCAAGCCGGCGTACCAGCCGTTGGCCGATAACAACCTGCAAGGTTGATGCGATCAGGAAGGGCTCAGCGCCCATGTCGAGCAGACGGGGGATGGCGGTGGCGGCGTTGTTGGTGTGGAGTGTTGCAAAGACGAGGTGACCTGTCAGTGCGGCCTGGATAGCTAAAGCTGCTGTTTCAGCGTCACGGATCTCACCAATCATAATGATGTTCGGGTCTTGACGTAGTAGAGCACGCAAACCGTTTGCAAAGGTCATGCCGGCTTTTGGGTTGGTTTGAGTCTGGTTAACGCCTGGGATGCGATACTCCACCGGGTCTTCGATAGTCGAGATGTTGACACCAGGGGTGTTTAGTTTGCTGAGGACTGAGTAGAGTGTAGTGGATTTACCAGATCCAGTCGGTCCCGTTACAAGTACGATACCGTGCGGCTGGGCAATGGCGCTGTTGATATCGTCGAGTGATTTGCCCCAGAAGCCAAGGTCTTCCAATGTTAAGGCCTCAGTTGATTCATCAAGGATACGCATTACGACTTTCTCACCGTCGACGACCGGTAGTGTCGAGACACGTAAAGCGAAGATGTCTTCACCGAAGCTGATCTTGAACCGACCATCTTGGGGCGCACGGTGCTCATCAATCTTTAGGCTCGACAGGATTTTGATACGGGACACCAGAGCGGCCATCACGCGGCGTGGTAGCTTATTTGCCTCACGCAACACGCCGTCGACGCGGTAGCGAACCTGGACGAACTCCTCTCGAGGTTCGATATGGATGTCGCTGGCTTTGGCTTTGATCGCGTATTCGATCAGAAGATTCACTGTCTGAGCGATTGGCGAATCTTCGGCGAGGTCTTCTTCTGACACCTCCTCGTCATCTATTTCAAGCTCTGCTTCTTCGTCGCCAGGTACTACCTTGCTTAGTTCTGAGCTGATCGAGCCTTTGTAGTCACCGAGAGCGGCGTGGATGTCGCGGGTGGTGGCGAGGAATATCTCAACCTTGCCCTTGCCGAACTGCTTCGAGAGAAAGTCAACCGCCTGTAGGTCGTCTGGATCATCGAGCGCTAGCTTCTTGTGTTTGTCATCCGATTCGAACAGTACGGCGTTATATTTCTCAGCAATACGCTGAGGGATTTGTTTGAGTACATCCTTCGGGATCTCAACTTCTGAGAGATCGATGAACGGCACGTCTATCTCGTCTGCGTATAGTTTGGCAAGGTCGGACTCGCTGACGACCTGTTTCTCAATCACTACCTTCTGCAGTGGTTTCTTCTGTTTCTTGCCAATTTCTATTAGCTCGTCAAGTTTGTCTTGCGTTGCTTTGCCGTTATCTAACAGCAGTGATGTTACCATCGCATCAGGAATTCGCATCGATTTGCCCACTTCTTAGCCGTGTTGTCATATCTATCAGCGAGTATAGCGCGAAGCACGAGCATTTTGAAGTAGTGACATTTGTTATACTGGTGGGTAAAGCTAATAAGGAGGGATTACACACATGGCTGCCAAGAAGAAGACTGCCGAAAAATCGACCAAAAGCACTGAGGACACCGGCAAACAGAAAGCACTTGAGGATGCGAAAAAACAGATAAAACAGCAGTTTGGTGAAGGCGCGATTATGAGTCTGAGCGACAACACAGCGAAAAATATTGAAACATTTAGCAGTGGTAGCCTCAGCCTCGATATCGCGCTCGGTAAGGGTATGCCGAAAGGCCGCGTGATTGAGATTTATGGTCCTGAGAGTTCTGGTAAGACCACCCTAACGCTACACTCGGTGGCTGAAATCCAGAAAGAAGGCGGCACAGCCGCGTTTATCGACGCCGAGCATGCACTTGACCCGGAATACGCTAAGAAAATCGGCGTTAACATCGACGAGCTGCTGATATCACAACCTGATACTGGTGAGCAAGCGCTTGAGATCGCTGAGACACTGGTTCGCTCGAGCGCAGTTGACCTGGTAGTAATCGACTCAGTTGCAGCACTGGTGCCACGAGCTGAGATAGAGGGCGAGATGGGTGACGCTCATGTCGGCTTGCAAGCCCGACTGATGAGTCAAGCGCTACGTAAACTGACCGGCATCATCAACAAATCTAAAACGACTGTAATTTTCATTAACCAAATCAGGATGAAGATTGGCGTCATGTTCGGCAACCCAGAGACGACTTCTGGCGGTAATGCGCTGAAGTTTTACGCCAGTGTTCGGCTCGACATTCGTCGCATCGGTCAGATTAAAACTGGTGACGATGTCATCGGTAACCGCACTCGGGTCAAAGTCGTGAAGAACAAAGTCGCCCCGCCGTTCAAGAAAGCTGAGTTCGATATTATGTATAACCAAGGCATCAGCATGGAGGGCGACGTACTCGACCTCGCAGTTGAACAAGACATCATCGGTAAAGCCGGGTCATGGTACGACTATGGCGACGAGAAAATCGGTCAAGGCAAAGAAGCTGCCAAACAGTGGCTGACTGACCATACCAAAGAAGCCAAGAAAATCGAGAAGCAGATTCGTGACAAGGTCCTGAGCTGACCGATACTCACGCGTGAGTCCTAGGGTCCGAATCATCGCTCCGGAGGGCTCTAGGCAGCTGCATGGGTTAGAGCCGCAGTCGTTTCTGTCGATAATTAACGGCCGTCAGCAGCGCCATATCGCCCATGAAGTAGCGCGGGAGGTCTACTACGACGACCAGAGTCGTTATCAACGCCCTGAGATACCAGCTACGTGGCGCCTGCGACACACTTTGCAGTCGATTCGTCAGCGTCGCCAGATAAGTCAGCTTGACCAACGCTCGCGTGACGGACTGGTTAAAGGCCGTGACTTTTGGCATGAGCTGAGTGATATCGTCGAGCCGGCGCTGATTCAGCGTGGCTATGAGGGCTGGCACTATTTGCAGCGCACGTCAGGCGGCATAGAGTTGAGCAATGAGATGCCGAGCGAGTAGGATAGGGGTAGTTATGTTTGAAAATTCGAGCTACAACTGATGATCGGCTTTAGCCACTTAACGAGCGGTGCTATCATCGGCGCGACTATCGCTAACCCATTCGTTGCAGTTCCGGCGGCGTTTATATCTCACTTGATTTTAGATACATTTCCACACTACGGCGAGGATGTCGAAAATCCGAACCAGATCCGTTGGTTAGCAGTGACATTGCCAGATGGTGTTGCGGTGTTGGCGATGGCTGGTTTTTTGTTGGGTCAGGGTTATATCGTACCGCTACTGGTTGGGCTAGTGGCAGTCAGTCCAGACGCACCGTTCATCATCGAGGTGATACGAAACCGACTGTTTGGCACCACACCTGATTTTGAAAACCGTTCGGTATTTACGAAATTTCATTCACGAATTCAACAGTTGGAACGACCATGGGGCTGGACGCTGGAAATCGTCTATGCTGTGATATTCGGCATGATTTTGTTTGCAGTGCTATGAAAATAACGGCGATAAACTCGCAGAAGAAGCGCGATGATAGAGTCTCGGTCTTCGTCGATAAAAAGTATTCATTTTCACTCAGCAAGGCACAGTTAAAAGACGAGGGTTTAGAGTCTGGTCAGGAGCTGAGCGAGCCGAAGTTACGAAGTTTAAAACAAGCCAGTGAAGACGGCAAGCTGTTCGACCGACTGCTGGCCTGGCTGGCGCGACGACCGCGCTCAATCTGGGAGGTTCGTGATTACTTGCGACGCAAACAAGCGCCGGATGACCTGGCGGACAAATTTATCGCACAGCTCGAGGAGTTAAACTACGTTAATGACCAGGCATTTGCCGAAGCGTGGGTGCGGTCGCGGCGAGTGCTAAAGCCAATCAGCCAGCGTAAGCTGCGCTCCGAGTTATACAAAAAACGCGTCGACAGCGACATTATAGATATTGTCCTGGAAGATGATGAAACCGACGAGCACCAAGTTTTGCGGCAGCTAGTCGAGAAGAAACGCAAGCAGAGTCGCTACCAGGATGAGCAAAAGCTCCTCGCGTATTTAGCGCGCCAAGGGTTTAATTACAGTGATATTCGCTCAGTGCTTGATCAGTTGGGGGAGGAAGATGACTCGCGCTGAGTGTTTGGCTGGCGTAGCGGCGGTGTGTTGACTGCAGACTTGACCGCGCTGGTGAATTTGTCACGTAGGGTGGCGTCTTCGACGATGATTTCATCGTCATTAACTGAGCTGACTTGAGAACGGTTGACGATTAGAGCTGATTCAGCGAAAGCCTTAAAAAGGGTGCGTTTGACGTGAAGCTTCTGGATCGTGAAGTGGTCGCTGTCGACGACGAACTCCTCGACGGTGCCGAGTTTCTTTTTGGAGGTAGTGTAAACCTTC
>Ga0136596_1000746_pt1 | contig 15821 bp, 13 predicted proteins | sample AntRauTorcE11897_FD_101387 | JGI IMG/M metagenome (GOLD analysis project Ga0136596, IMG submission 101387) | Saline lake microbial communities from Rauer Islands, Antarctica - Metagenome Torckler E11 #897 | ecosystem: Environmental > Aquatic > Non-marine Saline and Alkaline > Saline | place... | reverse complement strand
TAGTCCTAGCAATTAGACAGACCAACCCACCTACGTGTATACCGTCAAAGATAATGACCTCATGGACTTCGCCAGTTATGACTGACGGAACCGGCACATCCCAACACCAAGCCACACGATCACGAAAGGTTCGCTGCGAGCATCCTAGTTCGGCTTGAGATAACTTACCGAGTAACCAACTTAGGAAGCTCTGGAACACAAACTGGCGAGCTAGATCGGGTCGTTTGTGAACACGGTTTGAGTGACATATGCTACATTTCCATAACTGTCTGCCATTTTCTGAAAAACCATTCTTCCACAGCTTGTTTTTGCATGTTTTACAGTACCTAAACCCACGCTTTTTGATAGTCCTTTTGACCATAAGTAATGTCCTCCGACATTACTTATGCATGACTAACAGGTTGAAACTAGGGTATTTATCCTCGTTTTATTGCCTATAACCCCCATATCTTCTATATTATCCTCAGAAAAAGGGCTTCGTCGTTCTAGGAGCTTCAGCTTCAATTCATCCAGTAAATTACCTTCAGTGTCACGTATTTTCTCAAGGTATCCCAGTAGTGCCGCCTCTACACGATCTTCGCGCAGGAAGATGTTCTTGCACTCATCAAGTTGTCGTTGACAGCCACCATACACCCATCTTTTTTGACTCTGCCAAGATACTAGTCCGTTACAGCTTGTACACTGGATAAGCCCCTTTAGCAAGAAGTTGAATGGCCGTGCACGAGGTCTTGTTTTTCTTTTGAGCTTAGTTTGCACGTCATTAAAAAGCTCCTCACTAATTAACGGTTCATGAGCCCCTGGGTACTCACTGCCATTGAACTGGATTATCCCAATATAGAACTTGTTGGATAATATCCGATGAACTGCACTATTCACGTATGCTTTGTTTTTACGTGTCATTAGTCCACACATCTTTAGTTCTTCTGTGACTGTTCGTACGCACCCATCAGGCTGTAAGAAATACTTAAAAGCCCGCTCAATCATAAATGCCGAGCTGTCGTCTATGACATGGATTTTTCTACCATTCTCTGTTAAGTTTTTATATCCTGGGGGAGGAGGCGCTGGCATCCAGCCCTGAGCCAGTTTTTCACCCCATCCTTTCATAGCCTCTTCACGCAAGTTGTCTGTATATTTTTTGGCAAATGCAAGATATATGTTCCACATAAGTTTGGCGTCAGACTTGGCGTTCTTATGGACGATCAGGCTTTCTTTGACCATATGTAGCTTGCGGTATTCATTCTGTTCTAGCCAATCGTCGATAATGACTGCATCACGGAAGTTTCTTGTGAGCCTGTCAGTTTTCTCAACTACAAGATGGCTAATTTTGTCTTGCCGTATCTCCTCTAGCATTTCCTTAAACACCTTCCGTCGCTCGCCCTTTGAAGCAGTTTCTGCAATCCTAAACTCTTTAACAAGCTCAAGTCCGTTGTTCGTACAATATGCACGCATGAGCTTGCTCTGTGCATCAAGTGAGTACCCGTCCTCTTGCGCTCGGCTCGATACTCGGGCCAATGTTACTGATCTTGTATTTTTCATGTCTTTTTGCACCTCCATGTCTTAGTTATCATCATTATTTTTTCATACCCTCAAATCTAAAACTTTACAGCCTGTGGATAACTCAGTTACTATATCTGTAGCCACTTCAATTTGTGACTGAGGGATAAAGTATGCAACTATTCGCAGCAACTACGTTATTTACGAAGATATTCGGGGATTCGCCCACCGAAATAGTTGTGAACGCCCTCGTCATCCTGATGCTTTCCTATATGCTCTGGCGAACAGTTATTGCGCCACTTCTCAGCATGCTGAGAAACTTCTCGGAGCTCTTTAAGCGCCCTGAACTTTCATGTATAGAAGTTACTCCTCCACAAAAGAATGAGATCGACCCAGATCACACCCAAAACTTTGTACATGTAATTCAGCGACTTTATAAAACTGAGCGATTATCACTAGAGGTCATTAGTAGTAAGAAAAAAGGTATTCGCTACAAAGTTATGGCCGAGCCACATGCTATAAAAAGCATCAAAAAGCACCTAAGCTCATACATGCCAGATCTTAAAATAACTGCGAGTAAACTTACGAGCCCGAAGCTAACTTCACGCATATACTCCTTTAAGCTGTCTAGGCACTTTGCTTATCCACTAAAAACATATGAAACTACTGAGCGCACAGACCCAATGACATTTATTGCAGGGGCAATGACAAGCTTGGAAGACGATGAAGAGTTGTCGCTACAAATGGTGGTTCGGCCGTATAGTTCGCGCAGCGTTAGTCGGATTTACAATAAAATTATTAAAAACGGCCGAGCCCCCATTGGTACTGGAATTCGTTACTACCTCATATCATATGCCTGGGTATGGGTTCCTTCTGCTGCCATTGCTTTCTTAACTACTAATTTGGCGTTGGGCTTAATGGCAGGAATCATCATCTGGGTTATCGCCTTGTTCTCAAACAGCGAAGCTAGGCCGCTTACTATCACTGAAGAAAAGCTATATAGCGACGTCATCGCCAAGCTTGATCAGCCACTGGCTAGGGTGAGCATGCGCCTCAGTGTGCATTCACCAAAGCGAACATCGGAGCTTGTTGACGACTTTCAAAGTTCACTGAAGTCTCTTGATCGAACTGGCATTCAGTCAATTGTGCGATCGAAGGGCATAAACTACCCGAAGTGGCAAAAGTACCTACACCGCCAGTACGCAGAACGGTTGTCGTCAATCGTTACGCGAAATGCCTTAATACTAAGCGCATCTGAGCTTGCGGCTATTTATCATTTTCCATATGGTGTTATTCATACCGAAGGCATGGTTCGCTCGCATAGCAAAACACTGCCAGCACCTCTCAGCCTTAAAGACGATCCTAAGCTAGACGTTGTATTTGGGGTTAATAAACATCACGACACAGAAACACCCATTGGGCTGACAATAGCCGAACGTGAGCGCCATATGTACGTTATAGGCGGTACTGGGAGTGGCAAGACAACCATGCTCAAGTATCAAATCATTCAGGATATTAAAAACGGCAAAGGCTTGGCCGTGGTTGACCCACACGGCGACCTGGCTGAAGAACTTTTAAAGTTCGTGCCGAAAGATCGTGAAAAGGATCTTGTTTACCTCAATCCAGATGATTTGGATAACCCTATAGGTGTTAATTTACTTGAGATGCCAGAGGGGCTTTCTGGTAACGACTTACTCGGCGAAAAAGACCGTGTAACTGAGTCTGTCGTATCTGTCATGCGCAAAATATTCTCAGAAGATGATTCTGGCGGTCACCGTATAGAGTATGTACTACGTAACGCCGTACAGACTGCACTCACAACAGAGAATCCAACGCTGTTCACTATCTTTAGGCTATTGAACGATGGCAAGTACGCCAAGGGTGTAATCAAAAAACTTGAGGATGAAGACCTCAAAGCATTCTGGAAAAACGAGCTAGGTAAAGCTGGTAGTATGCAGAAAGTAAAGATGGCTGCCGGTATTACTTCAAAGATTGGTAGATTCTTATTCTCGGCCAGCGCCCGGGCAATGTTAGAGCAAGAAAAGTCAGACATAGACTTCGGTAAAGTGCTGGACAGCAAGATACTGATCTGTAACTTTTCTAAGGGTAGACTCGGAGAGGATACTTCTATGCTGTTTGGCACGACTATACTAGCTAAACTACAGCTTGCAGCTCTGAAACGATCAGAGCATAAACAGACAAATCGTAAGCCGTTTTATCTGTACGTTGATGAATTCCAAAACTTCGCCACAGTATCGTTCACACAGGTGCTCAGTGAGGCCAGAAAGTACAAACTGTACCTGATTATGGCCGAACAGAGCACTCAGCAACAGGATGATCAGAAGATGATAGAGATTATTCTGGCAAACGTCGGTACCGTTGTTGTCTTCAGAACAGGAAGTCCAAAGGACGAAGAATTACTATTACCACTATTTGAGCCGTATATAGAGAGGGGCGAGATATCAAATCTGCCAGCCTACAACTTTTACTGCCGTATTTCTGGAATTGAAACCAGCGAGCCGATGAGTGGGGAGACTATAGTCGCTTAGTCTTATTTGTCTTTTAGCTCGTCGAACTTTGCTTTCATTGTTGGGTTCCCATGAGTTAGCTTTTTGATAGTTAGGTCTTCGGCTTTATTGTTGCTAGCCTTAGGTTATTCTCGGATGATAGCAGGCCTTCTTTAGTTTTCTGTAGTTGGTTTATGGTCTTGTCTATGCCATCTATAGCTGTCTGAAACTTTCTACTAGCTAGGTTATAGTTTCGAGCAAAGCCTTCTCTAAATTCATTTATTTTATCTTCAAAGTTTGTGATATCAACACTCTGTGATCTTACTAGTGCAAGCTCAGATTTATATTGCATAGAGTTCATGGCTGCGTTACGGAGCAGTGTGATTATTTGGATGGCGGGCTGTCGCTTTTTTCATTTTTCTTAATGGCTTCGGAAATTACTCGCCCTAGATTACTGTCTGGGTGATAGAATACTTCCCGCAAAGCTGCTCTAGTTTGGTATACATTCAACTGCTCAACAACTCGTGACGACGCTTTATTAATACTATGTTTCTTTGCCAATGCAACTGCATGGTTCGGTCCGAGGGGCATGAACAAGGCATCTGCATCGTTCCAGGCCACACCCTGAAGAACACCAACTTTGTCTTCGTCTTTATTGTAGCTAACGACAGGAGCATCACCGATTAAGAATTGGGGGGTGGTACTATGCCAGATCTCGAGCTTGTATGATCGTATTAGATCTTGTCCACGTCGGTACATTTCTATAAATTGCCTGTCTAGAAACCGTTCTTTTTGAACGTTATCCATAAAATCTAAAAATATTTGATTGTGAAGCAGTCCATCCATGTTTGTGGAAACTAGGTCGAGACCAGTCAGAGCTTTCAAAGCTTCTGCATGAGAGTGGTTCTCAAGAACTACCGTCTTTATCTCGTCAACTTTTTGCGGAATGAAGGATGCCAGTAACTCTGTAAGAGCAAAACCTCTAGCCCAATGAAGTACGATTAAGTTTTTCACCACCTCAATACTTACTGGGTTATCAAGTAGCTTTCCTGCGTCTAGCTGGGCAAAGGCGTGAGGAAGACGCTTTTCAACTTCATTTGCCCAAACTTTCTCAGTATCTCCTGGTTCAGTAAGATCTGGGTCTTCGAGTCCGCCAAATTTCTTAACTGAATCAGTTCTCTCCTTGAGCGATCTTAAATCAAGCCCGCTTATCGGACCTTTGCCATTGGGGTATCTTGCCCAACGGCGTAGCAAAACTTTTGAAACCAAATGTTGAATCATGGGTACATTAAGACATTACTCAATTAGTTTTGGCAAGAGTCCACTCAATCCATTTTTCAAGAATACTTCCTGACCAACGCACAAGCTTCCTGTCGGTAGGATTAACAGGGCTTTTGTTCCCATGAAAAAAATTGTTACGGACTTGATTGATAAACCGAATAACTTGTTCGAAATCAGATGTACTCGTAAGAGCGACGGACCTTTTGCCCTGTTGGCTTGGCCTGGAGTCTGGAATCGGACTTTCGCCAGCAAGGCCATTTAGCCAGCTTTGAAACATAGCTCCATCTTTTATACCACCCCAATGTCTTTTCAGCTCATTGTCAGTATTTATGAGCCAATCAAGCTTATCGCTATCTCTATCCATGCCTGACTCAGCTGTCATCCAGGCGTCTAAACACATATAAAATGTAAAGAATTTCATAAATGGGTCGTGCTGATCACGCCCAATTACAGTCCACCAGCTTATTAAACTCCTGACGTTCTTGTTCATAATATAATCCATCTTTTCCTTTGATAGTATACCTACTCTTAAAACATTCTACAGACTTAATCTGATGTTTTGACGCAACCGTGAGTTTTCTCAAACCAAAGGCCCTCTTACTTGTATTTATGAGTTAATATATAGGTATGTACGGCTATAAAGATAAAAGGCTTATTACTAAAGTCAGACTAATGACTTATTTAATACCTTTTGCTTTATCTCTAGCCCTTGGATTGCTACTTTCGTTAGATGTTGTAGTACTTGAAACGCAAGTGCTAGTTACTATTATCGTTGCCTTGATAGGCTGGCCTCTCGCAGTCGATAATATCTTCCTTCAAATAAACAACTCACTTAAGCGTAAACTAGAGGCGGACACAATCAAGCAAATCGACGATGCTCTAACTGGGATCACAGCCTCTTTTGCAACTACAGTCACATTTAATAGTAGCTTTGTTGTTAAGCCCCTAAAGGTACCCAAAGATTTGTGGTCAAAAAGCGCTGAAAAAAGATACTGGGAGATCGCAGATAGCACTAAAGAGATGCGAAACGCATACGGCGGCTTGTACCGAGCTCTCGAGGCAAACGAGATTGTTATCATCCACCTTGAACAATACTATCGATACTTAACAATTAAAATTGGAGACTTTATCGATCATGTCGATAAACTCAGCGGTGACTTTCTAATTGCAACGACAGATTTTCATTTAAGTGAAAAGAAATATAACGAGGAAGTCGCTAAATTCGAACCACTTAAAAAAGAGTGGTCGGAGATTGCCACGTATAGCATGGATTTTAGGAAAATGATACAAAACGAGCTGCTTGGAGATGTTTTCAAGAGGGAGCTGAAACCCAGGCAGCCTCTCTTGGGTCATGGCACTACACTGGAGAAGCTTGCTACAAAATTAGAGGTTCAACGACTAATTGACGAACGAAATGAAAAAATAGGGTTACCAAAAGGACTAGCCTAACTAGGCTGGGGTTTCCAGTTCAGCAAACCCAGGACATTCTCCTGAGCACGCATGACACATTAATTTTTCATGAGCTCTTAATTTTCTACCGACCACCTGGGCAATCTCATCTGGCGTATAGCTGAATTCATTGGCTACTCGCATCTCGGGCTGAACAGGGTACTTTACAAAACTTACTTCCTCTAAAACCGGATTTTTCATGCTTGCAATAACTCTTGCTCGATATATATGTTTTGGATCATGTTTACATTCTTTGTTCAGGCAAATCCTACATTCGCCGTTTGTATTTTTTTCATCTCCACGAACCCAGTATGTCCTGCTACTTTTGTGTGGGCATATTGATAAATCACCGTCGCATAGCGAACAAATCTTATCACCATACAATCCTGGTGAGATTCCAATGCGTTTGTGTGAGTAGACAATCATGCAACGTTGCACATACTTTCCATTTTCAAATTCTATGTAACAACCTAGATTATCATGATTCCATTCGGCTATATCATGGATGTAGGAATGTAGTTCCTTTTGGCGAGAGGAATTTTCCGACCACCAGTATGCTTTTGCTCCAAATTCAAGTGATACTTGCATATATCTTCGAGCCGATTCCAGTTTGCCTGATGTATGTGCTTTCTGGGCTTTGTCAAAACTGCCTTGAGATTTCGACAGTCTTTGATCGATTTGTGAGTTCAGCCACACTTCATCAAGCACTTTAGAGCTACCCGCATCCTCTCCGATCAATTTAGCTGATTCGGAGTTGAAATCTAGTTCAAGCTTAAGATCATTCTTCTGGGATTTCACTTTTATTCTCTGAGATTATACGTTCCGCCAACCCAACTACTTCATCGGGACTTCCCTCGAACTCATACCAAGCCCACGCAGGGTCTTTTGAGCGATTTGCAATGGTCACTTTAACTCGCAACTTTTTATTGTCTTTTCTCTCAATAACAAATTTCTGGATTGTATACCAGATAGCTGACGAGAGTACACCTGTGCTGACTGCAAGAATAATGGTAATTGCCACATCGTCGCCAACCCCTAACTGATCGATCCACTTTCTACCTCCTGGGGTATCAAGATAACCGACACTTAAATCGTCGTGATCTCTTAAGTCTTTGTACAGATCAGTCGATGGTTGCGAATACAAAGAAATTTCGTTGTCGTTCACACGATCAGGCAGAACGATAACATTGTTCAGGCCCAAGTCTTCGGGTAGATCATACCTCACGGGTGTTTTAATGGGATTTAGGTAACTGGCTGGATCTAATCTATTTTTCATTGGCCTGAGCTCCTTTACTAACCCTGATTAACTTGGGGCAATTTCTATAAGTAATTGTAACAGCTCAGGCCTCTGGATTGACATCTGTAATTAGACAAGAGCTAGCTCTCATTATTCCTAACATCAATTTGTGTTGTGAGTTACCATCTCTGGGTTAACCCCCAGGCGGACCTGAAAAGACACTGTCGGACCCCATGTACTAAATGTCACCCTCCCAACATAATGAACATTTTGTCTATATTCTTGAGGCGATATAATTAATAAAAGGAGCCGCCAAAGACCCAAGAGCAAACGTACCGCAAGAGCCTATGAGTGGCGAGACTATGGTTACTTAGTTTTACTTGTCTTTCAGCTCATCAAACTTAGATTTCATGGTGGGGTTCCCACGAGTCAGTTTTTTGATCGTTAGGTCTTCAGCTTTGTTGTTTGCTAGCCGTAAGTTATTTTCAGATGATAGTAGGGCTTCTTTGGTCTTCTGTAGTTGGTTAATGGTCTTGTCTATGCCGTCTATAGCTGTATTGAACTTTCGGCTAGCAAGGTCATAGTTTCGTGCAAAGCCTTCTCTAAATTCGTTGATCTTGTCTTCAAAATTTGTAATATCAACACTCTGTGATTTTACTAGTGCAAGCTCGGATTTATATTTCACAGAGTTCATGGCGGCATTGCGGAGCAATGTAATTATTGGGACAAAGAATTGTGGCCGTATTACGTATATTTTCGGGTACCTATGTGACATATCGACTATACCGTTGTTATACAGTTCACTTTCTGACTCAAGTAGGGTTACGAGCACGGCATACTCACAGCCTTTTTTATTACGATCATCGTTAAGCTTGCTTATAAAATCTTCATTCTTTTTCTTGGTGGCGGTTTCGTCACCTTCGTTTTTCATTTCAAACATGATACTTATTATTTCGTTGCCGTTTTCGTCATTTTCTCGGTATATATAGTCGCCCTTGGTTCCACCAGATGCATCGTTATCCTTTTCAAAATACGCATTTTGAAAGGCGGTGGCACGCAATTTGTTAAACTCTGTTTCACAGTGCAGCTCTAGCGTTTCACCCACCATTTTTGTTGAAAGCTTGGCCTTCATATCTTTGTAATAATCGATCATCTCATCTTTGTTTTTAAGCTCTAACTCATACTTTTCTTTGAGAGATTTTTCAATAAGCTGATTCTCTGTATCTTTATTTTCAAGTTTATTTACTAATCCATCACGTTCTTTCTCGAGCTTGTTAACGGCTTCAGCTAAGGCTAATTTCTTCTCAGTCTCAGAGGATTCAAGTTTTGATTGAAGTTTTGCCAACTCAGCATCTTTAGTTGCTTTTAGCTCTGTTATCTCTGATTCTTTTTTAGTAACAGTAGCCTGTAACTCGTTCTTGGTTTTTTCTTCTGCTAGCTGGACTGCGCTTTCTTTGTCTTTTTCCATCAGTTCTAGCCGATCATGTAATTCTTTTTCAAACTCATGATCACGAACTTGTTTTAAGATATCAGCAAAGCCAGCTTCATCAATTTTAAAAGCTTTTTTGCAATGTGGACATATAATCTCGTTCATAATTTAGCTCCTTTAACAACGTCGACGACTTCACCCTCAACTGTAAAATCGTCGTTTTCACTAATAAATATTGGTGCGTAACGATCCTGAGAATAAGAGTCGGGCGCAAGTACAACACGACTATTCGTGGCATCTCTGTGAAACCTTTTAACATTTGCCAGCCCACCAATAATTGAAACTATTACATCTCCGTTGCTAGGAGTGTACGTTGTGTCTTTTTTCACGATAATGTAATCACCATCACAAATTTCTTTACCCGAAACTTTTGCATGGTTCATTGAGCTTCCTCTGGCAACGAGCGCATATAGGCTGCCCTCATTCTTGGCTTGCAATAGAGAAGAAGACACACCTAGGTAGTTAATCAGAGCGCCATCTGCGAATTTTGTAGCCTCGCCACAATCAGCCTCTCCCATAACGGGAATTTGAATAATTCCTGAATCAGTTGCAAGCGCAGGAGTCAGCCTCCCACCCCTATTAACTAGGTCGCCTCGTTTTATAAGTTGCTCCATGTGATGCGTAATCTGTGACGGGTAATCACAGCCAACTTTTTTAACTAGATCAACACGTCGAAGCGTACTAATATCTTCAAGTTTAGCTATATCTAATAATCTCTTCTGTATCGGGTTCACTCCACTAAGTATACCACATGTTGTGTCCTCTGTCTTTTCTCTGTCTTTTTGTGGTAAAATACACCCAGGCAACAAGAGGCGGAGTCTCGGGAATACAAAAACCGATTAAGGTCATGAGGGTAGAAAATTGACCGGTAATAAGGGGAAAGGAGAAGACAATGGCTCGATATATAGTCAACTCAAATGAATACGATGGTCACCACGAAGTACACAATACTTCGGTACACTGTGACAACTCAACGTATCCGAAGCCTGAGAACCAAGTTGATCTTGGCGAGCAACCTAGCTGCTCAACGGCGATCGTGGTTGCCAAGAACATGCAGCCAGGTTGGCAGATTGATGGCTGTGCATACTGCACAAACTGCCACACACGTTAAAAATCGCCAGATTTGCGTTCATTTTGACGACGAAGCATTTCTAGCGATCTAAATTGGGTGGCGCACTTAAGCGTCACCCTCCGAGTATACCAAATAACTATCCCATAGGAGGATTTAATATAATGAGTACTGAAGAGATAATTCACGAAGCAGGACAGAGACTAGTAACGGTCACTTTTGACTATACGGAAGCAGACGGCAGCAATGAAGGTGTGCGAGAAGTAGAGCCCTATAGTTATCAGGACAAGAACGGACGTAAGTTTTTTGGATATGATCTAGGTAAGGACAGCATACGAGCATTCGTGCCCGAAAACATCCACAACATAGCATTGACTGACAATAAATTTACGCCACGTTGGCCAGTCGAAGTCTAGTGTAGGGCCTCAAAGGCATCTTTGAAAGCTTGCGGAATTTGCGACGTATTGGTTATGATTTTTTTAAGATCATTTGCCAGTGCCTCACCCTTAGAGTTTAAGTAATTAGTGCGCGTTTTACTTGAAGCTACATAAGCGGCCAGCTGCTTATGTAGCTTAGTATCTTTTTTTGATACTTCAATTTTGCTACGCATGTCATCCAGGGAATCATTTGTAATGCCCACCCCACATTCATTTTTTAATAGCTTTATCCATATATCATTTGCTATTGAATCTTCAAAGTCTGTTATGGTACCAACGAGATGAATATTAGTTCCTGAGCCACCAGTGTCTTTGTCTAGTAGATAAACTATAGAATCGTCAGGCTTTCGATAGTCTCCTGTGATATCTTCCAGAATTTTTTTATAGTGAACCCTGTTTGATTCACCCCCAAGAGTTATCTTACGTGCTCCCACATCAATTAGGGGCTTGTTATAAACAATATAGTGAAAGTGATCGAGTAAATGATATTCTGTTGCTCCTTCAACTGCTAAGAATTTGTCATAGAACAGAAAATCACTATTTTTTACTCCAAGCGTAGATAAGGCGTCTTCAGTATCTTTGGTTGTGAGTAGCTGCGTGTAATTGTCGATTAACTCGGCTTTATATACATTTCTAAGATGTGCTCTATCAATAAACGTGGTAGAGTGTGTGCTTGCAACGATTTGAAACTTGTTAATACTTAGTTGGCGTAAGTCATCGGCAAGTTCTCGTTGTGCTTGAGGGTATAAGTGTGTTTCTGGTTCGTCTAAAACCCATATGTACTGAGTGTCTTTGTTGCCTTCGCCTATACTTTCCTCTGCTATCGCTCTAATCAGTCCTAGGCCGATTTGACGCTTTATACCATCTCCTTGATCAGCAATATGTATATGCTTATCGCTGGAATCTTTGCTTACAAAAAGCTCCGTTGTATTTTTTGCTAAAGGCATGTTGATATTTGCGCTAAGTCCAGTAATAGAGGCTGGGAGGTGCTCTGAGTATTTTTCATAAATTTCACTAAGAGCATCGTTTGCTTTCTTGTTTACCTTATCTTGGCTCTTGTTGACCAGTGCTTGTACATCTTTCAGGGATTGGTCGATAGTAGTACTAATGGCAGTTGTTACTAAGTTCTGTAGTTGCTCGATACTTACATTCCAGTCAAGATACTCAAATAACGGGAAAAATGATCTGTCTTTCTTGAAGTCGTACCTCGACCAGCATACTTCCGGATCCATTTTAGAGTAAATCGCCAGTACTCTCTCGATGTTCTTCAAAGTACCTTTGGAGTTCTTGTTCTTAATACTAGAGTCTTCTATCCCAACAATTGACTGTTTTTCTTTTATTGCTTTCTGCGATTGGCTCCATAGTTGAAGTGGCTGTTCATCTTCGAACACATCGTTGCAGAGTATGTAGTATGCTGAATCTTTTTCTAGTGCTTTTAGTACATAGATATTATCTCCAGCTTTTTTGTTTTCCAGTACAAGCTGCAGATGATCAGATGGCTTAAGGTCATCTATCTCATCGGTGGTAAGCTCTTTCTCAATTTCGAACTGTACTAGGATATAGACACTGGAATTACTGTACTCCGGGGGTGGTAATCCCAGTTCTACGAAAAGTTTATCAAACTCATCCTTTTCTAATGGGCTATTGGATACAGCATTAATTTTGCTAGTTTCACTATTCTGGGGCAAGCTCATACCTTCCCTGAAGAATAATTCTAATGACCTCAATACAGTGCTTTTGCCTGTGTCATTTAACCCTATAAGTGTTATATATGAATCATCACCTAAAGATAGTTGTACGTTTTTTAGGCTCTTATAGTTCATCGTCCATGAATTTATTATCCTCACACCTACTTCTCCATACAGTTTTGTGATTTTATTGATAATTCTAAAAATTTAACTGGTTTAGCCTTTGACCACTCCATGATTTTCACGTATTTGCCGTTGTGTTTAGTGGGACGGTTGAATTTACAGCCTTCGCATTCGTCTTTTTCTATTGTGTCTGGCAGTTCCCCGAACAATGTCAAATCACCAGGTATTACTCTATCGATGTGCTTGCAGCTCATCGGGACAACGTATTTTATTCCATCCATCTGAAAGATGTTCCAGCTTATGACATCGGCAAATTCTTGCTGCACTGCTAGTGTAGGAGTCTTATTAAACTTAGCTTTATAATAATCAATGAGTGTGTACAGCAAATTCTCACGAGCAATCAGTACGTTGTCGCCTTGCCATTCGTAACCATAACTAGCCTTAAAAGCCTCTAGGGCCCAATGTCTCCATTCTCTTTGCGTGTCACAGTGCTTAGATACTACACGTAGTTTTCTGTCTAAAAATCCTACCCGGTTTCCTAGTTTAATTAGCTTGCCGGTGTGTGCAGTTGGGTTATATCTACTGACAATAAATGGTGCCTCGCCACAGCTTATTTCTAGCTTTAGTTCCTTCACATATTCTTGCCAGCCCGAATCTGCTGGAAATTTACTGTCCCTAGACCAGTCTATCAGCTTGTTCATTTGATCAACTGTTTTGAGGGGCGTAAAGACCTCCGCCTTTTCTTTAGTCCGCGATCGTTGTTCATCGAGACTTTTAGCTGCCCGTGGCTGTATGAGCTTACTGTATGCGCCGGTTACTAGCTCGGTTTTGATCTGTTTATTAGTACCAAAAACAACACCTCGTTGTTCGTAGGAGTCAGTCGCCCAGATGATGTTTTTTTTGGTAGTGCGATCTGTAAGGAGAATATCTAGTAGGCCACCCCTTTTCCTAAGTACTGCTTCTTTAACATCAATATCACTCATGGCTACCATAAACTACTCCATGGCTTTGACGTGGGTTTCGATGAAGTCCACCTCTTTTTTAACCAGACCGTATTTCTTATATAGCTGCTTGTCGACTTCTTTGATTGTTTGCGACCAGTCTACGTCAGACTGGGCCGAGAAGTCTTGGAGGGGAATGTTGCGCCAAGTACCCTTTGGATTATCTTGGGTTACTTTAAGTGTCCCTAGCAGAGCACGACAAAACTTTGTTTTTAAGTAACTCATACAATTTTTAGCCTCAGTCTTACTGTCAAATGCTCCGACTTGAAGGAACGAGTAAGTACAGCCTGTAAGAGGTTCCCCTATAGTGGGTGTACTCAGTATTTCGCCAATAGAGCCACTTCCGTTCGACTTCGGGATCAACACTTTCCATTTATTAAGCTTTGGGTCATTGACTATACCTTCATCAACATAGCGCTCTGTGCGCTTGTTGCCTTTTTCTAGGCCAACAATCTTAATCTTGTGTTTGCCAGCTGGCGACCTGACAAAAACCTCTGGAAACCTGTCAAAATAGTTTGGCGCAATACGTAGATCATTCGGATATTTTTTATCGAGAGAAATCGTTAATTTTGTTTCACCTCTAGGGCCAACTATTTCATTAAATCCACCAGTTTTCGTTTTTGATAGAATCGTCCTCAACTCTTCGTAAGCGATAAATGTTCCGTCCAATCCACCCGATGTCTGACTCTTATCCCAAAATGTGACGCAAACTCCTCCTTTAATATCTACACCAGCAAAGACCTTCTGTGAATTTGGCTCATAAAGTGGAACCGACAAATGTGCATCATTTAGCATCCGCTTGTTCCAGTCCTTAGGTGTCGCTCCTGCGTTAAACAAAAAACGCGCTGGATGAATGAGACTTATGTACTCAGGTGATAGGCTTTTTGCAGCATCAAAAAACAAGTTGTAAACAGGAATAGCAAAATTTGTGTCAGTACTTATTTGATACGGTGGATTTCCAACTACTGCCGTGAACTTCACTTTAACTCCTTCTGTGTTGAACTTTTTATGAAGTTCGTTACTTAGATTATAACTCTTATAGCCATCTTCTTGTCTGAGCTTCTTAATCAGGTCTTCTATGTATACAACATTCATCTTTGTTTTTGCATATCCAGCTAGGGTTCGTTCGGTAATAGTTTTTGCCATTGGACTCTTACAGATAACAAAAATATTCTTTGCCAGGATATCGTTCCACAGTGCGCGATGTACTTTTTCTTCAGGTTTTTTCTGTTTAATCAGCTGTCTAGAATATATGTTATACGCCGCAAGTAGAGGGTAGAGCCCTGACTTTGAGTTGATCTCTAATACCTTTATATCTTCATCTGACCACATGTTTGTTGTCGCGCCTTGTGTGCCCCATTCAGGCTTTTCTTTAATAATCGTCCTGAAGTCATGACCTCCAAGTGTTAGACCCATCTGCATATTTACTACATTCCAAGGGGTCAGAACTGTCTCTTTGTCAGGATTTTTGAAGGTGCTGAATATCTCGGCAATCGCCTGGACACGTTCCGTAGGTGGTAATCCATCGTAGTCGAAAGCCTTGGCTCGAATGCTATGTGCAACTCCTCGAAAGACTTCTTGATCATAGTACTTTGTAAACTCACCAAATTTAGCTTTAGTTAGGCCAGCAGGCATAAATTCTAGCCAAGACTCATCATCAACGATATCAACGAACTTTTGTAAAGTTATATCCTCTCGCACTGAAACATCGGCACCATATACAAGCATAGGCATGCGGATACTAACACTACGCAAGATGCTTATAGCAGATTTCTTCTGTTCGCGTGCTTCTTTGAGCTTCCCCTGAAGCTCTTTTTCTTTTTCCGATAATTCTCTCTTTTGTTTCTTCTTGCGCTCCATTTCTTCGGCTTTCTCACGCTGAAGATCACTCATGCCAAGATCGTTTACCTTTATTTCATTAATCTTTTCGCCAGTTGCGGTACCCACAATTGCTTTTAGGCTATTGAAGCTTTCAATGGCAAGCTCATCAAGTTGCAGAAGCTCATCATTGTATAGTTTTGGATCGTCAAATCCGTTACGACTAAC
>Ga0136596_1000719_pt1 | contig 16094 bp, 24 predicted proteins | sample AntRauTorcE11897_FD_101387 | JGI IMG/M metagenome (GOLD analysis project Ga0136596, IMG submission 101387) | Saline lake microbial communities from Rauer Islands, Antarctica - Metagenome Torckler E11 #897 | ecosystem: Environmental > Aquatic > Non-marine Saline and Alkaline > Saline | place... | reverse complement strand
TATGGACATGAGTTCACCGAGGAAAACACAATCTGGAGGGACGATAACTCACGTAGGGAGTGCCGTGAGTGCAGTCGCCGTCGGTGCCGTGAGTACTACTTCCGAGACAAGTACGCGGCCGAGCCTAGGGAGCCGGGACAGTGACTGACCACGGCAAATCCCGCTACTACCTGACCGCCGACGGCCTCTGGCAATGTGTACGCAGACGACCAGCCTAATCAGACCGTACAACCGGCCGTCCGAGACGAGGAGCAGACCTATGAGTAACACGACTTGTAACGCAACGCTCAATGGGATGACGTGCACCAAGGACTTGCACCCAGAGGAGTACGACCCACTGCACAGGCACAAGGACATGGACTGCTACGCGTCGTGGACCGACGAGTTCCCCGGTGCCCAGCCTCACGTCGAGCCTGAACCGACCGTCACCGAGGAGGAGTTGGAGGACGCTGCGACTGCTGCCTTGGCTGCCGCACCCGTCGTGCTCGTTCCCCGCGACGTTGCGGAGGCTGCGCTAGACGATTGGGGCAAGGTGCCTGCAACTGTCGCCCTTGATGCGCTGGGTGACGTGCTGGTCGGCCCGACCGTGAAGGAGACCTGCCCCACCTGCGAGGGCGAGAAACTGGTGGGTGAGTTCGGCAACGTCCACAAACCCCGCAGGCTGTGCCCCACCTGCAAAGGCAGCGGGAAGGCGGTCGTCGAATGAGGAACTTCATCGGCTGGCTGGTGGAGCACGGTGTTCGTACGGCTCTCCGCTTCGCAGACCTCGTCGACCGCGCTGAGCACTGGCTCTACAACGTCCACGACCGCAAGTACCGGGAGTGGAACGAGAACGAGAACCGCTACGACCCAGACCTCTAGTTTGACACTGCAGGTTTGTGCATATACCATCTACTGCCCTACCCGATACGACGGAGAGTTTCCGATGCCCAGTACTGAATCCCACATCGGGCTGACGCCCGCCGAGCACGCCGACGCCCTCTCGGCGCTCGTCAAGGACGGACCTGAGGTCAAGGACATCGCTGTCACTGACGTTCTGGTCTACGACGACGAGGGCAACCCCGAGGTCCTGCAGGTCGAAGAGGACAGCGGCCAGCAGCGCATGCACTTCTTGGGGACGAACTCATGAACAAGACCAGCCCGAAGGTCCTCGTCCGCAACCTCGACGTCGACACCGCCAAGGTGTTCCACCTTCTCTACTCCAACGGCGACGGTGTCCTGCACGCAGGCTGCTCCTACAGCGAGGGCAAGCCCATCCAAGACGTCGACGTCATCGTTCACCGCTCCCACGCGGAGAAGTTCGCTGACCCCTGCTCCTACTGCTACCCGGAGAAGTTCCTTCCCTCCGACGAAGAGGTCGAGGCCCTCATCACCGCGATGAGCGACCTGACCAACCAGACCATAACCCTCACCACGGACACCGCTCTCACGGTGCTCGCCACCATCAACAAGGCCAAGGACTGACCTATGAAACTCATCACGCTCACCCTGACCGCAGCGTTGGCCCTCACGGGCTGCGCTACCGACACCGAGGACAACGTCTCCCAGCCTGACGAGGAGACAGTCGCCCCGGCACCCGAGCCCGAGCCTGAGCCGCCTGCGCCCGAGCCTGAGCCTGAGCCTGAGACTGAGCCCGAGGGCCCCAGCCTGACCAACGAGGAGGAGCAGGCCGTCCGCAGTGCCGAGCAGTACCTGAGTTTCACAGCCTTCTCCAAGGAGGGCCTGATCAACCAGTTGTCCTCCGAGGTCGGTGAGGGCTTCCCCGAGGACGTGGCGCGCGCTGCCGTGGAGTCGCTCGACGTGGACTACAACGAGCAGGCGGCTAAGAGCGCCGAGTCGTACCTGAGTTTCACAGCGTTCTCGTGCGACGGGATGATTCAGCAGTTGTCCTCTGACGCTGGCGACAAGTTCACCACCGCTCAGGCCGAGTACGGGGCCACGCAGGTGGGACTCTGCTGACGAGCAGCCCGAGGGCTGACCCCTTCCACGTGGGCCGCGCGCGTTGATGAGGCGTGATGACCCCCACTTGGCAGCACTGGGTTGCGCGGAGGTGCTGTCTCCACTCGAAGGAGCCATCGTGGCCAAGAAGAAGACGCTGAAGCGGAAGCCGGAGGAGGACTACATGTCCTTCACCATCGACGTCCGCGTCAAGACCAAGAAGGACTCCCATGACGTCCTGCTCGACCTCATCGCGAGGGCCGAGAAGGCGTTGACCAGCCCGAAGCACGTGCAGGTGGTCGACATCCGGGGAGTGGTGTCGGACCCCATCGCGGGGGACGCCTGATAGCCGAGCGTGTCAGAACTTGTTAGGCTCTCCCTGTCAGGTCGTAGAGCGTTTCGTAGCCCCGTGTCGACTTCATCCCTCGTGGTCAGCAGTCTTTGCAACCACGGAGAGCCGGATGACGGAGAGCGAGCCCGAGGCCGTATGGCCAACAGGAGCAGGATTCAGAGGACCTGAGTCCGCCGAGAGCCAGACGCTGGCATGGAAGCAGCGCGGCTACTGCAAGACCATGGACCCAGAGGTCTTCTTCGCTGAGGGGCGGGGGAACCTCGGGTCCATTCAGTATGCGAAGAGCATCTGTGCCAACAAGTGCCCCGTCCAAGACGAGTGCCGCGAGTACGCCATGGAGTTCAACATCGACCATGGGGTCTGGGGGGGCCTGTCGACCAACCAGCGGACCAAGTTGCGGCGCAAGCGCAAGGCCGAGGAGGCCTCGGAGGAGGACCTCGCCGCGTAGAAGTCCTAGCGCGAGGAGCCCCCCTCGGCTAGGGTGCATCGGTACCACTCGTGTCGGGTTTCACAACCCCCACACCCACTCGTCAGTGCACACATCTAGGGAGTCGATACACCTATGTCCGAAACCACCTACCTGTCCTTCACGCTCGCTCCAGAGGTCGTTGAGGACCTCTCCCAGCGACCCTCGCCCTTCCCGAATCTCTTGGCCGAGTTGACCTACCTCGACAAGTACTCGCGCAAGATTGACGGCGACGACCCCTTCTCCCCGAAGGAGCGGTTCTGGCAGACCATCACCCGCGTGACGGAAGGCACCTACTCCATCCTCAAGGACTGGTGCGAGGCTCGTCGCATCCCATGGAGCGAGGAGAAGGCACAGCGCTCAGCAGCGGAGTTCGCTCAGCGGGCGTTCGACGGAAAGTGGTCACCACCGGGTCGCGGCTACCAGATGATGGGGTCGCGATTCGTGCATGAGCGCCAAAACAGCGCCCCGCTGCAGAACTGCGCCTTCTCCAAGACCCACGACGACGACAAGGGCACCGACATCTACGCGTCGATGGCCTTCACCATGGAGGGCGCCATGCTCGGCATCGGGCCGGGCTTCGACAACTCAGCGGCTGGTGAGTACTACTGGGCCACCGAGGACGAGAGCGCGGACCCCACGACCTTCGTCATCCCCGACACGCGCGAGGGATGGGTCGAGGCCACCGACATGCTGCTCAGGAGTCTCGTCAAGAGGCCGGGAGCCCAGCCACAGCGCTCCATCCCCATCGAGTTCGACTACAGCGAGATTCGCCCCGCTGGGACCCCCATCAAGACCTTCGGCGGCGAGGCAGCCGGTCCGGGGCCCCTCATCTTCCTCCACGACACCCTGCGCGAGATAGCAGCCGACCGCGACGGCCTGCGCCTTGAGACCGAGGACGTGGCCGACATCGGCAACCTCGTTGGCAAGTGCGTGGTCAGCGGCAACATCCGCCGCACCGCTGAAATCTTCCTCGGCCCCTTCGATGAGGTCAAGGACCTGAAGGACTACCGCTGGGACAACGACGCCCAGAAGTACGTCGGTCCCAAGGCCCACAGGGGCCTCTGGGGACACCTCTCCAACAACTCCGCCGTGGTCAAGGTCGGCAACGGGACTCCCTACGAGGAGGTCGTCGACTACAACTTCGCCCGCTCGGAGCCCGGTCTGGTCTTCATGGACCTCATCCGCGACTACGGGCGCCTCGGAGACCCGGCGGACTACAAGGACCAGCGCGCGGCGGGCGTCAACCCCTGCGTGACGGCGGATACTTGGGTGACCACTTCGTCAGGCGCGCGGCAGGTCAAGGACCTCCTCGACGGTGCCGTGCATTCTGTGGTGAACGGGCAGTCGTACCACTCGTCTGCGTTCTTCTCCACGGGTGTAAAGGACGTTGTGAGGTTGGACCTTGCTGACGGTCGGACACTCCGTCTCACGGCGGACCACCGTGTGATGACCACCGAGGGCTGGGTGGAGGCCGGAGACCTCGACTCGGGTCACGACGTGGTGCTCCACAACCACCGAGACCTTGCGTGGGAGGGACTGGGGAGCGTCTCCGAGGGATACCTGATGGGTCACCTCGTGGGCGACGGGACGTTCTCGGGGGGACGCGCACGCGTCACCGTGTGGGAGCAGGACTCTGACGTCCAGATGCGAGACACGCTGCGGACGAGCATTGAGGGTCTGGGGGTTGGCCCCGCGTACAAGGGATGGAGTGGGCCACACGGAAACGGGTGGTCGATGCTGTCCACAGACGGTCTCACGGCGCTCGCTGACAAGTTTGGGATTCGTCAGGGGGACAAGCACATCAGCCCACTGGTGGAGCGGGCAAGCAGCGCGTTCACTGAAGGGTTCCTGCGGGGGCTATTCGACGCTGACGGCTCGGTACAGGGGTCCCAGAACAAGGGGGTCAGCGCCCGCCTCGCTCAGTCCGACCACGCAGACCTGCAAGCAGCACAGCGCATGCTGGCGAGACTGGGTGTGAACAGTCGCATCTACCTCCGCCGGGAGGCTGGTTCCCGATTGCTACCGGACGGCGCCGGGGGCGTGGCGGAGTACGGCGTCAAGACACAGTGGGAACTCGTCATCAGCAACGAGAGCCTCTTCACGTTCCGAGACCGGGTCGGGTTCTCCCACTCGGCCAAGGCGAGCGCCCTTGACGCGGCGCTGGACGCGTACGTCCGTGCCCCCAACCGGGAGCGGTTCTACTCATCCGTCGTCTCGGTCACACCTGACGGGACCGAGGAGGTCTACGACGTATCGGTGGATGAGGTCCACGCGTTTGACGCCAACGGGATGTACGTCCACAACTGCGGTGAGCAGGCGCTGGAGTCGTTCGAGTGCTGCACGCTGGTGGAGACCTACCCCACGCGCTGTGAGGACAAGGCGGACTACCTGCGGACGCTGAAGTTCGCGTACCTGTACGCCAAGGCTGTCACGCTGATGCCGACGCACTGGGACGAGACCAACGCCGTCATGCAGCGCAACCGCCGCATCGGCACCTCCATGACCGGCATCGCCGCCTTCGTGGAGTCGCACGGCACGCCCACACTGCGCAAGTGGCAGGACGAGGGCTTCGACACCCTCTCCGACTGGGACCGCATCTACAGCGAGTGGCTGTGCGTGCGCGAGTCCATCAAGAAGACCAGCGTCAAGCCCTCGGGAACGGTGTCCAAGGTCTGGAACGTGACCCCGGGCGTGCACTGGAACGTCGCCACCCACTGGGTCCAGCGCATGCGCTTCCCCACCGACAGCCCCATCGCCAAGATGGCCGAGAAGAGCGGCTACTTCCTCAGCGAGTCGGTCACCGAGGTCAACACCTCCATCCTCCACATCCCCATGACCAGCGACGCCGCGCGTGCACAGCACGAGGTCAGCGTCTGGGAGAAGATGGCGCTGGCAGCGTCCACGCAGCGCTACTGGGCCGACAATCAGGTCTCGTGCACGCTGACCTTCACCGAGGCCGAGAAGAAGGACCTTGCCAACGTCCTGCGCGCCTACGAGGGCCAGTACAAGGCCATCTCCATGCAGCCCATCTCAGCGGACATCACGGTGAGCACGGTCAAGGAGGAGGAGACGGCGCAGGAGGCCTACGCCCGTCTGGACCAGACCGAGGTTGGTGGATACGTGCAGGTTCCCATGCACCCCATCGACGAGCGGACCTACGAGTTCCTGTCGCGGGACCTCAACCCCGTGGACCTCGCGAGCATCTACGACGGTGAGGTTGCCACAGAGGAGTTCGAGGCCGAGAAGTACTGCAACACAGATGTCTGTCTCATCGAGCAGTAGAACTCCCTGCCTGACCGGACTGGGCTCCACAGGTGTATTCTGGCCTGTGAACCTGTACACTGCGGCTCATCGGACACCCTGCGTGCACTGCTTGGGTTACGAGTGGCGCAGGAGCGCTCGACAACGTGAGCCCTCAGGGGTAGCGAAGTCGGGCGCTTCTGCTGTCCGCACCGGTAGTCTGGTGCCATGCCCGAGCGCCGCACTGCCCCACTCAGCCCGACCTCCGTTGTCGGTGCCCTGAGCACGCAGGCAGACGACGACTCCTTCAAGACCTCGGTCCCCAAGACCGCAGGTCCGATGGAAGTCAGCGCAGGGGACCCACCTCCCGGTCGCGACCCCTCCTACGGCGTCGAGATGCCGGAGCCCGTCACGCAGCAGGAGAGCCGGATTATCCGGCCCGAGACGCTGACGAGGAAGTACGACGAGGCCGAGCGCCGCATCCGTCGTCAGGTGAGCCAGCAGATGGAGCGTGGAGTCCGCGTGCTCCCACCCGTCAACATCTCCGCTCTGGAGAAGGGTGGCTACACCACGACCTCCGGTTCCCGCGTGGGCTACGACCTGAAGCGGTTCCAAGACCTGAGCCCGCAGGGCACCAACATCGGTGAGAGCCAGACCGCCAGAGGCGGAGGCGCTGTCCCGACGACCAACACACGTGTAGGACGAGGAGGGCCACCAGTTGACGCCACAGGATCAGACCTCCTCGACCGTTACCAGTCTGTTCCGGGCGTTGATGACGTTCGTCGTGGGGTGGATGGCGGGCGTTCACGCACGAACCCTCGCGGACTCCTCGACAACGCAGCCCGGATGGCCCGGGGCAGGGCTTTCTGACGTGGGCTCTCCTCAGGACGCTGAGGAGTTGATGTTCTTCGACATCTTGGAGGGCTTCGACGGCGACGAGGGCGGCACGGTCCTGCTCGTCAAGGAGGCCAGCGCCGATGAGGAGACTGCTGTCTCGGTGGAGGAGATGTTCGACACCTTCGGCGCTGTCTACGTCTTCGTCCTCCCTGAGGACGCCGAGGTAGAGCGCACGACCAAGGCCCGCATTGCCATGCGCGCCGGTATCAACTTCGGAGCGCTCTCTCGGGCTCGCCGGGAGTACCGCATGCTGCTAGCCAACCCGGGGCACGGGCACCTCCACAGTCTCGGTGAGGCGCTGGACGCGGTCTGGGACTAGCGCATCCCCCGCTTGGCGCGGAACGGGATGGTCTCCTTGCGCAGGTCCTGCTCGCGGACGTTCTCCTGCACGCGGGCTTGGTCGAGGCCCCCGTATCCGTGGGCCAGTAGCAGAGCGTCCTGCTCAGCCCTGTCGGGGTTCATCGACCCCCTGAAGGTCTCGCGGCGGGTCATCGTCCGGCGTGGCTCTTGCGGGTAGTAGTTGGATGGCATGCGCGCTCCTCGCGTCCCCATCAGTGAACCCCATCAGGTTCCAAGGAGGAGGACATCTTGCCAGTCTCCGTGGCCAGTGAGACCCTGCAGTAGACTGCAGACGTGATGTAGAGCCCCGCTGGCGTGGGCACCCCGAGCACCTGACTGGAACAAGCACATGACGGCTCAGACTGACCCTTCTGTATGGCCTGTCTCGGAGGAGGATGAGGACGTAGAGACCGAGGCCCTCCTCGACACTGCGAGGTTCACCTCCTCAGGTCCTCCCCCCATCTCGCGCCCCAGCCGGTGGGCGGTCTTCCTCAAGGACCTCGAAGACCGAGCCCTCAACGAGAGCATCAAAGAGGACAAGGCCACCATCGGCCCCTTCGACAAGCCGGACCAAGCCTATTCAGTGTCCAGTCGCATCACTCGGGGCAAGTTCCCGGGCTCCGGGCCCGCTGGGAAGTTCGACGCCACCTCGCGCACCCAGAAGAAGCGAGACGCGGAGGGCAACGTCGTCTTCGACCGGGCAGGGGAGCCCATCAAGCACACCATGGTGTGGGTCAAGGTCAACCCGGACTACCTCGCCAACCCCAAGGACTTCCACACCAACGGCGACTCCGCCGAGTGAAGAAGGCCACCGTCTACCATCGGTGAGACGCGGTAACCAAAGGACCCATCCATGGCTGACGACGAACTCAGTGAGTACATCTGTCGCGCCTGTGGCAACGACTACACCACACAGGGCTGGCTCGACCGTCACATCGAGTCCAAGCACTCGGTGGGCAAGTCGGACGAGGAGCCCGAGTCGGCTGCACCAGAAGAGGAGTGGGTGTGGACTCCCGAGTCGGGGGCTGACAAGCCCATCCCCCCGGAGCCTGAGCCCGAGATTCCTGACACCCCCTGCAGCAACCATGCCAATCGTGAGTCGGTGTGGACCTCGGATGGTGCTAAGACGAGCGTTGTCCACTACTGCCAACAGTGCAAGGAGAAGTACACATGACCGACTACGACAAGCAGACCAACGACGAGTTGCGCGAGGAACTCGAAGCGCGAGGCCTGCCGGTCTCTGGGAACAAGGACGAGTTGGTGGTGCGTCTGGAGAAAGACGACGACCCCGAGGAGTCCGCTGACGAGTCCGTCGATGAGGAGGAGTCCGCTGACGACGCTGACGACACGCCCCTCACCTCTGACAAGGGAGCGCCCGGCCGGATGCAGGTCGTGCAGGAGGATGGTTGGACCGTCCAGCGCGGCTCATGGCGCAAGGGCTCAGGAGAGTGATTCGTGATAGGCGAGGACGGTCTCTCCGCCGCTGACCGCCGGTTCCAGCAGTTCTTGGAGCAGGCGGCCGAAAGGCTGGAGAACCCCAACTCGGCACCCATGCAGCCGTGGGAAGCCGCCGCGAAGTCCTTGTCCGGTACAGGCGCCCGAACTGGCTTCGGGCGTCGGCTGTTCCAAGGCGACTACGACACCCACTGGGACGAGGACGTTGCCTACCCCCAGATTGCGCCCTCCAGCACGACCAACGAGGCCCGCCCCCGCACGCTGGAGATGGGCTATGACTCCACGTCCCGCATCGTGATGGTGACCTTCCGCGATGGCACCGTCTGGCAGTACTACAACGTGCCCCCCGACGTCTTCGCGGACTTCGCCTTGGACCCTTCTCCCGGCCGCTACATCCGAGAGGTGCTCGACTCCTACCCCTACGGTCGAGCCCCCGACAAGTTCCAGAGGTCCTGACCCGATGCAGACACACGACTTGCCCCGCGACTACTTCTGGGGCGTGATGAAGTACCCCGACTGGGTCAACACCCGGGAGGTCCCCTTCGTGGAGGTGGGGTCGAGCGCGGAGATAGAGCACCCCCACCGGTGGGGCGTGTCCCTCGTCGTCAGGCTCCTGTTCGGGAGGGCCTTGGTCGTCGGCCAGTGGCTCAAGCAGGCCCACACCGACGACGAGGTGACAGCCCACCTCGAACGGGCGGTGTCCGTGGACGCCTTCGGCATCACCGAGCCCGGCGATGAAGAGATGGCCGCCTACGGATACGACGCAGAGGGCGACGCCATGCGCCCGATTGGAGAGTGGTGATGGGACTCAAGGACCTGTTCAAGAGCGCGCCGGTCGACGTCAAGCAGAGCGTGGCCAGCCGCGCCCGGATTGTCCCCACCCACGGGATTCCAGAGTGGGTCCACCAGACCATCTCGGCCACCGGGGTCAACCTGCGCGACTACGAGCGCGAGCGGAAGGCTGGTGCCCTCGACGAAGCCATCATGAACGCCGAGACCACTCTGAGCCTGTTGCGCGTGCTCAAGGAGCGTGTCGAGGAGCCGTGAGCACACCCCCTGAGATTGTCGTACCACCGGGGTACAACCCCGACCGGATGGTGGACGACTTGGGGGACATGGTCATGCGAGTTCTGCTGGCAGCGCAGAGTGCAGGCAGACTGGAAGAGGTTCTGGACTCCCTAGAGCCCCACATCGAAGAGTTGAGGGACCGTGCCTGACATCGCAGAGGAGGCCATCAGGGACCTCAGTGACATGGACCCGATGTCACAGGACTGGCTCGACGCCATGGTCGTGCGCATCATCATGTTCACCGAGTTGCTCTCGGGCAAGGAGATGTTCGCCTACCAGCGGAACGTCGCCGCTCGCATCATCGAGTCCGTCATCCTCGGAGACGGCGGGAACATCACCTTCCTCTGCTCCCGTCAGGCAGGCAAGGCACTGGCGTTGGACACTCCCATCCTGACCACCGAGGGTTGGAAGACCATGGGAGACATCGCGGTAGGGGACTACGTGTTCGCTCCCGATGGCACCGCCACCCGTGTGAAGGTGACCTCGAACGTCTTTGAGGACCACGAGTGCTTCCGCGTGGGGTTCAAGGATGGCCAGTCCATCGTGGCGGACGCCGAGCACCGCTGGACGGTCTGGGACCTGCTGAAGAAGCAGGAGGTGACGCTCACCACACGGGAGATGGCGTCCTCGTGGGAAGGAACCGACGACCGGTTCCGCTACCGGTACCGCGTCCCTACAACCGCACCTGTAGACGAACCGGAGAAGGACCTTCCGGTTGACCCCTACCTGCTGGGGGTGTGGCTTGGGGACGGCTCCTCATACAAGGCGGAGGTGACGACAGCCGACCCGGAGGTTGTTGCGCACATCCGGGAGCAGTACGAGACCTCCTACGAGTACCCGGCTGGCGCGGCGACCACCTATGGGGTTCTGGGGCTGCACCCCATTCTGAAGAGCATGGGACTGGTACCGAAGGGGAAGCACGTCCCCGAGGCCTACCTGCACGGCTCTCCGAAGCAGCGGATGGCCCTACTACAGGGGCTGATGGACACCGACGGGTACGCCGGTGCGCGCAACCACATGGAGTTCACCACCACATTGTCCGAGGACTTTGCGGAGGACGTTCTATACCTCGTTCGGTCGCTTGGGTGGAAGGCCACCCTCCGCGAGGGTCGGGCGACGCTCGACGGCCGGGACTGCGGTCCGAAGTGGCGCGTGGCGTGGGTCGCCTACCGCGATGAACCCCCGTTCCGGCTACAGCGCAAGATTGACAGCATGCGTGAGCGGCCCACCGAGGCGTGGAGGTTGGCTCGAACCGAATCCGTGCAAGTGGTTGGGGTCACCCCTGTGGCCTCCGTGCCTACCCGGTGCCTCGGGGTGGAGCACCCCCGTCACCTGTTCCTAGCAGGACGCGGGCTCATTCCGACGCACAACACTGAGACCGTGGGCGTGACCATCTCCGCCCTGATGGTGCTGCTCCCCCGGCTGGCCCTCATCTTCCCCGACCACCTCGGCAAGTTCGCGCGGGGCGTCATGGTGGGCACCTTCGCTCCCACCGACGAGCAGTCCACGACGCTGTTCGAGCGCATCAAGGAGACTCTGACCAGCGACCGGGCCCGGGAAATCATGCTGGACCCCGAGATTGACGACATCCCCAACGACAAGGGCAAGGTCGTCCGCCTGAACAAGTCCAAGTCCTTCGCGCGGATGCACACCGCCCACCCGCAGGCGAAGATTGAGTCCAAGTCCTACCACATCATCCTCGGGGACGAGTCGCAGGACATCGACGAGCGGATGTGGAACAAGTCCATCGCCCCGATGGGTGCCTTCTACAACGCGACCAAGATAATGACAGGCACCCCTACTACTCACAAGGGCGTGTTCTACAAGACCATCCAGCACAACCGGAGGCACCAGACGCGGCGCGGGGCCCGTGAGGACCACTTCCAGTACAACTGGACGCACTGCGCCAAGCACAACGACAACTACGACCGCTACGTGCGCGGTGAGATGCTCCGTCTGGGCGAGGAGTCCGACGAGTTCCAGATGGCCTACAACCTCAAGTGGCTGCTCGACAAGGGCATGTTCATCGTCGAGGGGGTCTTCGACGCTCTCGGGGACGTCTCGATGCAGGCCGTGGACTCGTGGCGCCAGACCCCGCTGGTGGCGGGCATCGACCCCGCGTCCAAGCAGGACTACACCGTCGTCACCGTCATGTACGTGGACTGGGACCGCACCGACGGCTTCGGGTTCCACGACCATCGAGTCCTGAACTGGATGGAGACCAACGGCGACTGGGAGACCCAGTACTTCCAGATTGTGGACTTCCTGCGCAACTACTCGGTGGTCAAGGCCGGGGTGGACACGCAGGGCCTCGGGGACGTGGTGGCCAACCGACTGAGCGTCCTGATGCCCGACATCGAAATCATCGGGCTGGGCTCCAGCCCGGGTGAGCAGTCCAAGCGCTGGAAGCACCTGACGCAGTTGGTCGACCGCCGTCTCATCGGCTGGCCCGCCCACAGCCACACCCGGCGCCTGAAGAAGTGGAAGCGGTTCCGCCAGCAGATGATTGACCTTGAGGTCGAGTACCGAGGCCCGAACCTGCTCGCTGCGGCGCCTGACGAGGCCGGGGCCCACGACGACTACGGGGACTCGCTGGCCATCGCCGCGATGATGAGCACCGAGGACTTCACACTCCCCGAGATTCAGGTCTCTTCCAACCCGATGTTCGCGGGGCGCTAGGGGGGTACACCAAGCGCGTGATTCTCTCCGTACCTGTCACACTGCCCCTGTACCCTTCCCAACGAGACCACACTCAGGAGTAATCACCAATGGGTCCCACCGGTTCCGCATACCCGCCGGGCGACTACGCCTCGCCCATCGCCCCCACGCCGATGTACCCCGAGCGCAACGGCACCCAGTACGAGCGCAAGTACGCCGCCGCTGCTCCCATGCAGCGCGGTCCTCTGCGCTTCGAGGAGGGCGTCGCCACCGACACCGACATCCCGACTGACTTCCAGACGGGTGTCGTGCAGGGCTACGTCACCGCCCCGGGTCGCATCAACGCGAACGCGAAGGTCGACACCAAGTGGCCGGAGGAGACGGTGCGCCAGCGTGCACACGTCGGCTCCGCTGCGTGGGTCGAGGCCCCGACGTTCCTGAACGAGTTCTCCCATGGAGCCTTCACCCAGCAGCACGAGCGCCGGTACGAGCAGGCCGTCCGCGACGGTCAGCACTACAACCGCGCCAACGCCGCAGTCGTCTGGGACTGACAATAGGGGTCGAAGTCTGCTGGGTAGCAGCAGGCTGGACCTCTTTAAGCGGGGGTCTCAGGGGCAACCCGACCCCCGCTACCCCAACGAGCACCCCACCTACCAACGAATGGATCCCCCGTGAATAGCCATTCCGACGGGTCTCGTGAGGAGCGCTACCTCCACGGCGCTCGGGCTGCGGGGTACACCACGGCTCACGATGAGGTCATGCGGGGAACTCCTCCCTCTGACTCGGGGCATCCACCCCAACCAAGACCCGATGAATCCGGGTCCGCGCATGCCCCCGCTGAATCCTGACGAGTTCGGAGCCTGACATGAGCGGCAGCCCAGTGGTCCCCGACTTCGACGACGGTGTGCCCATCGAGGACAACGCCGAGCGCGAGGATGCCGAGGTCAAGCATCTACTCCCCCCGCCTGAAGAGGCACCCGCCGAGGACGACGACGAATGACGTACCGAGGCCATGAGACGAGAGCGTCGCTGGGCCTTCGCGCGCCTCGCTCGCGGTCGACCAACATCGACGCCTCGCGCGGAGGTGTCACGGGGCACTGGGCTGGTCCTGCGCAGAAGGTCTCCGCGCTCCTGTCGGGCCACACCCGCTGTCGGTACCTGTGGAAGACCTATCAGGACTACCACATGGACGGCCACGGGTGGGTCGACATCGCCTACACCGGGGGCGCGTGCGACCACGGCTACACGCTCGCTGGTCGTGGCGCGGGTGTGCGCACCGCAGCCAACGGCACCAATGCGGGCAACGCCGCGTGGTACGCCGTGTGCTGGATTGGCGGGCAGGGGGAGACCCCGACTGCAGACGCTGTCGAGGCCTTCTACGCCTTCAGGGCCATGCTCCGCCGTGACGGCAACGCCGGGGCTGGTGTCAACGAGCACGCGGACCACAAGGCCACGAGTTGCGCGGGCACATTCGGGGACGCCATCAAGAGGGGCGAGGTAGTTGTCGACCCCACCACACCAGACACAGAGGACGACGAGATGATGAAGCGCGGAGACAGTGGCGACGGGGTCAAGGCCTACCAGCGCCGTCTCAACCAGTGGGCCACGCAGGCAGGACGCCTGAGTGGCAAGACCCCCAGTGCGAGCGGGGACCTCTGGCAGAAGTGGTTGCACTACGGCATCGACGGTGACTTCGGTGGCACCACCGAGGGCGTGGTCAAGGAGTTCCAGACCGCCTACGACCTCCCGGCGACCGGCGCCATTGGTGGCGTGACCTCGGGCATCCTCGCCATGTTCGCCACGGGTGGCTCTGGTGGTGGCACGGGTGACGTCGGTCCGCGTGGCCCCAAGGGCCCGACGGGTGACAAGGGCCCGACCGGCGACAAGGGCCCGACCGGAGACAAGGGCGCCAAGGGCCCGACCGGAGACAAGGGCGCCAAGGGCCCGACCGGCGACAAGGGTCCCGATGGAGCAGGTGTTGCTCCCGGCACGCCGGTCAACGTCGTCATCAACGGCACCGTCGCTCCCTGATGCCAGAACTCAACGGCGACCAGTTCTCGCAGCCGAGGCTGCCGGGCATGGCCATGCGCCCCGGGGGGCAGCAGCACGTTGGGCAGGGAAACCCCGTCACTGACCCTGCTCGCCAGTCGAACGTCGATGACTACGAGAAGATTGGCGGTCACGGCGCGTGGGGGCCCGACGTGGACAGAGACACGTTGGTGGAGAACCCCCTGAAGGAGGAGGGCTCTGCCTACAGGGCCGCCGACTTCAACAGCATCCTCCAGAAGAACCCCGGGCCCTACGAGCGGGGCCAGCAGACGGAGTACATGCCTACGTGGAAGGCAGTCTCTGAGCAGGGCTTCGTCAACCCGGCTGCGGTGGACCACATGGCGGCCAACGCGAACACCAACGACTTGGAGCAGCAGCCAGACGTCACGTCGTACTACGACGGGAAGGCTGGGGAGGAGAAGTTCCTCGTCAACGACGGCCACCACCGCATCCTCGGCGCGCAGAAGCAGGGGAGGCTCATCATCCCCGTGTCGAACTACGGCTGGAGGGCTCCACACGAGCAGCGGGACGACTGGGTTCCCAACCGCTGAGGGCTCTCCTTGTCACCCGTCTGAGTACGGTGCTCCTCTACCCTCGGAAGCAACCGTGAAGGGCTTGCCACGTGGCTAATCAGATGTTCAACAGCGCGCGTGGCAAGTGGGCCTACTACGGCTTCTGGGCCGAGTGGACGAACCAGCACCGCCACTCAACGCCAAGACCTACATCGTGACCGTTACAGGCTGATCACATGAAGTTCCTCGCTACCCCTGAGATACCCGTTCTGGCGCAGGCTCCTGCCTCGCCGGACGAGGGAGAGATGTACTACGACTCGGCCCTCGACACGCTGCGGGTGTACGCCGAGGGCGCGTGGCGCTCCCACGTCTCCGACGGACAGCCTTTGTTCGTGAGCGCCGCCGATCCCGTGACTGATGCTGAGCGGTACCTCTGGGTCCAGACGGGCATCAACGGCACTGACATGACATTCTGGGTGGAAGATGGGACGGTCTGATGGCGCTCCGTAACGCGTTCGAGGCGGTAAGCACCGAAGCCACCCTTGCTGCCGTGTTGGCGGAACTCTCTGCCGCGACGCTCACTGAACGGATGCTCGCGAAGGTTCCGACCGACGGCACGTACCGCCTGTGGTTCGACACCGGCGACCCTGCGTACATCTACACCGCTGAGGCTGTCGCCGGATCGGACCCTGCTTCGGCTGCCGTGTGGGACGGCATCCGTGTGACGCTGAACGCAGCGGGTAATCCGGTCGGCGCGGTGCAGGTCGCAACCGGGTTCGCATGGGACGCTCGTACGACTGCGGGCTGGACATGACCCCGCGCTGCGCGAACGTCGAGTGCGTGAACCCTGCGACGTGTCTCGTGTTGACCCCGCTCGGTTGGCTGCCTGCGTGCGCCGACTGCTCCGAGGGTCTGCCGACCCGAGAAGGGGTCTGACATGCCAGCAGAGTCCGTCGACCCGTACCCCGGTTACGCCTTGGTCAAGAGGGTTGACGCGGCAGGTAGCCGCACGTGGACGGTCGCCACGGGGTTTGACTCCACCCCGACGACGGATGCGGTTCCCGGCTCGTCTGTGACCCTGACCTACAGCACGAGCAGCGATGGCATCACGCCTCCG
>Ga0136596_1000716_pt1 | contig 16117 bp, 20 predicted proteins | sample AntRauTorcE11897_FD_101387 | JGI IMG/M metagenome (GOLD analysis project Ga0136596, IMG submission 101387) | Saline lake microbial communities from Rauer Islands, Antarctica - Metagenome Torckler E11 #897 | ecosystem: Environmental > Aquatic > Non-marine Saline and Alkaline > Saline | place... | reverse complement strand
CTTGATTAAATGATGATACGCCACTGTAATGTATCATCCTCATAAGCCCGACCCTTAATAGATGCTAGATACTTAAATAGACCTTCATGTGCTAAGTAGAGTGCTTTTGGCAATACTCCCATGCCTCCCGCAACATGCTGACCTTCATTATCTAGTACTTTTCCAGATAAGAACTCTGAAGTTCTTTTAAGGCGTAACCGGTACCCCATAGATTTTAGGTCTTGCCTGATCTGTTTAAGAGCGACCATCTGTGCAGTTAATTGCGTGTCTTTTTTCATAGCCTTATTCCTTTTCTTGATGGTTTGGTTTGGCTTGGTTTTAGTGGTTTAATTCGTAATAACACCGGTCTGAAGTCCAGCCTGTTACCTCTTGGCACTTCTTAGCGTCCTGAGGGCTTGCCGCCGTCAAAAGCATAGCAAAAATAAAAGAGGCGAATACTAGGCAAATCATAAGCGCGGTTGCTGTCCTATCTTCGTTTTGTTGTGTCATGGTCTTAAACCTCCAGTGAGTTTTTAGTTAGGCAAATTTGTTTTACGCCGTTAGCGTGTACGCTGTGACGCTCGTATTCTATAACGCCGTCAGCGTTTTCGAATTCCTGTTCATTCACTTCTTTGTGATCGTCATAATCCATCACGAAAAAGCGCACTCTCATATCTTTGTGACCCTTGTAATTGTTTGACATTTTGATTTTCCCCAGTTGGTTAATATTTAAATGCTATGAGTTGCGCGCATCGCTAGGCATAGTTTTATACATATCTTTTATTTCTGCGATTAGTTTTAAATTGCTATCCATTTTATTTAATCCTCTTTGTGTTCGTTTATATCGCTGGCGCTTTGTTTGAAGCCATTAATAAACAAGTAGTTTATTGCATCGTCCACACTACCAAAACTCCATAGCGTATGTTTACCTTTACTATGTTCATTACTTACAAGAAACTGCGTCCCTGCTATATTCCACCAATAATGTAACTCTTCACTAGTGATGCCGTGTATACCGCGAATTGTTTCTAGCTTGACTGTTTCCATGTTCTTCTCTTTTCTTCATAGTGTTTTTATTAACCCTATAATCAATATTTACATGTTTTACAAAGACAGTCAAGACCTTTTTAAGAAACGCAATAATGTTTCAATATCAAGGCGTATTTTGTAATATATTTTAGCAGTTTGGACATAATCACCGTAATTCAAAACATTTTCCCGTTTTTTGTTTTGACGTGTTTTGATTTTTTTTCGTTTGCTTTCAATGACTTACAGCCGCCTGTTTTGATATGACGCGCTTCGATATAGGTGTTTTATCCAATGATTCCAATGGTTTAATTTAGATAATCAAAATATCAAAACATTCAAAACATATACAAGCTATATAACGCTATATATATATATTCCATGTGGACTTTATTATGTAAATAGATAATGGTTATATATTATATGTATTATTAGCTTGTACACCATTGTTTTGTTTTGATTTGAGCGATTATCATAATTAAGTAATTGATATAATTGACTTATTCGGCTTGAAAAATCAAAACAATTCCATAATAAAATGTTTTGATTTTCTAAAAAATGGCTTTAAATAAGGGTTAGCGGGGGTATTGTGCAGTGCACAAAATCAAAACAAAAAAGTGTCAAATGTTTTGATTTTCATGGTCTATGGAAAGTACGCGTAATTATATTACAATATACCCCTATGGTTGGGTAATAATATTACAAAGGTTAATGCTCGGAATTGCTGGTCATGTCCGTGTTATGCCCGTGTTTAGTTATACATAACACGAATGACAGGGATATTGTGGGGGAATGGGCCGCGGTGGCGGTAGCAAATGACCTCTCTCACCGCTCTCAGTAACGATTAGCGGGCATTCGTACGCTCAGAAGCACAACAGAAGCCCTGTATTTAGGACTGTATTCCTATATCGTAGCGATTGAGGGGCTGGTGCAATTCATTAATTGATTTGGTTCTATCATTCGGCGCGGCTAGTTAGTTACCATAAAAAGCAAGGAGGGGGGGTATGCTATGCCATCACGGCCAGACACCCAAAGCCCCCAAGCCCCACCCTTGCAGCCCCTTAGGAAGACCCTCTCACATGCGCCCCAATTTTTTGAAACAAAGTAATTAACATAATATAATAACAAATAATCTTCATATATACGTGCCTGAAAAAAATCGCTCGACTGTTTATTCTTTGCCGATATGCTTGACGGCGTCGAGGGGCTCGTGTAGCTTGGTTGTATTGGTGGGTGGCACTGCTCTCTTCTAAAGCAGGGATTTTCGGGCTCGTAAACTCCAGCCTCCCGCCTTCCTAACGAGCACACAAATGAAAAGGCGAATATAATGGCATATGAGAAAACCAAATACTGGTTCGTACGCGGAAGCACATACAACGCAGTAACCTCCAAATTAAACCTAGCTGAAAATGAAGTGACAAATCTGAAGAGTGCAAATCAGGATTTGAGAGCATCAAAGCAGCGTTTCGAAGATCAGTCTGGTTCGCTCAGGGCAAAACTTGAAACAGAGCAAGATACTGTTCGTGAGACCAATGACGCTTTAAACATATCGAATGCGGAGCTTGATTATGCCCGCGGCTTGGTCGGTGATTTGCGTAGCAAAGTAACAGCTATCTCTAAACGCAAAGAAGAGCTGAAATCTGAAGTGATTACAGCGAACAACAAAATCGACGCGCTTGAGGTTGCTCTTGAGAAGGCTCAGAAGAACGATATGCCTAAAGATGCAAAGACAGGTCAGTTCAAGCCGAAGAAAAAGAAGTCTAAAAAATAGATGTCTAACAATAACAGCGACCTGAAGAACCACATTGAAAGTCAGCTTGTTCTCGTAGAATCCGAGGACGGGTCGATTGATATAGCTGAAGTAACCCGAAAGTGGTTAGAGCAGCAAGGTATTCTTCAGATCGTTGTTGACGCTATCAGGGGTGAAGCCAAGGACGCGAAGGGAAAAAAACTAGCAGCAAGTGAACAGCTAAGCACGCGAGATCGTGTCAATGCCGCACTTAAACTTTCCAACAAGATATTGCCTGACCTGAAATCAAGCGAGCAAAAAACCAACATCACTATCGACCAGAACGTGCGCCACACAGCTACGCATGACTTATTAATGGACGCTGGCTGTATTGACGAACCGATTGACATTATACCAACGTATGAGAAAGAAAAAGTAGATGACTAAAAAAGACCCATACGAAGGCTTTACACCAGAGACGATTGCAGCTTTAAAAAAGCGCGACGCAAAACACGTCTTATCTGACATTAAAAAAAGAAACGAGAAGCGTGTAGCCGAAAGAGAAGCTGAGGAACGCGCAAAAAAGAACCCGTTCGACATCAAAAACTTCTGCAAAAACATCAAATTCGAAGACTATCCAAAAATTCTAGCGAACATCGCTAACTGCTCAAATGAAGAAGCGCGTGGTCACTTCAGAAACTTGGCACGTGGCGACCTTTATTTCTTAATTCGCTACGGAATGAACAGACCTGACGTTGAAAAACGCTGGTTATTTGATCGTTGCCGAGAGGTTCAGGCTGCCCCAGACGAGCACCTAGATTTATGGAGCCGTGAACACTACAAATCAACAATCATAACCGTAGGTAAAACGATACAAGATATTTTCTGCTCTCACGGTGAGGACTCTCCGATTGAGAAAGAATTTACGTTTTGCATCTTCTCTCACACGCGCCCAATCGCAAAAGGTTTCTTGCGCCAGATCAAGCGTGAATTTGAAAACAATCCGCGCTTTAAAGAGTGGTTCCCTGACGTTCTCTGGGACAACCCAAGTAGCCAAGCCCCGACATGGTCTGAAGATAACGGCATTGTCGTTCGCAGAAAAACAAATCCAAAGGAAGCCACCGTAGAGGCTTGGGGATTGGTTGACGGTCAGCCAACCTCCAAACACTTTGACGGCTTATTGTACGATGATATTGTTACGTCCAAGTCCGTTTACACGCCTGAGATGATTGCCAAGACAACGCGAGAGCTTGAGCTATCTTATAACCTTGGAGCGCATGGCGGATTTAGGCGCTTTATCGGGACAAGATATTCATTCGGTGACAGCTATCGTATGCTTATGAGACGTGGTACAGCGAAACCAAGGGTCTATGCTGCGACGCACGACGGAACACTTGCTGGCGAGCCTGTACTTCTAACGAAAGACAGCCTGACGAAGAAGCGCCGAGATATGGGGGCGTACACATTCTCATGTCAGATGATGCAAAACCCTGTCGCTGACAGTGCTCAAAAGTTTGACGAGGCATGGCTACAATACCACAACGCGACAATTCCGTACGAAGGGCAGAAGCATAGATATATTCTTATTGACCCCGCTAACTCGAAAAAGAAAACCTCAGACTATACCGTTATGATTGTCGTCGAGGCTCGTCCTGACAGGAAGCTTTATATCATTGATATGGTGCGCGACAGAATGAACTTGACAGAGCGTGCGTCAATGCTCGTTTATCTCCATAAGAAATGGAAGCCGATGTCAGGCGACGGCGTTCGCTACGAGAAGTACGGCAAGGACGGTGATATCGAAGCTATTAAAATGTATCAAGAGAGCATAGGTTATCGCTTCGATATAACAGAAGTCGGCGGAAGAATGTCAAAGACAGACCGTATTCTTCAGCTCGTGCCTTACTTTGAAACTGGTAAATTAATTTTGCCATATCAAATGACAAAAACAGATTACGAGAACAAGGAGGTTGACCTTATCCAGACGTTCCGAGAAGAAGAATATTTAGCCTTCCCTCAGTGTGTCCATGACGATATTTTAGATTGTATGGCGCGTGTGATAGATGGCACTAACCCACTAACTTTTCCAGAGGACGCCCTCTATAATATGAAGAGCAATATTGTCAATTCAGGCAGCAATTTAAAAGATATGGATTTTGAGGATTTTTTATTATGATGAAAGTTACTAGAATAGAGATGGAAGACATTGACGACTTAGTGGTTATGTCGCGCAACCAGATCGAAGCAACCGTAAGTCATTTAGTTTACGAGGAGCGCGTCGTTAGGCACTACGCCAAGTGGTTCGTACAAAACAAAAAGAGCGATGATCGTGTTTATATCGCTCGTGAAAATGGAGTGGCTGTCGGTTATTTAGTTGCGTATAAAAGAAGCTATCTTTTCAATTACGGTTGCTTCGTTGGTCAGGAAGTCGTATGGGTTGAGCCAGAGCATAGAGGTGGAAAAGCCTTTATAGCCTTGATGAAAGCCCTTGACGACATGGCTGTTGAGCACAATGCAAAAGAGTGCTATGCAGGGGTTTCAAACGGTGTTAGTATTGACAAGTTGCTTCAGTGGTTCAAACGCAAAAATTTCACAAAGGTTGGTTACTATGTTAAGAAGATTTATACATGACCCGTCTGACCCTCGCTTTTATGACAGGCGTTTATTCAAGGGCGGCGGCAAGGGCGGAAGCGCTCCCCCACCACCTAAGCCAGCTCCTAAACGTGAAGATGTCGCCACTTCAGAAAACGACCTTGACAGACAAGCTAGACGTCGTGGCGTTGGCGCAACTATTTTGTCAGACCAAAGCAAACTCGGCAAGAGCGGTAAATTAGGAGGCTGATTTGCCACAAAATAACAAAACAAAAATAACTGCTGACGACATTCTTGGGAGTTGCGAAACTCTCAAAACTCGTCGTAGTCAATTTGAGGCTCAATGGAAGCAAACCGCTGACGTTATTTTTCCTCGAATGAATATTTTTGACAACGCTGGCCTAAGCCCTCAGAACGCAAAAAAGAAAACTGTTGTTTACTCAAAGCCATTGCTCGCCCTGACTAATTTTGCGGCTGGCTATAACAGTATGCTGACGCCCTCTGGTTCCAAATGGCACGACCTAACTTTAACAGAGCCAGCACAAGAGAAATTAAAAGGCGTTGGCGACTGGTTGGTCGAAGGTCGTAATAGATTGTTCCGAGAGCGTTATACTGGCGGTGCTGGTTTTGGCGCTCAGCAGCATGAGAAATATATGTCGCTTGGATTGTTTGGGAACGGCATCATGTCGATTAACCCAAATCCTAACGGCGGTATTTTTTACAAAAACCATCACATCGCAGAACATTTTCTTGCTGAAAATCACAATGGTCGTATCGACATTGATTATCACGTATTCGCATTAAATGGTCGCCAAGCTCTGGAAAGATATGGCGACAATCTACCTGATAAAACACATAACTTGGCAAGCTCAAAGCCTATGGATAGCTTTAAGTTTATCCACATGGTTAAGCCTAATCCAGACTACGACCCGAACAGTTTATTGTCAGAGAAAAAGAAATTCATCTCCGTCCATGTTGATGTTGATATGGGTGAGATAATGGTCGTCACAGGCTTTAACACATTCCCTTACGCGGTCAGCCGCTACGTTACTATACCTAATGATGTTTACGGTACTGGGGCAGCTCAGCTCGTCCTCCCTGACATCTTGATGGCGAATGAAATGTCTCGTACTGGCTTGGTCTCCAAAAAGCTTCGTGGGCTTCCACCAGTTCTAGCTAAAAACGATGGCATTGTTACGCCGTCAGGAGGTGGCAGAATTGAGAGCGGTAAAGTTATCAAAGGTGGTCTTGATGCCGCTGGAAATCCGAATATGCGCCCCTACATATCTGGCGCTGACCCTGTCGTAATTGACAATGAAATTCAACGCTCTGGCGAACTTATAGACCAAGCTTTCCTTGCTGACCTGTTCCGCGTTCTCTCTTCAACAAAGAGAATGACGACTGTTGAGGTAATGGAATTGCTTGAAGAAAAAGCAGACCTTCTTGCGCCGCTCATGGGTCGTGAGCAGAGCGAAAGTTTATCACCTCAGATTGAGCGTGAAATTGACATTTTGTCCTCTCAGGGCAGATACCCAGAACTTCCCCCAGCTTTGGCTGACCTACAACAAGACAGGGAAATTAATTATGACGTAGTCTATACAAGCCCACTTGCACAGGCACAGAAGGCTAAGGAAGCTCTGGGAGTTATTCGCACAGTCGGGACAGCAATGGAATTTGCAGCCGCTGACCCTAAAGTTATGAACAGAATGAATCTTGATAAAGCAATTCAGATTGTAAACGACAGCAACATCGGAAATAGTACAATCATGCACGACGATCAAACTGTCGAAGCAATGAATGAGCAATATGATTTAAAAGTAGCGGCGGCTGAAGCTGCTGCGGCGGGAGCGGTTTAGTGACGAAGAAAACTTACAAATTATCAGAGGTTGCTCGGTGTTACCGAGTATGCTTTTTAGACAAGGAGACCCAGCAACTGACGCAAGAGGGTCGTGTCGTTATTAAAGATTTAAGAGCGAAGGGTTTATTGGACAGCGATACGTTCGACGAGAACCCGTACGCTATGGCGAGAAATTCAGGATTAATGGAGCTCGCAAATAGAATCTTTTATTTTGTCTTCACAAAGGCGGAACAATTTGAAAGGGTGGAAGAGGACGACGGCATCGAAATTGAAGATGGCGACGATCTCGTTAATGGCAACAGCGACTTAGAAGGAGAATATTAAAATGTGGAAATTATTAAACAGTGGTTCTGATTTAGCTTACGGAAATATTTGCATGGAGCAAGCTGGTGAAGAAAGCGGAGCTGGAGCTGGAGCTGGTGAAGGTGAAGGTGAAGGTGAAGGTGAAGGTGCGGCGGCAGCAGCAACAGCAGCGGCTGGAGAAAAAGGTGCAGCCGAAGGTCACTGGACTGAAAGTATGGACGAAGAAACTACAACTTACTTGGCTGGTAAAGGCATTGACAAAATGACCCAGCCTGAAGCTTTGAATACCTTACTTAAATCTTATCGTGGTCTTGAGGCAAAAATGGGAGCTGGTAACGATAAGTTAATCATGCGACCAGACATGGACGACCCAGAACAGGTTGAAAAGTTTTATCAAGAACTTGGTCGCCCTGAAAAGGCTGAAGAGTACAAAGCCCCAGAAGGTGAAATCGACCCAGCATTCTTTGGTAATATGCAACAAGCTGCTCACAAGGCTGGATTAACACCGTCTCAAATGGAAATTTTGGGCGCAGCATATCAAGACAGCATGGGTCAATCTGCTGAAGCGTTTCAAAACGAAGCGGCCCTACAGCAAGAAACGGAAACTGCTGAGCTGAAAAAAGAATGGGGCTCAGACTTTGATCGCCGCATTGGTGAGATTGCACGATTTGGTAAAGAGAGCGGTCTTCCTGACGAAGCGGTTCAAGCTTTGGAAGATGGTTTTGGAACAAAAACTATGTTGACATACCTCTACGGTCTGGCTGAAAAGACAGGCTCAGGCTCAACAGTTAATACGCAGACAGACAGCCACACAACACCAAAAGAAGCCGCAGGGAAAATGAATTCCTTGATGTCTGAAATTAGTGTTGACCCATCAAGGCTTGCTGCGTATAATAAAGGCAAGGGTGCGGACTATGAAAAAATGCAAAAGTATATTAGTCTCGCATCACCAAGTGGATAAGCTTTAAACAGCCCCTGACAACATGAAAGAATGTGCCCCCTGCTTTAAACGCCCCTTGATCGGATAAGCTTTAAACAAAAACTAACTAAATTTTTAAACTTAACTTTTAACCCGATCATAAGGAGAGTAGATATGGCAGGTTTACCAGACGTATATAGGCTCACTTACGGCACTAACCTTAATCTTGCTTTGCAACAGTTTGGTTCCAAGCTCGAAAATACCGTTATGGTTGAGAGTGGTGTCACTGGTGAGAAATTCAAATTCGAAACACGCATCGACGCAAAAGACGCGGTTCAAAACACAGCATCATTCCGTGATGTCTTAACCGGTCAGCCAGACATTGTGTCTCGTTGGGTTGGTTTTGATCGTGCCGTTTACGAAGCTGGTGTTGAAAATCTTGAGAAGATGCAAGCAGGAATTGACCCAACAGGTAAGTATGTTGAAAACGGAGCAGCCGCAATCGGACGCTTTGTTGACGATAAAATTATCGCAGCGGGTTTTGGTAACGCTTTAACAGGAAAAGATGGTGCGACAAACACTGCTCTTCCTGCTGGCTCAATTATCGCCGCTGGCGGTACAGGCTGGACGCGTGCCAAAATGGACGAAATTCAGGAGAAGCTAGATGCTGCTGAGATCGACATGGACAGAGAGATGGTAACTGCGGTTATTTCTCCCAAAGCCCATACCGACTTGCGTAACATTGATGCTTACGTGAATTGGGACTTCGCTTCTGGTCGCCCCCTTGAGGGTCACGCGATCAAACCGTTCATGGGTATTCACCGTTTCATCGTAAGTAACCGCTTGCCTGAAAACGCTGGAACTCGTGATTGCTTGATTTACACAAGCAAAGGTATTGGTCTAGCGAAGTGGGGCTCTGGCTTACAGTCAGACGTTCGTGAGTTGCCACAGAAGACAGGTAAACCTTTACTTGTTGAGGCAATCCTTCCAACCAACGCGACCCGTCTTGACGAAAGCCGCGTATTGAAAGTGCAGATCGCAGAATAATTTTTGCCACCGCCTTGTCGTCTCCCTTAGGGGAGGCGACATACTTTCAAGCTTTTGAATAAGGAGAAGCAAATGTCCAAGAATAAAAACAAAAACAACCAGCACCAAGGGCAAAAGCCCAAGGACGAGGTCGTTGATAATACGGTCAACGAAGAAGCTGTTGATAAAACAGAAGCGGTGATTGACAAAACTCAAGAAGTAGAAGCTAACGAAGCTGAAGTTAACGAAGCTCCAGAGACTGAAGTGGAGACCGAAGCTCAATCTGAGACCGAAGTTAATACCGACGACGTTGACGAAGCTGCTGTTGCTGAAGCTGCCGCAGAAGCTGAGGCTGAAGCCGCTGAAAACGCTCAAGGCCCAGAGCCAGAAGTTGAAGAAGAGCCTGAGCTTAGCGAGGAAGAAATTGCTCGTCAGGCTGAAGCTGAAGCTGCTCAGAAAGCCAAAACTAAATTGCAGAAAGATGCTGAAAAGCGCACAGCTAAAAAACAAGCTGAAGCGCAACAGAAGCATGATGATTTTACTGAGATGCACGAGGCTGCTAAAGCTGAAGGTAACTTAGTTTATTCTGTTAAGAATGGCTGTCGATACGGCGAGATGGAAGCGGACGGAGATATTGCAATCGTTATAAAGATTGATAAATTCGAGCGCAAGTCTCAAATTCTTGAGTGCTTAAACAAGCTAGTTATGGCTGTCAAAGAGGACAGAGGTAACGAGTAATGACAAGTCCCGTGAAGATCGCAAACCAAGGCTTAATCAGAATTGGTGTAAAGAAGATTGTTGCGTTCACAGATCAGGTAAAATCTGCGGACGTGATGTCTCTTATCTACGAGAATTCACGGGACACATTGCTCAAACTATACCCGTTTAAATTCGCAAAGAAGAGAGCTATATTAGCTCCACTTTCACTAGCTCCTAAGTGGGGTTATGAATATGCTTACGAGCTACCAACTGATTACGTCAGGCTTATTACAGTCGATGGTCACTATGTCGACACCGACCTTAATGGACTTCCAAACGATTACGTTATAGAAGGTCGCCAGATACTCACAAATCAAAACACGTCAATAAAAATTATTTATATCTGCAACTCAGTCCCAGAGGTTTATTACGACCCAGACTTTGTGAGATTATTTGCCCTCCAGCTTGCCCTTGATGGCTTCACAGCACTTGCGGGTCGTGGCGTTGGTCGAGTTAAAATTGAAAGCGAATATCTAGCGGCTATTGAAACGGCAAAGCGCAACGGCTCTCTCGAAGAACCTAACCAGCACGCCTACTCAGCCGAGTGGGAGAACACGAGAAATGGGTAGTTTTTTCTATGAGCAAAGCAGTTTCAATGCAGGGATACACAACCCACTAATTCAAGGGAACTCTAAATCGCCAAAGCGTGATAGTGCCGTCAAGGACAGCTTGAATGTTTTTCCTATGGTGCAGGGCGGTGTAATCCGCAGGGGTGGAACCAAGTTCATATCCGCCGTTAAGTTTTCAGATAAGAGCTGTTTCTTTTTAAGGTTTAAATTTGGAACAACTTCTGTTGTTCAGAGTTACGTCATTGAGATGGGTGATCTGTATATTAGATTTTACAAGGACAGAGAACAACTTATGGACGGCGGAGCTCCAGTGGAAATCGCAACACCCTTTGCCGAGGCTGATTTTTTCGACGACAACGGTCTTTTTCAGTTTCAATTTAAGCAGTCCGCCGACGTTCTTTTTATCGTTCACAAAGACTACAAGCCTATGGCTCTCAAAAGGGTTAGTGACACCAACTGGTCTATTGATGAAATGGCTTACAACGAGCACCCGTATATGGACGAGAACCGCTCCTCAACCACCTTCACCGCCTCCGCTGAGGTTGCTTCTGGTTCGGTAGATATTGCAGCCTCCTCAGTGAATGGAATTAATAAGGACGCTGGCTTTAGGGCTTCTGACGTGGGGCGTGGCGTGCGTATTTTAAATTCTGGTCAGAAGTGGGCGTGGGGAGAAATAACCGCAGTGAACAGCACTACGTCGATCACAGTGGATATCAATGACAGTAGCGAAGGGACGAGCACAACAGCAACGCGTAGGTGGCGCTTAGGACTTTACAATGACGACGACGGCTATCCTTCGGTTATAGCTATACACAACGCTAGAGTTGTTTTAGCTGGTCAGCCAGCATACCCAGACAGAGTGGCGCTCTCCGCAACTGGAGGTTTTAGCGCTACATCTTTTGACTTTTCCCCGAGTAATAGTCTTGGTGAAGTTAATGACGATGATGCAATTCAGGCTCGCGTTCAAGATGGTGAGCTTAACCTTGTTGAGTGGATTTCAAATATCAGCTCTGGCTTGCTTATTGGAACCACGGACGGAGAGTGGATTTTACAGCCTTCCTCAAGTTCCAAACCTCTTGCGCCAGACAATAATAGAACCAGCTTGATAACAAATAAGGGAAGCGCAAGCCTTCCTTCCGTTTCCAATGGCTCTGCAAATGTCTTTGTTCAGTCGTCAAGAAGTAAGGTTCACGAGGCTGCCTTCTCTCTTGAGAGTGACGGCTTTAGATCGCCAGATTTAGGTCTTTACTTCGTCAATGATTTACGGGCGAGAATTAGGCACATGATCTGGAGCCAAGAGCCAGACAATCTTTTTTATTACCTAATGGACGACGGAACAATTTGCTCCCTAACATATATGAGAGACCAAGATATTGTGGCTTGGGCTAAGCATGAAATAGCTGGAGATGATGTTAATGTGGTGTCTGCCACATCTGTTCCTTCGCCAGACAATGCTCGTGACGATCTTTATTTGATGGTGGAGAGAACAGTAGACGGCGAGACGGTAAAATACGTTGAGTATATGACGCCGTATTACGAGGACGGGGACGAGCGAAAAGACGTGATTTACGCCGACTGCGCCTTCGTTTACGATGGTGTCTTGACCGATACAGTAACTGGTCTTGACCACCTAGAGGGTCAAACTGTCGGCGTGCTTGTCGATGGAAAATCCCACCCAGATCAGGTTGTCGACGCGGGACAGATTGAGTTGTCCAACAACGTCGAAGGAGAGAAGATTATAGTCGGCTTAAAGTACGATTGGCTCGTGGATTTATTAGACCCGATTGTTGAAACAAAAACAGGAACAGTAAAAGGTAAAACTAGACTGGTTAGTAATTTGGTTCTTGATTTCTGGGCTACTCTGGACGTTAATTTCGGGCACACAACCTCAGACGTTTTAGATGCTGATGTCTTGGGTTACGGAACCCAGTTTGATGTGTTGCAAGAATTATTCACAGGTCAGACAGAGCCTCAACCAGTGCCTGAGCCAACCGACAATAGGGAACCTGAACTGCGGATAACTGGTAATGGAATGTTCCCAGCTTGCTTGCTAAATGCAACGTGGGAGATGGACGTAGAATGATAAGCGACGTAAGGCAAATAACCGTTGATGAATTCTTCAACCACCCCTCAAGCGATGCGCTTTTGAAGGAATATGGAGAAGAGTGTGCTTTAGTTGGTATGCCGAAACCAAATCCAAACATAGAAGTTTATAAACAGTTAGAGCAGTCTGGATTGTTTAAGCTTTTCGGCGCATTTAATGGTGATGATATGGATGGATTTTTAGTGTTCTTGATTTCTCAGAACCCTCATTACAGCGCAGTAATTGGAACCATAGAAAGTATTTTTACCACGAAAGAGGCACGCAAAAGTGGAGCTGGAACTAGACTAATAAACACCGCTAAAAATCTAGGGAAAGAGTACGGAGCTGTCGGTCTGTTTATCAGCGCCCCAGCGGCTGGTGTATTCAGCAAGGTGCTTTCTGGTCTTGGCGCAAAACTTACAAACAATGTTTTCTTCTGGGGTTTAAATGAGTAATGAGCTATCACAGCGGAAATCTTTTCCCCCGACATCGCCTGTCGTTATTGACAAGATAAAACAGGTAGAGGCTTTGTCTTTGCAGCGACCTCAAGTCGACATAGAAACCTCCCACCTAATCCATGATGGCATATACACCAGAACCATTTGCGTGCCAGCAGGGGTAATGATAACTGGAGCTCTGATTAAGATACCCACAACCCTCACAGTCAGTGGAGAATGTGTTGTTTTAATTGGCGAAGGTGATAGTATAGAAATTAAAGGATTTGCCGTCATTCCAGCATCGTCAGGAAGAAAGCAAGTCTTTATCGCAATTTCAGACACTCACATATCAATGAGCTTTAAGACCGACGCGAGAAACATAAAAGATGCAGAGGCTGAATTTACCGATGAAACCGAAATTTTGAAGTCAAACACGAACAAAAACAATATTACAATAACGGAGGATTAGCTATGTCAGGCGCAACAACAGCAACGTTTATCGCTATAGCAGGTACAGCCTTGACGGCAGTCGGAACGGTTGCCGCAACCCTTGACGCTAAAGCCACCGCAAAAACAAATGAACAGATTGCCAAAAATCAAGCACTATCTGATGTTTACGAGGCAGAGGCTCGGGCGAGCGACAGAGCTCGTAGAGCACGAGCAACTGCTGGTGCGGCAAGAAATGCTGCTGGAGCGACAACGGGCTCTCTCGAAGGTTCAGCTCTTGATATTATTGCGGATAATGCAGCAACGGACGAGCTTGATATTCTAAGAATAGAATACGCAGGAGAAAACGCTTCGGCTAATTCTGCATTTGAGGCTCAGCTACAATCCAATAAAGCCAAGAGCGCAGGATTTGATGCCGCAATCGGAGTTGGAGCTGGCTTGATAAAAGGTTACGGTAAATACAGTTCAGCTAAAACATCAGGGGGATAATCAGTGGGAACTTTTCCTAGATCGCAACAACAGGTTGGAGCGTCAAACCTAACTCAATCAACTCGCTTTGTTCGTCAAGGCGAGATTTCTACGCTCCCCTCCGCTGATGCGCTTAATGGATTTTTTCGCTCAGTTGATGGCGCTGTAAAAAGTATCGACGATGCAAAGCAGACTGTATTAAAAAGAGACGGAGAAAGTGAAGCTGTTGAAAGGTTCGCGGAATTTCAACTTCAGGAACTCACAAGATTTAATGAAGCCAAGGCAGCGTCGCAGAACAGCCCTCAGGATTTTTCTAAAAGATTTTTAGAGGAGAGCCGAAAAAACTTTGACGAGTTCACAAAAGGAAATGAAAACCAGTATTTTCAAAAGATTATGGAGGGTCGTTATTCAGGCTTAACAAACTCCCTAATTTACGGCGCGACATCGTTCGAGGCTAAGCAGAAAATTGACAATAGAAAAAAAGCCTACGCTTCAGCAGTTGGCTCGTACACCAGTACCGTTTACAACCAGCCCGAAAAGCTACGCTCTGTCATTAGTCAAATGAAAGGCGATAAAGGAGCTGCCGCAGCTTCAGCCGCTTTCGGTTCTGAGCTTGAGGCTGTTGCAACAAAGGCTGGCAAGCGCGTTGCTAAAAGTGCCGTTATGGGTATGGTTGAAAAGAACCCAGCGCGTGTACGTGAATTTATAGAAGAGCATGGACTTCAAGATGTTCTTGGCGGTAAGGAAATAAAAAAAATAATGGAGGTTGCTAAAACAAATTTCGAGCAGATACCAAAAATAGAACAAGCTAAAAAGCAAATGAACCTCGTTAATAGTAAGCAAGGCGTCATGGAGAACTATATCAACGGCACTTTAACTTTAGGCGCGATTGAGGGCATGGACGACCTTGACGAAGACGAGAAAGATATAGCAAGAACCCTCGCTGTCGGCGGTAAAAATGCAAGCGATAAAAACCCAGAAATACTGGCGGACTTAATGTTTCGCAAGAAAGAATTGTTAGAGCGCGACGGCCTGACTATCGGTAACGGTTTAAACGATCTTGTCAAGTACCAGAACGATGTTTACAGCGCCATCGGTGGTGATATAAATAACAGTGAAGCTAAGATGTTATTAAAGGGGACTGTCGATGGTATCAACGCGGCACTTCAATCTGACACTGAAAATTTTGGAGCTAGAGGTGGAAGTAAAGCGGTTGTTTTTGGCAAGCCTCTTTTTGGTAGGAGAAAACTTGAGCCTGAAGAAAAAGCCATCATGGCAATCCAAGCTTTCGCAAAAGACAAGCCTCCAGCCGACCAAAGAAAAATACTTCGTGGCGTTTCAAAAAGAATTGAGCAAAGTGATTTCTCAGGCTTTGATGATGATGATGATGTTGACGATAACGGCAAGACAATGAAAGATCGTCAGGTTGATGCGATAATAAATTCTGAAATTAAAAAATCAGTTAAGGGCCTTGAGGGAAAATCTGGAACGCCTAATCGTGTAATAGGTCAAGACGGCACAGATAGCGTAATAACGAACGACGCAGCAACAACAAAAGCTGACGTTTCAATCGTTCCTGACGCTCCAGCTAAGAAATTCGCCACAATGAAAGAGGCTGAAGCAGCGGAGGCTGAAGGCTTCCGAGGCGTCGCTTTAATCAATGGTCAACTATACAACATAGTGGATTAACAGTATGCCAATAGAACTCATAGAAGAGACCGCTGAAGAGCCTAAAGCTAAAGCAAGGTTTATACCTCTCGACGACAATGAACATGTTTATATTGAAGAGAGCGAGCAAGTTATTTCAGCTCCAGTCGGTCTTGAGAGTAAAGAAATCCTTAAACTAAACGCTATTCAAAACGAAGGCGCGAAAGAAGATGAGTTCCTTGGTTTTACAAATATCGGTAGCCCTAAAAACTTCT
>Ga0136596_1000714_pt1 | contig 16141 bp, 18 predicted proteins | sample AntRauTorcE11897_FD_101387 | JGI IMG/M metagenome (GOLD analysis project Ga0136596, IMG submission 101387) | Saline lake microbial communities from Rauer Islands, Antarctica - Metagenome Torckler E11 #897 | ecosystem: Environmental > Aquatic > Non-marine Saline and Alkaline > Saline | place... | reverse complement strand
CTGCTCGCTTGTTCATCCGCCGACTGAATTGTGCCATCGTACCCATAGCAACTAGCCTTTCCCCTGCTCCGACTTCTCCTTATGGTAGTCAAGAAATGCACTGTCGAGGGCGCGAACAAAGAAGAAGAGGTCGTCAAACTGCTCTTCATCGAACTCGAAGGTTCGGCCATAGTCTGAAATGGCCGACCACGGGATCGGAGAAGCGCCCCAGCCTGATGGCCTGCACGTTGAAAGCTCAATATAAGCGTTGTAGTAAAGCTCCATGCCCATAGCGAGCACAGGGGCATTGGCGATCTTGTCGGGTACCTGCATCCCGTGCCGGTAGCAGCGGACAAGCATCGCACGTTCTGTCTTGACGGGATGGTCCAGCGTGTAAAGAAGGACCGCCGTTAGTTTCCCGCGGCCTCTTCGTTGACCTCTTCGCGGAACAGCGCGTGACCGTTCGCCTGCTCTTGGAGGTCAGCGTAGAGCTCGGGAAGCTCAGCGAATACCAGCAGCACGTTCTCAGGCGTGAGAGGAAGAAGACTCTCGGCGAGTTCCTCCGGCTCCACTTTACCCTGGCCTGCGTCGTCCGGGTTGATACCGCGGACCCATACCCGCTTGCCGTCAACAAGGCACTCTTCGTTCCAGTCCACAACGATGTGTTTTGCGAACACACGTTGGAGGATAGGGAGTGCTTGTTCGTTCTCCATGACATTGGCAGCGAGCGCCCGGCGGTGAGGCTTCATCTCCTTTTCGAGATTCTTCTTGTACGCAAGGTTCGCGCCACCGGCGCGAGCGATGCGTACTCGGCTGCTGCCATACTGGATAACGACACCCTTAACTTCAAGGCTCTCGTCCGTCTTAAATTGCGTCTTGAGACTCATACATACTCTCCTTATTGAGTGTTGAGTTTTGGGATTAACCAGCTGCGTTTGGTAGGTAGTCAAAGAACACGATCAGTAGCGTGTGGTTCAGGTTCGTGTCGATGCTTTCGGCCGTAGCGGCTTCAGCGGACAGTGGCAACTTGATTGACGTACCAGCCTGGATATCCACTTGGGCATTGCCCAGGGCGATCAGCGGGATGTCTACCGAGATGCCAGCGTTCTCCGCGACAAGGTGGTAGTCGAGCGTCACGTCCGCGTTGGCACGGACAGCTTCGACGGCCGCCACGTTTGCGAAGTAGACCGTCAGGTCACCGGTGACCGCGAAGTCACCAATGGACGTGTCGAAGCCGCCAAGAACGCCGATGGCCTTGTCTGGAGCCACACCGTTGTTGACGGTAATGCTCAGGTTCTCAGCGTAGGCGAACAGCGGAGAGGGGTTCGAATTGACAGGGTCGATCGCATGCAGCTTGATGCGAGGAACGTCGGTCGAGGTGTTGATCGCATCGCCAGTGATCGCAGCAGCTGTCACGCGAGTACCGGCCTTGACACCGAGCGTGGAGTTGCGGGTCTCGGAGGTCGAAGCAACAACGGACACGTCGAGGTTGACCTTGTTCGCGGTCGGAACCTGCATGGTGAACTCGTTGGCCAAAGCACCCGTCAGGTACTCGGACTGGACATCACCAGGCGACGCATCATCAGGAGCGCCCAGTTGTCGTTCAAGCTGGAGGTATTTCTTCGTGATCAGTGTGCCGGTTTCGTTCTTGAGAACGCGGCCGACATAGATGTGGATCTGTTTGCCGGTACCCGCATCGGTAACCCAAGTGGCTTCGGTCTTGTCGAACACGACACGGTTGGCAGCAACGCTGCGAACACGGGCGTAGCCGTTGTTGGCCGCGGTGGCAAACGAAGAGGTTGCGTTGTCGCCACCGATGTAGACCCACTCGCCTGGGATGATCCCGAGCGTGGTGAAGTCATAGGTGGTGGAAGTCAGAGCAGGCAGTGTGGCCGAGCTATCGACAACAATGTCCGCGGCGTCGCCTTCGATGCCAACCTTCACAGCACCAGCGTTGGCGGTAGCGGCTTCATCGACAAGCGTCGAAGCTGTGCCAGTGACCACGTCGGCAAGGTCAAGCGTGGTAGCAGAAAGCGCATCCACAACGAACACGCCGTTGTTGGCGGGGTCAGCGAAGCCGGTAATGTGAACCATGTCGCCAACGGCGAACTGTGCAGACAGATCAATCGTGCCACCAACGCGGGTGAAGACCGAACCGGTCGCAGTCATGCTGAAGGTGTTGGTGGTGGTACCGATCGCGTTCTTGGCTTCACCCTTCAGGCGGTAGTCCGCGAAGAAGAAAGCGGGTAGCAACGCAGCGAGGTTGTTCTGGGTGAGGTCTTGGTTCCAACTGCCAGCAGCTTCGAGGTCGGAGATGACACCCTTCTTCTTTTGGCGACCCGTGGTGATAGGCTCGCGAGTCAGTCGCGTCAAACTACCACCGAAGTTGTTGTAGCTGTTAGGCTCCATCGGAATCCAGATCGGAGTGCCTGGCAGCACGTTGGGCGTCGCTTCGTATGCGAACGAGAGGCCGGTCGTGTTTGCGTCGATTTTGCTGACTTCTGCCATGGCTAATTCCTATTTCAATTCGTCGTACTCAAAGGCGATACTGACGTTGGTTTGGTACCAGTTACCTTCGTCACCGATTTCCTGCACATCTACGGTGCGAATAACCAATCCACTCAAGAGAGATTGGCCCTCGAAGGCGTCCTGCACAACTTTAGGTAGATCAACGGTGCCGGGCAAGCCTGATCCTCTCGGCCCAAAGACCTGCACGACCATCACGCCTCGGCGATCCCACCGGCGAAGACCTACTACGTTGCTCAACGTGGTCTTGCCCAGGCCCGGTGCGTGGCGGATCGTTGGTCGTATCCAAGGTTCGTTACCGTCGAACGGAGCGGCGTCAGCCTCCGTCGGCGTCGTGGCGACGTTCGGCCACTTGACCCTCGCAGCGTAGTCGCCTCCATCGACAGCGTCCCACGCGGTCTTCAGGGCTCCGTGCAGAGCGTCTACGACTTGTGTTCTAGTCAGGCTCATCGTTTCACCCCCACGAAGTACAACAGTGTGGTGTCGGCCGGGCGAAGCGTCTCAACAAACACGATGGTTTTCCGAGACCCGTTGTCTACCATCTCGCTGGCCATGGCAAGGTCGAACGCGCCAGGCTCAACGATCGCGATCTCTTTGATCGTGGCGAGCATGTCAACATGGAGAGTGCTAAGGCCCAGGTCCGCTGCGCCGCTGGGCGGAACAAACACGGCCTTGACATCCGCGGAGTTTGCGGGATTGGCTTCAATATCTGCCGGTCCGTTCCAAGGCTTGTTGGCATCGGCGGCGTCCTGGTCTGGGCGAACAAACGTGACAGTGCGACCGGCTTGTTGTATCAAGCGGGCAGCCGTTGCTGCGAGTTTGATGTAGTCGATGGCCATACTTAGTTTCGGATCACACCGACGGAGTGTTGGACATAGTCAGAGAGCAGACGGTCCGCGGCGGGGTAGGGCTTGGTGATCTGCGCAGAGGCTGAACTGTACCCAGCTTCCGTTACGATCGGTCCAACCTTTTCAACAACCTTGGTCAGTTTACCGCCCGACTCTGAAACAACAGGGTCCGGCGAGAGTGCTGCGGTGTTCGCGCGTAGCGCGTACTCGTAGGTGGCATACTTCAACTTGTCAGGCATACCGAAGACTTGGTAACCTTCGCTGTCGTAGAGTTCAGATCGCGGAAACTCAAGAGGCTGTATTCGGTTGGAGCTTCCATAGCTGATCGCAGCGTCGAACGAGCCGTCTGCCAACGTCTCCGTTGTTACGACACCGTCGTCGGCGACCATAATGGTCATCGCAGCAATATCCGGATCTGCAAAGAACACATCGACGAACGCTTCGTTGTCACTCGATCCCAAGGCTGCGGACAGGTTCACCAGGCTGGAGAGTTCGCTTGCTCCGATCTCAACTTCCGTATCGATGATCTCCGAAGGCACGGCTTTGAACGTGTAAACGATGTCGCCCACCGTAACGGTGTCGTCGGCGGTCGGCACGTCCGTGAGCGTGAGTACCGATCGTGCGAGCAGTCCGTTGTACTCTCGGGTACCTTTGAACCGCCGACCCCATCGCGTGTTGATATAGTCCGACGCGCGGACCAACAGGCCTTGGATGGTAGGGTCCGAGATCGCACTGACCTCAACCGCGCGGTCGGCGTAGTAGGCCTTGAAACCTGCGACCGTTGCGTAGGACGTTGCACCAACAACACCTGTTCCGTCTTCAACTTTGAAAGCCATTACCCGCCCCTCCCAGTGAAGCCTTTGTAGAGCCTGTTGCGATTAACCCAGTGTCCGTTGCGAAGACGAACCATGTCGCTACCGCCTGGGCCTCCACCAGCGTATCGCATGCGCGACGGAAGGACCGGAGGCGTTGCGCCGCCCTGGTAGAACTCGCCATCAACGGAGCCGTCGATGACAAAAGGCCAGTCGTCGTCCGTGGTGGTTAAGAATGTTGCGTCGTCTATTAGCATAGCTATCTCGGTGGGTGGTCAATCAAGCATAGCTGGGATATGCCGAGAAGTCTGCTTCGGTCACCGTCTCATGCGTGACCAAGCCCGCCTGTGTGTCAGCTTCGGAGATCATGGCGTTGAGGTCGGCGGATACGGACCGCTCCTTGGGCGACTGTCGATTAGGGACATGGTAGGGTCCCTTAGTAGTTGAACGTGTTGAAATACCAGCCGTTGTTTTCACGGATGGCGTTAGCGATGTCTTTAGGAATATCGTCTTCCCAAGTTGCAGGTTCTTTTATTCGAGCCTGCACACTGTGATTCCCATAAGGGCCAAAATGTGAGCAATCTTCGACGACTTGTTTTTCTAGGTTTTCGAAGTTATGGTCAAACGGTTCTTCGCCAAGATACTTATAAATCTGACTCATCGTATCTGCGGGCTTCGAGCAAAGAGCTTCATACTTTACGAAGAGAATCTTGTCCGCGATGCCACGTTCAAAAAGGTCGGCCGTCCGCTGCAAGGCCAAGCCGATAGGCTGCGTGTTGAGCCAATGGTTGACTCGGTGGCCGACTGTCATGTTCTGCATCTCTGCCGGGTTGTCAGGACCAATAGGGCGATGACGATTCTTTCGATAGACCCGCTCCATACTTGCGATGATGCTTCTTAGGTCACGTACCATGCAGATCATTTTAGGCTCTGGGTTCCACTGTTCGACCCATTCGTAGTAGTGTGACCAACCACGGTTCTTATCGCATACAACTGGACGATCTGTGATGCTTGTATAGTATGACTCAGCCATTCCTTTGCACATTCCGATGAATGCTTTTTGCATCAGTTCAGGGTCTTGGCTTTTAACTTCCGGTAACTCATAGTTTTGCCTCGCCCCGAATTGGTACTCAAGCAAGGGGCTTGTAGGGCTTGCATAAATGCGGGGGTTTTGATGCAAGATCACTTGCAGTAATTCAGAACCCGATCTCGGCATCGAAGAATTGAAAATCATACTGGATCACCTACTGTGATTGTGCCATCTCGGTTCGAAGTCAACTCGAACGGAAATTCTGTAGGCAGTGCATCGGGCACGGCTGTGTTGGTTAGTTTAACCAAAGCCTCGGCGAGCATACGAAGCTCGACACTGTTTGCTCCAACGGCGTCGAACACCTGCTGAGGCGTCAAACCATTCTGATTTGCAAAAATAGTCTGAGCAATCTGCTGATAAGATTGCCCCACCTGCCGAAACAGTTGGGTTGCCTGATTTTGAACACGTAAGGCAGCCTGCTGTTGTTTTTGTTCCGTGGTAAGTTCTGGTCGTTCTGTGCTGATAATTGACATTAGCTTAGTGTCCCTAGTGAGAGTGACTGGATTGTTCCAGCGTTATTAAAGTACAACGTCACCGCTGTACCGTTTTTCTGAATCGAATACATGCCCCGACCCAGCGTTGCATCTGCTTCCGAGCCTGCCGTTGCCCCGCCATCGGTCGGTGCCGTCGCACTATCTTCGATAGTCATAGCGACTTGACCGTTCGGATGCATACGAACAGCACCGGCTCTTACTGTCGTACTTGACCAGTATCCCATCTCTGCGGTGTTGTCGATGGTGGTCTTGCATTGGGAGCCAATCGCTGATGATCCGTAGCCTGATGCGATGTTGTTACGCCCAACCGCTGTTGAGTAGTTGCCCGATGCGAGGTTGTTACGCCCAACCGCTGTTGAGTAGTTGCCCGATGCCTCGTTGTTGAAGCCAATCGCTGATGATCCGTAGTTGCCCGATGCAGAGTTGCCGTGGCCAACCGCTGATGAGTTGTCGACCGATGCGAGGTTGCCGTGGCCAACCGCTGATGAGTAGGTGCCCGATGCGGTGTTGTTACGCCCAAACGCTGATGAGCTGTTGCCCTCTGCGATGTTGCTGTAGCCAAACGCTGATGAGTAGGTGCCCGATGCAGAGTTGCCGTGGCCAGCCGCTGATGATCTGTCGCCCTCTGCGGTGTTGAAGTACCCAAACGCTGTTGAGAAGAAGCCCTCTGCGGTGTTGTTGTATCCAAACGCTGTTGAGGCGAAGTTTGGTGCGGTGTTGTTGTATCCAACCGCTGATGAGGCGGTGCCGCTTGCCACCTGCGTTACACCGGAGCGTCCACTCTGAATATCAACCGCATTCGTTCCACGAGCGTTGCCCGTCAAGTCGCCAGCAATGATCGCTCCGGCTCCTTTCTTCCCTAGCTGCAAAGGTATATTCGTATCCGAGCCGGACGCTTCTAACTTGGGACCAACGCCTGTTGCGGAGTTGGTGACGTTCAGGTAGTTGACTGCGGAAGTTGTCTTGGTGAACAATACTTGTTCGTTTGACGAATCATCAAGAATGCCGTTTGCCGTAGGAACAGAAAGCATCGCAGTTCGGTGCTGAGTTACGCTTGCTTGAGATATGCGAGCATTGGCAAGTGTTCCACTTGTGATATTGCTTGCTGCGTGGTTGTGGCTAGTGGCTGCCTTGGCGTTGAGCTGGGTTTGGATTGCTGAAGTGACACCGGCCGAGTAGTTAAGTTCAGTGGCCGTAGCTGTGATTGCAGCGAGATTGCCACTGGCGGCGTCAAGCAGTCCAGCGTTGTCGTAGGCACGTTGAGCCGGGCCAGGGTTGGTCGCCCGCACGTCTTGCCGCTTCGTTCCGTTGGTCATCGTATCTGTTGACATAAGTTCTTTCTACGTTGTTTAGACCCGAGACGGCTGCGGAGTGCGGTTGTTGGCGCGGGACTGCTCGTACTTCGAGCGGGGATCGAGTTGCCCAAGTGTAAGCTTCCCGACCACAGCCTGGTGGGCAGCGACGCGATAGGCGCGCTGCTGATTGGAGCAGTCGATCGATGCGCGGATGGCCTGCTGGTTGGTACCTTCGTTGCGTTGATGAGCCTGTTTACTTGCGAGACGGCTACGGAGACGCTGCGCGTCCGTGATCTTCACGTTAAGCTTTTCCTGCTCTTCGTAGAGCTCGTTGAGAAGGTTGTCAACGTCACGGACCTGAACAACAAGCTGCACTTCAGGACTGGTGTCTTCGGGGATGTCCTGCTCTTCAAATACGGAATCCGCCTTGATCTTTCGCAAGGTCTCGCGACCGAAATCTGGCGCGACGCGGGATACCCACTCGCGCGTAAGGTCTTCCCGACCAACCATGTCGCCCAAGACCTGAATGATCGGCAAACCGTCTTCAGTCCAATGAGCGTCGTCGGCCGGGTCAAGAGTAAGTAACGCTTCTTTGATCTGATCCATGGTGTCTCTCCCTATGTGATATCGTCGATGTCATCCTCTGCCTGAAGCTGGTAGGCGGTGTTGCCCTGTCGCAGCCTCTCGATCACAGCCTGACTGGTTGTGGCCGGTGTAATGGTGTGCGTGCCGGAGCCTGTACCTGTAACGTCCACGGGCGCAGAACCCTCGAGCGCTTCGTTACGGCTTGTGTGCAACTTGAACGTGTCGGCGTCAATCTTGTTGAGCCAGTAGAGCGTACCAACAGCCAGGCCCGCAGGCAGTGCGCCGCCAGCGTTGGTGAGCACGAACGGTCCGTCGCCAGTGGCGTGTCCGTGAGTGGTCACGGTAGCAATGTCAGTGACCGCCACGGTGACCACCTGACCCGTACCTGTACTGTCGAGCGCCGCAGAAACGGCAGCGGCCCAAACGGCCAGTCGGCGACGTTTGGTCGTCAACAGGTTCTTGACTGAGTAGCGAAGGTGTCGTAGTCGTGGTAGGCGGATGCTCATCGATTGTTGCTCCTAAGAAAAATACCGGTCCGGTTTCCCAGACCGGTATTTTTAATTATAAGTTGAATGGTCCAACGGCTTACGCCTCGCGAGTGACCAGGCGAGCAAACTTGATCATCTTGCGTTCAGGGAGACGACGCGACCAGTTGGCTGCGGTCTCGATGTCGCTGTTGGCCGGTCCACCGTCAGGGATTGAACCTTGGATGAAGGCGTGACCGGTCGGGTGGATCCCGATGACCTTACGAGTGGTCAAGACTTCTTGACCGTCGCCGTTGCCGGCAAGCTCTTCGGTGTGGACTGCGACCGGACGGTCGTGAGTTGCCTCGCCGAATTGTGCCGCACCTTGACCGAAGAACCAGGTGTCGTAGACGCTACCGGTGCGAGGCATCGCGTCGTCCACGATGACACGCATGCCACGGTAGACTTCGATGTTGGTCTCACCGCGAGCGTCGGGGATGAAGTCGATCAGGTTGAGCTTCTTCATTCGGGTGTAAACAACCGAGTGGACAAGCATCGCGCCGAGATCGTTCATCGAGTCACCCATGGTGAGCAACGTGTCTTCGACAGCGTCGGCACCAAAGTTGGTGACGCCGTCGGTGAAACTACCGCCGGAGATGTCGTTGGTCAAGTCGTTCTGAGTGTGCGTATCCGAACCGCCAGGTGCAGCGGCGTTATCGGCCAAGACACCCTTGAAGGTCGAGACGAACAGAGACTGGTAACGACGACGCCAGTAGTTGGCGACGCGGCCACCGATGGCAGCCATCGGGTCAGCCCCGGCAAGCTCGGCCGTGAGGTTCATTGCGGACCACGACTTGTTGCGGACCAGACGGGCAGCAACTTCTCGGCTGCTGCCGATCTTCGCCGGTGTCGAGTCGCCGCGGTTGGCATCAGTAGGCGTACCGCTTTCGAACGACGCCGTTTGAATGTCAGCAAGCGTGTCAGACGCTACGTTCTCGCCACCGGTCGCATCAGATGCGTCCAAGTCTTGGAAGGACGGGACTTGGAAAGTCTGACCTCCACCGGCGAGCAGTCCGCTGATCACTGGGCTCAGGACGAGAACGCCCGAGTCGATGATGTTGGTTTTTTCCGTGGTCCGTTGCTGGAGGTACGGGGTGAAGACTTCGGGGACGATTACGTCCGATACTTGAACTGCGGCCATGGCGGCTACTCCTGTGTGTCTTGGGAACGTGTGTCAGTTTTGAGTTTTGACAGCTGTGCGCCCTGGCCAGCCCGCGTGTCTTCGACCCTGTCGAAGCCGCCTTCATCTCGACTGTAGGCGTTAGCTACCTACAAGGCAACTCACTTCTTCTCTGGACGGGGACCACCAAACGTGGTTCCGCCTGCTTTTGCCATCTGTTCAGCCTTGTCGCGGCCCTGCTCTTTGAACACACGGCCCTGCTCGGTGACGTTCCAGTGTGCACCCGAGAACGGGTTGTTCGGGAACGCGCTACCGCCGCGGGAGCCTGGTGCATTGCCGCCGCGAGACTCAGGCCACCAATGCGCACGCTTCTCGCGAAGCTCTTGCATGAACACGTCAGCTTCGACGCCGTCGGTGAAACCAAGTTGGTTGACCTTGGTGATTGGACGGCCAGTCGTCTCGTCAAGGGTGAAGATGTTTTGGGCCAGTAGTTCAGCGTCAGGCATCGACTCGGCCGGAAGTTTTGCATCGGCCGCGGTGAGACGGAGGTTGTCAAGGATGACACGGCCGGATTTCTCTGCGCGGAGCGTAACGAGTTCCTCGTTCATGGTGGCCATGGCTTCCGTGGACTTCTTTGCGTCGCGCTCGAGTGGACTGAGGCGTGATCGAACGCGAGCTTCAGTAAGACCTTCGAGCTTCGCGTCGAACTCTTCTTGTGTACCTTTGGTAAGCACTTCGAGCTCCGCAAGGCGAAGCATGTCGGCGTTATACTTCTCGACATCCACATCGTGGAAATCGTGGTACTTCAGCTTGGTTGCTTTGTGTTCCTCGCGTTCCGTTTTCAGGAAGCCTTTGATCGCGTCCACGTCGGCCTGTGTTTTGAGACCGGAGACGCCCGTCAGAACGAACTTGCCGTCGCGCTCTGTGTAGAGGTCTCTGGGATTGATGGATTCGGGTAGATCGTCCAACGTATCGTGGCTGATGTTGAGTCCTGGCATGTCTTGTCCTTTGTTTCGGCCCTGCCGAAGTGTTTGGTCGCCCTGCGACCGAAGTGTTTGTGCAGACACCTTGCCTGCACGAATAAGTATAGGTCAGCGATAGTCGCCTGGGTCAAGTCCGGCTGCTCTAAACGCAACAGCTTCACGCTGCGCGAGTTGTGCGAGTGTAAGCTCATCGCCCCTGCGGTTGACGAACTTGTCAAGCGTCAGTCCTCCCTTGCGGAACAGCCTCGCCTTGCTTATGCCCAAGGTGTCGTTCTGGAACTCCGCACTCTGACGAGCAAGCCACTCACCGTAGGTCTGCTTCGCTGGAACGATCGCGGTGAGCTCTCGCGTCCGGCGTCGAGCGAAGCGTTCGTAGTCCACGCGATGGCCAACCGGAATATCTTTCTGGTGTTTCGCACGCTTCAATCCGTTCTTGCGTGCGTACTCTCGAACAAGCATCGCCTCGGTCACGGCCTTGGCTTGTCGGCTGCCCACGGCGTCCGGCGTGATCCGCGGTACACGAAGCGATCGGCAGTTCCAGTGGATCGGAGGCATCGGCCCCTCGCCCAAAGGATACGTGTTGCCGTCGAGCGATCGACAGATCGGCGTGGTACGGGAGTCAAGTGTGGCGACGTACATCTCTTCGCTGAACATCTCTTCGTTGGCCGCGAGGAACGCGGTGCGTGCGACGTTGCTGAAGTGGATGATCGCCGTACGAACAATAGCGTCGGCGCGTCGGCGCGTGATCTGCGTCACACCATTGCGTCCACGCATCCGTGCTGTGCCAATCACCCGAGCAGCAATCACCCGAGCAGGTTCACCCTGCACAAGACCGATGCGTATCTGCTGGGCAATACGACGCAGATCTTCTTCTTCAATTCTGTTGGACCACTGCGAGAGTGTCTGTCCCTCGAAGGGCAACGCCTTGGCCGCGGTGCTGACCTTGTCAACCGGAGGGACAGCGTCATACTCCACCGGCAAGGATGTCTCAAGCGCGGTGGCGAGAAACCGAACTTCCGATTCAGTCAGTTCGCCAAGCGTGGATCGCCACAAGGTTCGTACTTCCGTCCAAGCCCCATGCCGCAGCTTCCGAATATCAGAGATGAGCAACGCAACGATCGCGAGGTTGCGGGGTGTCGCACCCTTCACGCCGTGCAGTCGAACAAGAATCAGATTGGCAATGTCTTCTTCGGTAGCGTTTAGCAACTTCTCGGTCTCGTTGCGCAGCGAACCGTTCAGTCGCATCAGGAACACTTGGTGGCGAACCATCGCATCGAACAACAAGACGTTTGCAGCAAGCAACGCCTCATCGTTTAGGTTCTCCGGCTGCACCAGTTGGTTGTCGATATTGCTGGGCATAAGCTATCTCACATTCAGCAGTTGACCGCAGTTGCGGCACACCGGGTAGATCACCCGCTTGTTGTAGTTGTGTATGCCGAAGCTACACCTGAGATTTCGCATTGTTGTCAAGATCGTCATCAACATTTTGAACTCCAGTTCCAAGACCACCGTCTCCGAGCCCTGCGTCTTCGTCCTCTTGCTTCTTCTTGGCCATTTCTTCTTCGTACGTCAGTTCGGTCATGTCGTTTTCTTGCAACTTGCGATGGATGGATTCCAAAGACAACGGCGCACCGAGCGTGCGGCTAGTCATCCACTTGACAAGCGTGTCGCCGTCGATCGTACGATCAGCAAACTCAAGGTTTGGTTCAACGGTCACAGCTTGTGGATCTTCACCAATCCACTCAGCAATCGTACGCAAGACTGTTTGGAGACCCTCTGCACCTGTGCGAGCGATCTGCGTGATCGATGCAGTGCGTGCAGACATCCGCATGTGGAGCGCCTCGCCGGACTCGGCATCGCTCTTGCGAGCTTCGACCAGTCGGCCACCCATCGTGCCAGCCTCTTCTTTGTCGTCCTGCAACGCAGCGCGTTGCTCAGACAGGCCTGTTGCGTTGACGCCGACGAACTTCACGTCGCCACCGTCTTGCACGTTGAGCATTGCACCCGCACCTACCCGCGGCTTGCTGTCTGGGTTGTTGGGGTCTTCGGCGATCGTACCGATGATGGCCAACGTATCCTGGCCCTGCATGAACAGGTTTTGTCGGTAGTCTGCTTCGCTGCGATAGATCGAGATGCAGATATTGCCCAGGCCGAGCAGCGGCGGCGCGTCCGGCTCGGGCGTAATGTCTTTGGTGTTGATGATCACGAACGGGATCTTGTCGAGCGACGAACCGCCAATGCTCGCTTGGACCATGGCACCTTCTTCATACGCCGCGTCTGACTCGAATGTGCCGAACCAATATTTCGCACCCGCGTCAACACCTTCGTTATCTCCAAGGTCACCCAAAACAAGCACGCGGTACTTGGTGACCATCTCCCAATCGAAAAGGTCAGTGCGCCGCGACTCGGACTCGTTAAGCACAACAAGATTCAGGTTTTGCAACACCGGATCAGAACGCTCGCCGTTGTCCCAGTTGACAATATCTTCGGCGCGGTAGAGCGACAGGTACGGCAACGTGTTCACATCCGCGCCGTCCGGCACGTCAGCCAGTACGCCACATCGGCCAGTCAAGAATTGGTGCTCGTTGATACGCCGCAGCAGCATCCAGAGACTCTCGCCTTCGACGGTACCCCTCTCCAACATCGGCTTCATCTTTTCGGGAAGCTCAATCGTCGGAGGCTTGCGGTGCATGATTCCCAGCAGCGACTCAATGGCCGTGGTGACGTAATCAGGGAACCGAGCACGCAGCTTGTAGGCCTGGTAGTTCTTGGAGCCGACCGACTCCGGTGCCTCCATCCCATCCAATTCCTGACCCGGCGTGGACGGAAGATAGGCCCGGCCTGCGGCCTTGATCGTACGCTCACCTGCGTAGGCGTCACGCATCAACTTCCAGTCGGCAAGGCTGGCATCGTAAGATGGGTGGTGGCTTGTAATACTCATTTGTTATGATCCCATTCCAACTGTAGTACCAGTACGCATGCGTTGTCCTGAGTGGCGAACCCGATAACGCGCCTCATCTGCGATGTGATCCTCAGCATCCGTGTCTACATCGTCTGCATCACCCTGAAGATCGCGCGGGAGACTTGGGATTGTACGGATGAACTGCTTACAAGACTCACAAGCAAACAGACCTGGGTTTTCACGCGGCATCCCAGTGCGAATACCAAACTTCAGATATTTACGCATCAACTCCCAACCCGCCTTACGCGAACCGGGCCGTTTATCCGCCCTCATCCACGATACGCCCCGGTACCACTGCCCGTCAATCAAAACCGGTGATGCCATATCACGCGCAATCGAAACACCGTTCTCCACGGTGAAAATCGAAGTATCGGCCGGTCCAGACAACACTCGGCCATGTAAACCCATGCGGATCTCACGCGAGACGATCCCCTTGGTGATCTCCGTCGCCAACATGCGAAGACCCTCATTAACCTGGCCGTTCCAACCATACCACTCGGCGATGCGGAACAGATCACCACGTACCGTTGCGAAACGCTTGCCGTTGGGCAACACCAGGTCCGTACCGTCCGACTCTGCCCACCAACCAACAGAAAACGGCTTGCTCGATCCCCAGTCAAACGACCGATCGATGCGCCACGACTTGGGAACGAAGTCAACAATATCCAACACAACATGCTCATCCGCTTTCCACACGTCATCAAACATGCCGCCCGCAACGATGTCCCACGAACCATCCATCCACGCAGCGACCTCCGCAGGGTTCCGCGCCGCAGCGCGGATCCGGCCCTTGTAGTTTGGGTCCGCCGTCAGCAGAATCTTGTTCTCGTCAAGGTAGCCGTGGATCGCAACACGGTCCGGCTCACGCTCTTCTTTAGGAATCTCTAGCCGCTCATCCCTGACAATGTCACCAACGATGCGACTGTTGGGCGTAGGCAAGCCGAAACGCATCTTCACCCAACCATGCCCAGGTCCGTACGGGTTCGTCGTCGCGCGCACCTTACGCGGCATGCCCGGCATCGTCGATCGCAAACAACTGAACATCTTTTTATAAAAACCAGGGTTTGCCCAGGTCGTCAGTTCCTCGAACCCGATCCACGGATAAGCGTGACCGTGATAGTTCCAATAGTCATCCTCCTTCAACCCGTAAGACAGTCGCAGCTTCTCACCTGTAGGCCACTCCCACGTTGTTTTTTGCTCATTCCACTTGATCCCCGGAAACAACATCGGGTACCAGGTCTTCGTCTTCTTGATCACGTCCAACAACTGCGGGTACGTTTGTCGAAACAAAATCCCCTGCCACTCAGTACCCCAGCCCCGCCACTGCGAGACGCCCGCGGCCTTCTCTTCGTCCGTCCGATCATCCTTGCCCGTATGCTGAGCAAAGTCCATGATCAACGCATCCGTTTTCCCAGGCCCACGCGTCCCTTCGTACAGCGCTTCCTCAACCGGACAACTAAGAAAAAGCTCCTGGCTACCGGGTTGCGGTGTCCAACTAATCACCCGCTCTTCGACGCCCTCTTCAACGAGAACCGCCGTCAGCTTTTGATCCTTCTCTCTCCACTCAATCGTTTGTTCAGGCATCAGATGCAGGCTCCGCTTCGACCCGGCGAGGTACTGTCTTGGCCAATTCGTGCCATGCAGCAGGGTCTCGACCGCCCGCGTGGATCACCAAAACACCACCACTATGCATATGGTCGTGGTCGACCTTGTCGCGATACGACGGATCATGCCGCTTCAACTGAAGCTCCAGCAGCCGGTCCGAGTAAATCATCTCAGTCCCGACCCTTTGCCCTTTGTAATAAATACCCTTTTCTACACCCCCAACCGCACGATCGTGCAGTGTAGCACGCAGTTTTTCAGCGTAAGACACCAACGCATTGTCGTGGAGCTTGGCCAACCGCTTGCAAACCGTCCTGGCATGCAGGTAGCTCGAGGCCGGAACACCTGTCCGCTTGCAAGACGACCAAATCGTCCCAGTATCCTCGATCTCATCCAAAAGCTGGCTCAACTGGTTGGCAGCGAAAGGTAAAGCGTGGTCAATGACCAACTGTCGCAGAACATCCGGCCGTGATTCGATGATGTCTCCCATGCACAAGCTTAGCGTGATCGCGGTCACAAGGCAATGAAGACGCCTGACTCCGCTGACTCCGTGGTCTTTGGAAGTCTTCGAGAGTCCCAGAGTCAAATAATCGATGCCCAGAGGCTAGGAAGCCCCTTTATATTACTTTACTCTTTAGTCTTTAAGAAAAAGTAATAATATAAGAGAATAGCGGAGAACACTGTGAGACCCCTGACTCCCTACGACTTGCAAAAAGTCCAAAGTCACGGGAGTCACGGAGTCACCACTGGGCAAGTGCCTATGGGCAAAGGACTTACGTTGACTCTACCTGACTCCCGACCTGACTCCCGACTTTTTCGTTCCAAAGTCATAGAGGCTTTTATAACCATAAAGGGGTATAGGTTTGGGAGTAAATCAGTTCGGACTCAGCGGCCAGGGGTCTGTGTGGTACGTTGCCCTGTCCCCCCTTCCTACCCCCCTTCCGACCACCTGCATCTTGTGCCATAGGTCCATAGGCCATCTACATCTTGTGCCCTACATCTTGTGCCCTACGGGCGTCCGGCCCTACATCTTGTGCCATACCACTTGTGCCCTACGGGCGTCCGGCCCTACATCTTGTGCCATAGGCCTGCGGCCCTACACCTTGTGCCCTACCACCTGGGGCCTACATTTTGTGCCATACGGCCGCTGGCCGCTGGCCGCTGGACCCGGCCGCCGGCCGCTGGACCCGAGGACCCGAGGACCCCGGCCGCTGGACCCGAGGACCCCGGCCGCTGATGCGCGGCGACCGGGACCCGTGGACCTGGACCTGGACCGGCCAATCTCCGGCACGTGACACGACACGCGGGGACCGGGTTCGTG